>Ga0265295_1001686_pt1 | contig 37782 bp, 41 predicted proteins | sample Munlansysbiofilm_FD_192503 | JGI IMG/M metagenome (GOLD analysis project Ga0265295, IMG submission 192503) | Leachate microbial communities from a municipal landfill in Southern Ontario, Canada - Methane capture system biofilm | ecosystem: Engineered > Solid waste > Landfill > Unclassified ... | reverse complement strand
ATAAAAATAAGATTGATATTAATTATGTTTGAAAAACGCTATCATGCAAAATTGTTCAAAATGGAATTATACCTGCGGAATGTGAGGTATATGAAAAAAGGTGGTTACTTAAATGAAAATTGAAAAAATGTTATTGGCCTTAGTTGTTACTTTAATAATATCCCTCGTAAGTATCAGTCCTGTTCTGGGAACTGCTTATAGAGGTGTGGAATTTCCTTCCGGCGTTGTATCCTTTGCAGATGAGATCGTGGATTATCAACTTAATGGCGGCGCATATGCCGGCGATATAAATAAAATACTTGGAAAACCAGACAACAAATATGTAAGTCTTGGAACAAAGGGTTATGCCATTGTAAAATTCACAGACAATTCCCTGACAAGTTCTGGTGACAGTAGCTATGATCTGGCTGTTTTTGAAGCTGGTACTTCTACAAAAGAATTTGTAAAGGTATTTATAAGCACAGATGGCCAGAACTGGATAAAGATCGGTGATGCCAACAAGAAAACATTGTTTGATATAGATGCAGTAGATGGTGTGCTCAAAAACGAAAAATATAGTTACGTCAAACTCGTTGATGTTAACGGACTCAGCAAGGGCAGATCATACGAAGGTGCCGATATGGATGCAGTCGGAGCTATAACATCAACAGCCCCGGTTTTGGAAGAAACTGAAGATGAAGAATATGAAACACCCGTTGAGACTAATATTCCTGAATTCCCAACAATAGCACTTCCAATGATAGCTATTCTCGGACTTGCATTTATCCATGGAAAAAAGAATAAGTAAATTACGAAAGAAAGCTCGTAAGAGTTTCTTTCTCATTTTATTTTTGAGTCTCTTTTTTATTCTCACTTACTTTTAAATCCCATTAGTATCTATAGGGTTCCTCATGCTTGTAACGGTTGCATTATTGCTCGTAAGCCTGGTGATGATAACAAAAGGTGCCGACTGGTTTGTAGAATCTGCGGTTTCTATTTCCGAGAAAAGTGGTATCCCAAAGATAATCATAGGAGCTACAATCGTCAGTTTTGCAACTACTGCACCGGAATTCACGGTTTCTGCAATGGCAGCTTACCTTGATCATGTGGAAATGACAGTGGGAAATGCCGTAGGTTCTGCCATATGCAATATAGGTCTTGTATTAGGTGCTATAATAGTCATAAAAGCAATACCGATAGAGCTTCACGGTTTCACTCGCAGGGGTGGGTTCATGTTGAGCTCTGCACTTCTTTTGATAATTGTAGCATATGACGGTGTAATATCCTCATTTGACGGGATTTTGCTTTTGATGATATTCATTGGATTCATGTATTACAATTTCCGTCTTCAGCGTGCTATTTTTGGTGAGAATGAAGAACTAAGGGAAAGAGTCCCTATTAGCCAGCTGAGAAAAGAGATTGCACTTTTCATCACTGGAGCACTCCTTGTTGTAGTAGGCAGCCGCATTCTTGTTGATGCTGGCATAAGCATTGCAGAATGGCTCGGGGTTCCTGAAATGATCATAGCTCTTACGCTTGTTGCCCTGGGCACTTCACTACCCGAGCTTATCACTGCAGTTTCAGCCACGTTAAAAGGACATCAGGATATTTCTATAGGAAATATACTGGGTGCAAACACAATGGATATTGCACTGATACTGGGAGTATCATCCCAGATCAGACCTTTGACAATACTTCCACAATCCTTGTCATACGATTTTCCATTCATGCTACTGATAATGGCACTTCTAATGATCTTCGGTATCACCGGAAGGAAACTGGAAAGGTGGGAAGGTGGCCTGATACTTGGAGCCTATTTTGTATATATCGTTGGTTTGTTTACGCTGTACAATTAACTGGCAGGAATAATACCAACAAATTAATGCAGCAGCACCCACTCATAATAATAACTATGAGTATACAAAATAAAATATGTATATACCTTGTATTAGCAATGCTGTTAAGCATATCTGGATGTGTCGACAAAGCAGACGTCAGGACTGAAAAAATATTATAATTTCTGAGCCGGATAAACTTGATAAAAGCAACTGTACTCCAGGTACTTACATAGAGATCAACAATACGTTTACTAAAGAAAAGATCATTATGGAAATACTTGGTACAAGTGTTATTGATGGAAGAGAAATGTGTATGGCATCCTATGAAGCTAACACCACTGATGAAAACGGAGCTATCAGATATGAATATCTGTGGTCCATTGATGAGTCAGAAGCAAAATTCTGGTATAGTTATGATGAAAATGACAATATAGTATCACAGATGGAATCTGAAGTCCTGCATGCAACAGAAGAACTTGAACGAATGGTATCTATTACCAATGAGAATAACGGGTGGTACAATTTCACAGATATTCAATGATATTCTTTTTTCTGCTGCCTTTGTGGTTTCAATACTCTTGTCTTTAATTGGCTTTAAATAGGATAATTACCATCAGTAATACTTATGCAACTTCCATCTCCTGATGATCTAAAACAGAAAAGGACCGACCTTGGTCTTACACAAAGTGATCTTGCAAAAAGAGCAGGTGTTAGTCAACCACTTATAGCCAGGATAGAATCAGGAGATGTAGACCCCAGGCTATCGACCCTTAAAAAGATAATCAACGTATTCAATGATATTGAAAAAGAAGATATCTATCTCAGGGATATAATGAACAGGGAGCTGATATCTGTGGCACCTGATGAGAATATCGATGCTGCAGTCCATATAATGGAAAAGTTCAACATTTCACAGATACCCGTCATACAGGATGGAATTTCTGTTGGAAGCTTATCTGAAGACATGATCGTCAGGTCAATGGCCAACAAAAAGACATCAGTTGTATCCATCATGAAGATCGGTGACATAATGGGTGATTCTTTCCCGACGCTCTCCCCTAACACGGATGTCAAAACAGCATCCTATATGCTTGAGAAATATCCAGCTGTACTTGTACTGGAAAAAGGTCATGTCGCTGGTGTTGTGACCAAGTACGATATACTGAAATTGCTGAGTGATTAATGTTTCAGGATTGGGACTGGCTAAGATTAAATATTAGGCTTACATAAAAGACGCAAGTTGCCCTTTCAGGACAATCAAAATGTGTATCATGAAACTTATATCTCATGCTTGCACAATAAATCGATCAACTAAATCATAATTTACAACTCAAAAATAATCAGGAGATTAATATGGATCTAGAAGATACACTTCTTATGATGCCAGGACCAGTTCCTGTTGCACCTCGTGTTCTCAGGGCAATGTCAAAACCCATGATCAATCACAGAGGAGCAGAGTTCTCAGCAATGTATGATGACTGCTGCGAGATTCTGGCTGATGTTTTCCAGACAAAGAATGATATTTTCCTTTTAAGCGGTTCAGGTACTGCTGCAATGGAAGCAGCCGTTGCTTGTACCACAGAAAAAGACGATGTTGTGCTTAGCCTTGAAAATGGCAAATTCGGCGAGCGATTCAAGGATATAGCTGCAAGATACGGAAAAGTAAATGCTTTAGAGAATGAGTGGGGCCATTCATTTGATCTCAATGAGGTCGAAAAGAAACTGGAAGAAGGTGCAAAAACCATCACTCTTATCCACAACGAGACGTCTGTAGGCATACAGAATCCTGCAAAAGATATTGGCAAGCTTGCAAAGAAACACGATGCGCTTTTCATAATGGACGGAGTAACAACCATTGGCGGAGATCTCGTCAAAACAGATGAATGGGGCGTTGATATTGCTGTTGTAGGTTCACAAAAATGTCTTGCAGCACCGCCGGGCCTGTCAATGATCTCAGTCAGTGATCGTGCTTTTGAAGCTATGGCAGATAAAGAGAATTTACCATACTATCTCGACCTTAAAGCTTACAAGAAGAGTGCCGACAAGTCACAAACCCCTTATACTCCTGCAATTCCTTTGTTCTTCGCCCTCCAGGAAGCACTGCATATTGTAAAGGAAGAAAGCATGGACGCCAGGATCAAGCGCCATGCAACAGGTGCAAAAGCAATACGTGCCGCAGCAAGTGCAATGTGTATTGAAATGTTCCCACAGCTCAATGCTGAGCATAGTCATTATTCTAATACTGTCACTGCAATGAAAGCTCCGGAAGGGATCACAGGCAACGATATAAAGAAAGACATGATGGCAAGGGGAATTACCATTGCCGGTGGCCAGTCCCACTTAAGTGGTAAAATATTCAGAATTGGAAGCATGGGCAACGTCCAGCCAAAGGACATAATGCTCACAATTCAGGAACTTGAACTTGTCCTTAAGAAGAGAGAAATCATATCAGACATTGGACCTGGGGTTGAAGCTGCCAGTGAAGTGCTGGATACCCTCCTTTAATCATTATCAGGTGAACATGGCAACAATTGGAGTCGCAGACACTACATTTGCACGCTTTAACATGGGTAAAGCTGCAATCGATGAAATCCAGAAGAACATCTCTGCCAGGATAGTACGCAGCACAGTTCCGGGTGTTAAAGATCTCCCGGTGGCAGCCAAAAAACTTATAGATGAGCAAGGATGCGATATTGTTATAGCTCTTGGAATGCCTGGCAGCAAGGAGCAGGACAAGATATGTGCGCATGAAGCATCCACTGGAATTATTCAGGCACAACTTATGACAAACACTCATATCATAGAGGTTTTTGTTCATGAGGATGAAGCTAAGGATGAAAACGAACTTGCCTTTTTGATGGAACAAAGATCAAGAGAGCATGCACTCAATGTTGTTAAAATGATATCCCAGCCAGAGAAGCTCATAAAGGAAGCCGGCACTGGACAAAGACAGGGATTTAAGGATGTCGGACCTGCAAGGATATGATCTCGGATAAAGAAACGATGGAACATATATATTAATATAGAAATCTTAAGTGATTGTTATGACCATAAAATTAGGATTTGTAATAGCTGAATTTAACAGGGACCTTACATTCCAGATGGAATTGCTCGGTGAGGAGCATGCGAAATTCCTTGGAGTAGATGTGATCGAAAAGATATTGGTGCCTGGGGTATATGATATGCCTCTTGCAATCAAAAAACTCTGTGAACGTGATGATATTGATGCTGTAGTTACAATAGGAATTGTCATTGAAGGTGCAACAAAGCACGATGAGATCGTAGTACAACAGGCTGCAAGAAAGATCACCGACCTTTCCCTTGAATATAACAAGCCTGTAACTCTGGGAATTGCCGGTCCGGGCATGACCAGGATGGAAGCCCACCAGCGTGTGGACTATGCAAAGCGTGCTGTTGAAGCGGCAGTCAAACTTGTACAACGTCTTTGATATTAAGAGTATTAAACTGAAAATAATTGGGTATTTACATGGCATCGTCAAGACTAGAGCGTGTGGAAGAATCGGCAACGATAAAAGCCGCCAATGTTGCCAATAAAATGAGACAGGAAGGTATAGATGTCATAAGTTTCACCCTTGGTGAACCTGATTTCGATACCCCGAAACACATATGTGATGCAGCAGCAGATGCAATGTACAGAGGTGAAACACATTACTCGCCATCAGCCGGAATTCCGGAACTAAGGAATGCGATTGCTGAAAAGCTCCGTACAGAGAACAAACTGGATGCAAAGGCTTCGGATATACTTGTTACACCCGGTGCAAAACAGGCCATTTTTGAAACTATGCTGTCAGTACTTGATGATGGTGATGAAGCAATTCTTTTTGATCCTGCATGGGTTTCATATGAACCCGCGATAAAATTTGCAGGTGCGAATGCCACATGGGTGCCTACAGACCCATATGATGGTTTTAAACCTCTTGACATGGAAGAATATATCACTGACAAAACAAAGCTTATCGTCGTTAATAGTCCGGGAAATCCTACAGGAGCTGTTTATGATAAACAGACCTTGAAGCATATTTCAGACCTAGCAATCGATAATGATATTCTTGTGCTCTCAGATGAGATATATGAAAAAATCATCTACGGCAAAGAACATTTCAGCATTGGCTCATTTGAAGGCATGCAGGACAGGACCATCACTATCAATGGTTTTTCCAAAGCTTATGCAATGACTGGATGGCGATTAGGATATGTATGCGCACGGCCGGATATCTTCAAAGGCATGTTAAAGATACAATCCCATTCTGTCAGCAGTGCAACAAGCTTTGTCCAGTATGGTGGTATCGCAGCCCTTGAAGGTCCACAGGAACCAATAACTGAGATGGTTGACAGGTTCAAAGCAAGAAGAGACCTACTGGTTGACGGCCTAAATGCCATTGGTATCAAGTGCCAAAAACCAGGTGGTGCATTCTATGCCTTCGCAGATGTTAGTGAGTACGGAAACGGTGACGCCATTACAGAAAAACTCCTTACAGATGCCCACGTTGCTGTCACACCAGGTTCTGCTTTCGGAGAAAGTGGTAAGGACTTCATAAGAATATCCTATGCTGCATCGCTGGAACGAATACAGGAAGGATTGGAAAGGATAAGGGCAGCACTCATCTGAGCTGTCCTTTTTTATTTTACTTTTTTAGTATGTATCAGAATTGATTTACTTATAACGTTCAAGTATTTTCTTAATAATCTTTCCACTACTACAAAGTGGACATGATAATGAATCTCCAACTCGCACCACTTTACAGGTAAAGCCTTTATCGTGTAGATCTGTTTCAAGTTGCTGGATATCGAAACCCTGATCATGTCCAAGTACTATGATATCAGGCTTTATTTCCTTTATAGGATCGAAAATATCAGACTCACTTCCAAGAATAGCTTTATCGACTATTTTCAGGGAATTGACCATTTCCACTCTTTGTTCGTCTGGAATTATGGGCTTTGGTTTATGTTTTATCATGGATTCCCTGGCAACTATCACATAAAGTTCATCACCCTTTTTTTTAGCTTCACTAAGGTAGAGAATGTGTCCCGGATGAAGCAGGTCAAAGGTTCCTGTTGCAAGTACTCTTACCAAAAAAATCACCTGTATGCTGCCCCTTATAAACAAGCATCCATTATAAAGATAGCTACATAACTCAATTTTTAATCAGATTTTTTTCAAACCATTCATCTATCATAAAAAATGATTTTCTAAGAATTTAAACTTGCATAGCTGAATTAAGACTTCACATAAATATCCCTAAGACTATGGAGAAGCTTGTGAAATTCTTCGTGTTTGCCTTCACCTACTTTCTCAATCTCAACGATATCAAATGATTTCAACATATTATCCTGATCCTTCTTAGCAAGATGTTCATCTGCCATTGGGAATAGAGTATTTTCTTCTTTGTCTATATGCGGGGTCAAAAGTTCAATATAATCCCTTGAACTCTTGACTATTGTTGACAGAGCTTCAGAGTCCATATTTCCAGAGATCGCTTCACTTATCTTTTTGACATTTCGCCTTCCATGTTCATGCTCTTCCAGAAGGGAATCTATAATTTCTGCTGAGCCGGGAATCTTTGCCTTTTTCATAGCAGGGAAAAGATATTTTTCTTCCTTTGTGTGGTGACACTTGTCAACAAATACTTTCAAGAATTCAACGACATTCTCAAGATGTTCATGTTTAACTTCTTTTCCTGATTCGATATCTATGCAGATTCCATCCAATATATTCAGCATTAATTTGACAGCATGATGTTCTTCTTTTAAATCATCAGTTGGTTTCATTTTATTCTCCCCTTTTATCTTTAACCGACTTTCCGCAGATGTCTCCTTACAAATAGTATTGTTCCTATAAGTGTTATAATGTTCTCTTTGATCATGTCCATATTTGCAATCTGCACTTGGACGTTTGAACCCATTTTTACTTTTACTTCTGTGATACCTTTCATCAACATAAAGGCCCATTTTAATGTGGGATTTTGAATCTGCTTCTTTACTTGTTTTGGCATTGTATCTCCAGTTTCTTTTAACATCTGTCGTAACTTCTATTCTGCCACAGAATAAACCATCAGTGTCAAGACCATTACCATTGTTAATGCTTCAATTCTTTCTGATTTTTTCAGATAAACTTCTGAAACCTTGAAATCACCGTCTTTTAGAAACCGGAATCCCTGCTCCACCTTACTCTGTTTTTTATAAAAACTCAGCATCTGTTCAGCACCGATGTTCAGATCGTTACTGGCGATGATGAATCTTCCGAGGTGCTCTGCTTCAAAGACAAAGTGCTATTCCAAAAGTCTTGAAATGTTAAAATATTCTGTTCTTCTTTTAATGAAGTACAGGAATAAAGAGATAGATATAAAGAGATAGTTATGTTTAATTAACAATGCCTAGAGTTTTAATATTATTTCCCAATTCTTTCTCAACATCAATATTGAATTTACCGTTGTAATAGGTATCATTGTCAATTTTTTCATAGCTGATTATTTTGACATCAAAATCATTGACCTTAACACCTTCGGATTCCAACATTTGTTCATACCAGCCAATTTCAGCTTTAACACTTGCAGCGGGTACAAATGCTAAACTAACAACCAATAGTGCCATGAACATAGCACTAATTTTGATTTTTTCATTCATTTCTTTCTTTACCTCATTTCTAATTACTCCAGAGGCAAGATCACGTAAAGTTTAAACAGTATCAAAGCCAACATACCTATGCCTCTTGGCACAAATGTGGGGTTCAGGTTGATTCGACAAATTCTCTTTGAACCCCACATTACAACTATCTATTACTCTCAACATATACATTAGAGCGATTAATATTAGTTGTTTAGGTTAATATCACAAAACATATTTTATAATTTGAATACCTTTTTTTAAATGTTGATTTATGTTGTTTGTTTTATGATTTTTATTAAGTCCAACGTAACTTATTTAATGTTACATCCCATATTTTAAATTAGAATAATAATTTAATGAGAATGATGGTTTTGGTTGATCTATTCTAATCTTTATAAGGTAGCAAAAATGGATATATTTGATGTTTACAGAAAATCAGGTGACTCTGTCAAGAGGATTTACAGATCAAGGCTTCTTACTGAGATACTGTTCTCCTTAAATGAAGATAGCAAGACGCTTTCTCAACTGCGTGAAATTACCGGCAGCACATCTCAGGCAATAATACCAAAGCTTCGACAACTGGAATCAGACCAGCTTATAGGGGTAAAAGAAAATAGATATTTTTTGACCGATTCTGGAAAGATCGTAGCATCCAGGATTGTAGATTCCTTCATGACAATGGCAACGATCAACAGGCACAAATCTTTTTTGTCAGACCACTATCTCGAAGGAATACCAGATTCATTATTAAAAGAGATAGGCTGTCTTTATAATTGCGATATTGTCAGCGATACAAAAACAGAGATTTTCAATATATACAATACCAATCTGAAGATCATAAAAGAAGCTGAGTATATTTTGGGAGTATCCTCGGTATTAACTGAAGGGTATGCAGATTCTATATTAGAAAGAGTATATAGCGGAATACCCGTAGAGCTTATAGTTCCCGCGGATGTTGGAGATCTATTGAAGCAGAAACCATACGATAACAAGATTAGATCACTTGAAGATTATAAGAATTTTAAATTATCGGTCATGCATGAAGATATTAAATTTGGGCTTATTGTCAGTGATAAATGTATGTCATTGAGCCTCTATAATAAAGATGCTGCCACCTATGACATTAGATCCTGTTTATTCAGCTCAGACCCTATGGCTGTTGGATGGGCACAGAGATTGTTTGGGTATTGGAAGGAACGTTCAAACTTAATGCTGTAATATAATCTCCTGTTTATCATTCAGCACTTTGATCAATATGAATCACTTGTACTTACAGAAGTACAGATTTGATTTAAGAAGAAAAATTCATTTGGGCATTTTTATTGGGAATGACTTGTTTAATTAGAAGGAGGATTATGGAAACAATTAGATATCCTCTTATACATGCTTGCAAATAAACAAAAACAGTTATTTGATAAGGTGCTAATAAATGCAGGTACCAATTACTTCAAACTGTGCTGGATCCTTAGGTGTGCGGTAATCAACACGTTGAATATATGACATTGAATAAAAAAGGTGCTAATATGGGAATGCTAGATGACGTTAAATCAAAGAAAAAACAGAAAGCTGCTGAAAACTGGATGAACATGGCCGAGTCGGCCAAAACACTTGAAAAACAAATAGAATACTATAGCAAATCACTTGATATTGATCCATATAATGCAGAAGCCTGGTTCAATAAAGGCAAATGTCTGGAAAAACTTGGACAGTTTGAGGAGGCGAAAAAGTGTCTTGATCTTGCAGTTGAAATTGATCCGGATTATCAGGCCCTCATTGGTAAAAAATACGAATCAAATGCTTCTCCTGCTTCTTTTGTAAATGAGGATGCAAGTTTTGTTTCATCCACTTTTGAACCAATAATTGAAGATGAACAGGACTCCGGGGAATGGATAACCAAAACACCGGAAACTGTCACAACAGAAGAGGAAGAAATACTTAAGGATGATGACTATTCTTTTACGCCGTCTGTAGGTGAAGAATCCATATTCAGCAATGCGATCTCAGGTTTGAATGAAGACAATGGTTCCCCTGCGATTATCAGGGAAGAAGAGGATGAAGATGTTTTTGGCAGTAGTCAGGACGGTTCCTCTGTAATATCTGAACCTGAACTCATCTCAGATGGTGATTACGTGGCAGCTGAAAAAGTTGACAACGTTTCTTCATTTGCGTTATCGTCCTCTTCTGACCTTGAAAAGGAAGCGGTGAAAGAAAAAGAGGACACCTTCTCATCCGAACAGATATCAGCTACTCTGGAAACTCCTTCATCTTCCAAAGACGATGAAAATCTCATTAGAAGCAAGGAATCTGTGATTTCAAAATCAGATTCTGTCAGTTCTGCTTCATCGGAGATCTCCAATAAGCCTATGAAAAATGAAATGAAAGTTGGATCAATTCCATCATCAAAACCCATCAATAGTTCAAGTCCAGTTGCAATCTCTGGTTCCGAGATGGTAGATATAAGGATACCATTGAATGAAACAATAAAATTCTGGGCAATAGGTATTGTTGCAATGCTTATCGTTCTGATAATCTCCTCATTAATTTGAAGAAGACCCGGAAGTTTCAGGATTTGTACTTAAATATATAGTTATCAAATGATGTCGAGGGTTCAGGCATCATTTTTTCTTTTTAAAATATTTTAATAAATAGAATACTCCCACATAATAAATTACTACTTTAGCGGAAGTATTATTCCATTTAACAATCATTCTAATACTTATCCTTATCTATAATGAAAACAAAACAGTCCCACTGATGTTCGGACGATTCAGTTACAATGATAATGTGTTCTACGGTGAGGTGAGTGGCAATACAGTAACTTCACAGGAAGGCGCAGTTGTGGAGTATGATCTATCTGAATTAGAAGTGCTGCCACCGTCAAATCCTTCTAAGATCGTTTGTGTGGGTCTTAATTATCAAGATCATGCAGCTGAGCTTGGTCTTAGTGTCTCTGATGAGCCAATAATTTTTATCAAACCACAATCTGCTGTTATTGGGCATCATGGGAAAATAATCTATCCTAAGCTTAGTGAAAGGGTTGACTTTGAAGCAGAGCTGGCTATCATAATTGGGAAAAAATGTAAGAATATCACCTATGATAGAGCTTATGATGTTGTTGCTGGTTTTACATGTTTTAATGATGTGACCGCCCGTGACTTGCAGCAAAAGGATGGGCAGTGGACAAGGGCAAAAAGTTTTGATACCTTTGCGCCGGTGGGTCCTTTCATAGTTCCGGTTGAGGACTTCAACCCGGAAGACGCTTCAATTGTAACCCGTGTCAATGGTATTGCAATGCAGGATTCCAATATATCCAAACTGGTATTTGATGTGCCCTATCTCATAGAATTCATTTCAGGAATAATGACACTGGAAGTTGGGGATGTAATTGCAACAGGCACTCCTCCAGGTGTAGGTGAGCTTCACCCCGGAGATATTGTAGAGGTGGAGATAGAAGGAATAGGGACTTTGACCAATGAGGTTGTATAATGTTATTTGATCAGGTTAACAGGGAACTGGAACTTGCCCAGCGTCATCTGGAAGTTCTTAAAGTGGTTATTGACCGTGGACCCATAGGCATACTCAAGCTGGCAGAAGAAACCGGTATGCCTACACATAAAGTGCGTTATTCGCTGCGTGTGCTTGAACAGAGTCAGCTTATAAAGCCTTCATCTCACGGTGCCATTGCAGGTAATGCAGTTGAAACTTTCCTTTCTGAATTTGAAAAGGATATTGATGAGCTGATCAGCACAGCAGAACTGGTAAAAGATATTGGTAAGTCCTTCTGACCATATATTTTAAGTTCAGTTCTTATAATTCATCCTACTATGCTTATAATACGTGGATTGCGGAACTTTCCAATACCACACTATTATGTTAATCTGATATGTTAATCTGATTTTTTCGGAGATCTATAATGACTTTAACTGACGATGATAAGAAAACTATAGAGAAGTATGCACTCCAGAATGCTGTGAAATATGGTCAGGCTCCACAAATTGGTGCTGTTATGGGTCGTGTTATGGGTGAGTGTCCTGCGCTTCGTTCCAAGTCCAAGGCTGTCACTCCGCTGATACAGGAGATACTTGCGGAAGTTGCAAAGGAAACACTTGAGCAGTGGCAGGCTCGTCTTGAGACAATTGCTCCTGAACTTATTGAGGAATTAAATACTAAAAAAGAACCTGATAAGGGTTTAAAAGCACTGGATGTTGAAGAGGGACAGCAGGTTGTAATGCGTTTTGCACCAAACCCTAACGGTCCGCCAACCCTTGGAAGTACTCGTGGTATCGTTGTGAACTCCGAGTATGTAAAAAAGTACGGCGGTAAATTCATTATACGCTTTGATGACACCGACCCTCAGACAAAGCGCCCCATGCTTGAAGCATACGATTGGTATGTGGATGATTGCAAATGGCTCGGTGCTGATCCTGACGAGATAGTCATTGCTTCTGACAGGATACCTGTCTATTATGATCATGCTCGTAAGCTCATAGAAATGGGGCATGCATACGTCTGTTTCTGTGATGGTGCTGATTTTAAGAAGTTCAAAGATGCAAAAGAGCCTTGTCCGCATAGGGATGTAAGTCCAGAGGAAAACATTGTATATTGGGATAAGATGATAGCAGGTGAATACGAGGAGAGGTATGCAGTTCTGCGTATCAAGACCGATATCACTCATAAAGACCCTGCACTTCGTGATTTTGGTGCGTTCAGGATTGTAAAGACCCCACACCCCCGTCCTGAGGTTGGGGACAAATACTGTGTCTGGCCATTGCTTGACTTTGAGGGTGCCATTGAGGACCATGAACTCGGTATGACTCACATCATCAGGGGTAAGGATCTTATGGATAGTGAAAAACGCCAGACATACATCTACAATTACCTTGGCTGGACCTATCCGAAAACAACCCACTGGGGTCGTGTGAAGGTGCATGAGTTTGGTAAGTTCAGTACAAGTGGACTTCGCCAGGCTATAGAGAATGGAGAGTATTCCGGATGGGATGACCCTCGTCTTCCAACTATACGTGCATTGCGCAGGAGAGGAATTCTGCCCGAAGCTATCCGTAAGCTCATGATCGATATGGGTGTCGGTGAGACTGATATCAGCATCAGTATGGATACTCTCTATGCAGAGAACCGTAAGATCATCGACCCGATAGCCAACAGGTATTTCTTCGTATGGAGGCCGGTGGAGCTTGAGATTACTAATGCAGAGCCCTGCACTGTGACTCCTGCACTTCATCCAACAGAGGAAAGGGGTACTCGCAGTATAGATGTAGGTTCAAAGATGTACGTATGTAATGCTGATGCTGATAAGTTTGAACTTGGTTCAAAATTGAGGCTCAAAGATCTCTATAACGTGGAGATAACATCTATAGAACCACTTCAGGCTCGCTACATTGGTGACTCCATGGAAACTGTCAAAAAGGAAAAAATGAGAGTAATCCACTGGGCTCCAACGGACGGAGCTCCTGTAAGGGTGCTCTCACCAGATGGTGAGTTTACTGGCATCGGCGAAAAACAGATCGCTACCGAGCTGAACAAGGTTGTACAGTTTGAAAGATTTGCTTTTTGCAGAATAGATGCTGTGGATGGAGAAATAGTGGCTTATTATACACATAAGTAAAATAATTTTAAGGGAATGTTAGTATTCCTTTATGTTTCTTCTTTTTTATATTTTGACATTGTAATTCTTCATCTATTTTTGGGCAGAAATATGATGTCTCCTAAAAAAGTCATTTGAAATCATGGGATTTTTTTTAATTTAGACGTTGTGGTCATAAATTATTAATATAGGCAAGTTCAATTGTTTTATATAATATTAAAAAATATGATGTGGGGGTTCAAACTAATTTCACAGAGTAGACTTGAACTCCCACAGCACCCAAGGGCAGGGCTAAGTTTATATTTATAGTATATAAACGTGGCTTTGCTTCTTGGATTTAATACAAGAGGTGAAATAATGCGAAATTTAAAAATTGGATACTCAATAATATTCGCAGCAATATTATTGGTAAGTTTTGTACTGATACCTGTATCGGCTACAGTCAATAACAGTAAAGTAGCGAATAACACTTCGGATATGCCGGAATTTGAAGAATGGGTAAAACCCATGGATCTTTCGGAATACAACGGGCATAAACCTCAGGTGAAACAAGAACCTCTGTCCCCAGAGGAACTTGAAAAAACAAGTCCCTTCATAATTGCATTGAATGAATCTGAAAAAAAAGAACTCAATAGTATTCCTAAAGAAACTACATTCCAGCAAGCAAATTTCGAATCAGGCGGGCAGATTTCAATTAATATACCTGCAAAGTCAACGGAACTGTCTGAAAGTGAAGGCAAAACGAGATCAAATCCTGATGTCAAAATTACGGAAGTAACTTATCAGTGGTATTGGGTACAGGACACAATATTCAATAATTACGTTATCATCCATAATTACGGCACTTCAACTGTAAGCGGAAAGGTTCTCTTCTGGTCAGCAGAAGATGGTTACGGAAGCTATAAAACATTCAGTAATCTGGCTCCAGATTCAAACACGACAGTAACTGTTCCCTTCAAGCCAACAAGTACGCAAAGTTCCATAGGCATAAAACCTATTGCTCTTGAAGTCCGGGTTGATCCAGATGATATATCTACTCATTTTGTATGGATGCCGTATGATGGAATTGAGAAATACAACAATGATGTGAATCATCTATCAGATCCTGATGGTGGTGATAATTTAGAAATAAGCGACCTTTATCACTTCCCCTTTAACGAAGGATACCGAATTATATCAGAGGCTGCAGTAGCAGGAGACAATACAATCACACCATATGAAACCGCAAATGAGATCAATAAGTATGTTCATGATATAATGCATTATGATGAAGAAGAATATCTGGACCGAAAATATACAGCAGCGGATCTCTGGATTGTAAATCATAAAAACGCCAGCGGTAACTATATTGGTGTATGTGATGAATACGCAACATTGTCTGTTTCATTTGCTCGATCTCTCGGTGTTCCTTCTAAATATTATTATATGGGATATTTAAATATGTCTAATAATAGCGAAAGTGGTGCTCACGCAATATCAGAGATATGGGATGGGAATGAATGGATTCATTCTGATCCAACCTGGAAATCTTTCAACAATCCACAGATATACGTTCAAGGAAATTATTCAAACATTAAAATTTGGAACATGAAAAATGCAGATGACAGTCGTGACAATAACGATCCACTTGGTGATCTGTTGTTGCATTTCTGGAATGATTTTGAAAGAGATTATCTGGGAGAGTTAGTAAAATACAACTAACTTGCTTTTATTTTTTTTGAGGTAATAGCATGAAAAAGATAACGGCTCTATTTATCATTTCTCTCCTATTGTACGAAGTACTCACTCCGGCAGTTGCAATGCCTCCTCCCCCGGGAAATAATAGGTTTGATCAATTCTTTGGACGCCACCGGAATATGGAACAAAACTCTGAGATAATGGACTTCATAAGTACCTATGGACTCAAGGACTTCCAGGAAGTTCACATCAACAGGACTCATACCTACGTGTATCTTATTCCCAAAGAAAACTGCTCAAAAAAAATGGTATTCCTTGATCCACCAAGTGAGGAGATTCTATGGGTCAGGGTAATAGATATGAATGAGACAATTCCTTTCGAACCTGCGGGTCCGCTGGATGATTTTTTTGACGCTCATCCTGAGGCTGAAAAGAATGCTACGATCATTTCCTTTATTAACTCCTATGATCCTAGGGAATGGAAAGAAATACCCAGAGACCTGAACCGTAATTCCTCAGTTGTTTATCTGATAGCCGACAAAGGTGATGTTTTCCGGGAACTTATCTTCATGGAACAAAAAGGCGATATCAGGTGGGTGAAGACATTCAATGAGTTGCAGGTAGCCGTGAATAAGCAAGAGGCGCTTAATATAGCTGCAAAAAAGATGAATTCATCGGTATCGCCAGTGGATGTTCATATCGTTTTCCGGGATTCACAGCCTTTCTGGGTTGTGACCTATATAACAGGTCCTGCTGCCACTACATATTATATAGATACTGATGGCGGTGAAGTTTACTATTATTTGATGGATGCAGAGGCGGCTGAATCCAAGGAATCTTTATATAAAACTCCAGGTTTTGGCGGAATGCTTACTTTGCTTGCATTTGTAGCATCTTTGAGAGTCAGGAAAACAGGTGAGAAATGATGGGATTTATTGTTTATTTCCCTTAACTTTTTCCTGAGTTTTTGTCTGTTTCATCCAAAAACTCTTTTTTGGTTGTTTACTGTATTTACATACTATCGAGGTCCTTCTAATGCCAGAATTCCCACGTCCAATCATCATAATCAGCAAATGTCTTGGATTTGCAGCCTGTCGACATGACGGGGAAATGCTAGTATTCCCATTGGCTGAATCCATGAAACCTTTTGTTGAATTCATTGATGTCTGCCCGGAGTGTGAAATTGGTCTGGGCGTTCCACGCAAGCCGGTCCGTATAATCACCAGTGATAAGAAGCGTCTTATACAGCCAGCTACCGGAAAAGATCTTACTGATGAGATGGAGATTTTTGCAAGATCATATCTTGGGAAATTGAATGATTTTGACGGTTTCATTCTAAAATCGAAGTCACCTTCATGCGGTATTGGAACGACTAAACTTTTCCCGGATTCAGATAATAAAGAGTACTTGCATCGTCAGGAAAATGGTTTTTTTGCAGATGCAGTATTAAGAGATTATCCGGACCTGCCTCTTATTGATGAAATACAAACAGACGATTTTACTTTAAGGGATCATTTCCTGACCAGGGTATTCACAATGTCATCCTTCAGGGAAATGGCATCTTCCACAAAGTTGCACATCTTATTGGAATATCATACAACGAACAAACTTCTGTTCATGGCATACGATAAGCAGCTTATGACTGTCATGGGTAATCTTGTTGCAAACAAAGAGAATCTTCCGGTTGAGCAGGTTTATGAAAAGTACCTGTCCTTTTTGTTGCAGATAATGTCAAAACCACCTGCAACAGGTCCTGTTGTCAATGCTATGATGCATGCATTTGGCTATTTTTCCCGAAATCTCAGTGCCAGGGACAAATTCATCTTCATGCAGAAACTGCAAAAATATCGTGAAGATAACTCTTCGATCTTTCAATTGAAAAAATGGTTTCTATCTAAATCAGAAGAGTTTAATGTGGACTATCTTTTAAAGCAAACATTTTTCAGCCCCTATCCTCAGGAACTATCTATTGTTCGCAAGTAGTTTGATATGTATTAAAAATCCATATTATATTGCCGGTACAGTATTTGTCAGGGTAGACACAAAGGGGGATTTTGTCGTGGAAGATGATGATATCGAAACAATTGATATCGAAGGTTCTGAAGAGGGCGAAGAAAAAGAAGAAGAGGAAGAACTCATAGAAGTGTGTCCTGTATGTGGCAGTCCAGACCTCTATTACGAGACTGGGGGTATTGAAGGTCTATACCATTGTAAATACTGTGCTTACATTGGTGGATTTGTTATTGATGCCAATAAGAAAATGATTACTCTTATACGTGAAGAATATGAGCGCAAGCTAAGGATATCTGAATGAGATTCAGCTATTTTCCTTGCTAAATGTACAAAAAAAGTAAAGATTAGGTGGGTTGAACCACCTTAATATTAAATTAAGCTGCCACAGGAACTGATTTTACTTCTGTCTTTCTGATCTCTACCCTTCTGAGTGGGTAGATGGATTTTGCATTCCTGTAAATGTTTGCGGAAAGCTTGCCCATGATAACTTCTTCGATAAACTGCTCGTAGACAAGTTCTGATGCACGGTTTTTTACGATAGTGTGCATTACTTCTCTTATGCCTTTTATCTGGCTTGTTCTTGCTCTTTTGACAGTGAAGCATATAGGCTTCACTCTAACGATGTATCCGTCCTTTGTTGTAACGTCAAGGTTTGCATCAATTCTTGATGTCTGACGCTTTACAATAGAGCGCAGGTAATCTGTAGTGATCTCGTGACCAAGGAATCTGGTACTTGCAATATCACCATTGACCTCGCTGATCTCGAGTCTGAGCTTTGTGTTGTGCTTTGTGAAATCGTTAGCAATTTCTCCAACAGTGGTCTCAACAACACGGCCAACGAGCTGCTCTGGCTCTTCTGCAGGTGTAACTCCAATGTTCACTCTGCTCATAAATCCAGGTGTTTCAACGTTGTACCATGTCTTAGACTTCCATTTGTCTAACTTTCTCTGCACTTTCCTTGCCAAATAATTCCTCCAGATAATTATGATTTAATGATAGATCTAATTCTAATAATGTATTGTAATTGTTCAACTAGCGATCAGAATCTGATTCTGATATAATATATAAACTGTTAAATTGGCTCTCTATACTATGCATATCTCTATATAAAGAAATCGGTTACTGGTTTTAGTAAAGAATATACATGAATGTGGACGACAAAAAGTATTTTATCAATAAATACTTTTCTATGACATTCACAGTTGTATATCGACTATCAAGAAATGTCTCTTGTGGGACATAGGAGAATATTATAATGGATCATCCACTGCAAAGAATAAGGGAAACAAAACCACTGATACATCATATAACTAATTGGGTAACTATCTACGACTGTGCGAATGTGACGAGGATATTCGGTGCTCTTCCTGTAATGGCTCATGCCAAGCAAGAGTGTGCAGATATGACAAGTATATCGTCTGCTCTTGTTCTCAATATAGGTACCCTTACGACCGAGCTCATTGATGCTATGCTCATTTCCGCAACTGCTGCAAATGAAAAGAAGATACCTGTGGTGCTTGATGCTGTAGGTGTTGGTGCTACAAAATTCCGTGATGATATGGCAGCAAAGATACTCAATTCCATTCGTGTTGATATTATCAAAGGCAACTATTCGGAGATTGCAAAACTTGCAGGAGAGAATGCCCACACAAAAGGTGTTGAAGCAACATCCATTGATGCTGACCCTAAAAGGATCGCAAGAGAATTTGCAAACTCAAGGTCATGTGTTGTTGTGATGACCGGAAAGGAAGACATAATCAGTGATGGAAATAGAACCTTTCTTGTAAAGAACGGACATGAGTCAATGGGTCTTATCGTAGGCACCGGCTGCATGGCTGCATCGATAATTGGCGCTTTTGCTGCAGTCAATGCAGATTATTGTATTGCTGCAAAGGATGCATTGTGCTACTTCGGCATTGCCGGGGAACTAGCAGCCCGGCAGTCTGTGATTCCGGGAACTTTCAAGATGCATTTCTACGATGAGGTGTTCAATCTCTCAGACAAAAAAGCGCAGTCCATGATGAATGTTGAAGAATGTTGAGTTGACCATGAAAAACAAAAGATTATTGCTAAACCTTATAGACTTCTATCTTGTGACAGATTCAGGCCTGTCCATAAAAGGAACCCTGTCAGATGTAGAGAATGCCGTTGCTGCAGGATGCAGAATAGTCCAGTACAGAGAAAAAGCCATAAGCACCAAGGCTATGATCCTCGAAGCAGCACAGATCAAAGATCTATGTGGCAATGAGACGATATTCCTTGTGAATGACAGGGTTGATGTTGCACTCGCCGTTGATGCTGATGGTGTTCATATCGGCCGGGATGATATGCACATATCAACTGCACGAGCTCTTCTGGGCCCGGATAAGATAATCGGTCTTTCGGTACACAATGTTGAAGAGGCTATGGAAGCAGAACAAAACGGTGCTGATTATGTGGGTCTGGGTCCTATCTTTAACACCAGCACCAAAAATGATGCAGGTAATGCTATTGGTCCTGAAAGTATCAGGGCAGTAAAAGATGCAATAAAAATACCAATTGTTGCAATTGGTGGCATCAATAAACAGAATAGTGAAACTGTCATTATAGGTGGTGCTGACAGCCTGGTGGCTATTTCCGCTGTTGTATGTAGTGATGATGTTAGAAGGGAAACAAAAGAATTCATTGATATTATCAGAAAAGCAAAGTTGCGTATTTAGGACTGGCAACTGTATGCATAGATCATACCTGTTAAAAAAGATTTCTTGAATAATAGTGATAGACTTTAATTTTGTCAATAAAAAAAGAGAATAATGAATTATTCTCTTTTACTGAAGACAAATGCCAGTCCTATTATTGCAAGCATCGGAATTGCTATAGTGGGGAACTCTGGAATTTCCTCATTCGTTGGGTCATCGGTGGTCCCAACATTTATGTAAGCCTGAGGTATATCTACACATCCTGCATCATTCCCTTCAATGTCCTTATAGCATACTTTTGCATCCCCAAGGACATCAACTGGTAAGTTAGTCCCTATTTGAGAGCATTTTGCTTCAAAAGATAGAACTACAGTTTCATCATTAGACATATCAGAATTACTATCTGCCATGCCAATGTTATTCCATGTAATTACTGTATTTCCACTAGTATCTGTAATTACACTGTCTGGCGCAATGGAAAAAGAACTTTCATCAACAACGATATAATCCTGAGTAACTTCAATTACATTCACGTAATGTGGAATAGTGGATGTAGCTACTTCTGAGTATATGTCTTGATAAATAGCATCAAGGTTTTCTGCACTTGGCGCTGAATAGAATTTACCTCCGGTTGTATCGGCCATATCTATTAGATCAGCATCAGGAGCGGAACCTCCCAATCCTATACTATAAATTTTGTATCCATGGTCAGCAGCAAGTTGTGCAGTTGCGTGTGAATAACTTCCCTGTCCATCACTGAGGAAGATGATTACCTCCGCAGATGCCTCATTTCTTGGATTTAAATCTAACAAATCTATTGACTTAGCCAGACCAACATTAAGATTTGTTCCTCCTGAACGATCAACATCATCTATTCTATTCTTGATATGAGTGAAATCACTGGTCAAAACCTCAAAAAAATCTATGTTTGAATCCCAGCTGACAACAGCAGCTGTATCTTTGGTTGAGTCCATCTTGTCTGTAAAATCTTTAGCAGCAGCCAATCGAAGGTTATAACGATCATTTGAATACATACTTCCAGAACTGTCTATTGCAAACACAATATCTAAGGGCACAGATGTTGTAATATTGCTCCCAGCCCCTGTGATTGCTAAAGTTATTGTAGTATATTCATTTGAACCACTACCAGCAACAGCGATATTTGTTGGTGATGCGGTTTTTGTAACAGTAGGGGGTGCAACAACACTGTTAGCATATGCCGTTCCCATCATTGAGATGGTAACTATAGTTATTAACAATATAGCTATCGGTAACCTACATAGTTTTTCATTGGTCATTTCTATATTACTCCACTTGTTTATTAAGTACCACCAGAACTCAGGCCTGTAACATAAATAAATTTAATATTAAGAACTAAGTTCATAAATATAGTTAAACATCATTGGTTTATAACTTATGAATTTTGAAAGCATGTTTTGCTGGCAGAAATACCATAAGTTTTAAACAATTTGTTCTTAACTACAAGTTATGCTCTGAATAACTCTTATTTATATCTTCCGAAATAAATTTCGTATATCAAATATATTTTTAAAAGAATTATTTTTAGTAAAAGGAATAATTGCAAAAATCACTCAAATAAACAAATTCAGGAAAGATTTATTCAAATATATTAAGAAATCCTGTTTTATATTTTCCAGGATTTCTTGGAGTTCATTTCGGCTAATTTTTAAAACAAAAAATCAGAGGAATTTGATTCCCTCTGGAATTTTTCCTACTCTTTTCCTGAATTCCTCTGGCCAGTTCTCAGGATCCAGTCCTTTCTGTGCAAAGAACGCAGAAGCCCATCTTTCCAGTCCAACACCGGAACATCCGGACCAGAGTTCTTCACCGGACTGGCATTTGACATTGAATCCTGAAGGGTACTTGTTGCCGTTCACACTTACATTCTGGAACTCAAGCCATTCCCCATCTTCGCCACGGTAAGGCAGGACCGCTTCATAGTCGGTTGTACCGGCTTCGGTCTGTTCGGAAACGCCGGTAAGTCCTTCCTGTGCCATGAACCAGGGTGTTACCCATGCTTTTCTCCATTCCAGATCCAGTATCTCATTGAAGATGTGCATGTATCTTTCGTGCAATTCATTAGCATTTTTGATTACTTGATCTTTGTTTCCAACCCAGAGGATCTCTATCCTGTGGAATTCATCCACACGTTCCATGCCGTGAATTCCACCGCTCTCATACCTGTGTGAAGTTCCTGACCTGTCAAATACTTTTATTGGGAATTCATCGGTAGGTACCGTTTCACCCTGCAGGTATGTCCAGAAAGGAGGACACTGTGCATAACACATTCCACCGATTGGGTCACCGATTTTCTCTTTTATAAGGGATGTAGGAACCTCAAGGGTCACTTTATAATGGTCAATGACCTCTTCCCAGAATTCGGGGTCTCTGGTCTTTGGAGGGCATACGTAATAAATTTCAGGATAAACACCTTTTGCATGTCCTGATCTCTGCCATACTTCCCAGGGTACGAGTTTGGGGAAGATCATCTCTCTGTATTCCAGAGGCTCCAGTAATTCGTCAAGCACTATCTTTTCAAAGACCCTGAACATTCTGGTAGACTGTGGACCATGGATCCACTGACCTCTACTGGCACCTCTTTTGAGCCATCCGGCTTCCATCATTGCCTTGGTTGGATCTTCTGTGAAAGCGTGTTCCTTTTTCTCGCTCTGCCAGAGGACATGCCAGTGTTCTGTTTTACCGCCGTATTCACCCTGTTCCAGTTTATCTTCCATCAGGGAAAGTATCCTGTCAGGCACACGGTTTGACATTGCAGCTTCATCAACGTCAAGTACAAGTTTGATGTTTCCGTTTTCATAGCTCATCTCTGTGACATAGGGGATCTTCATCGGAGGAAGTTCCTTTTCAGATGGCACTTCAATGGTGTATGACTTAACCTCTATTCCGCGTATACCTATCTTGAACTCTTTTCCAAGTTTAGCTGCCAGGGGTTTTTTCATACGAAGCAATGCATCATGGACACGTACATGCCTGCCGGATTCGATGCTAAGATCGATTCTGTCTCCATCAACACTATATTCTGTTACCTTTGCTCCCTGTCCTTTTGGTGCTCCTTTTGTAAGTAGGCCCTGATTAGCCTCATCAATATATGTGCTAATAAGATCCACAGCTTCTGTTGCATCGGCGCTTGTCTTCAGTGAACACTCCAGCCTGAATTTGAAGTTCATTGCAGCTCCGGTATTCTCCGGTTTATCGACTGGACAGCATTTGTCTCTTTTCTTTGCTTCCATAGATTTCCATTCCTTTTTGTGATTATGATATTTCAGTAGTGATAAGTAAGCTATTATAGCTGATTTCCACAGCTATTTCTCTGTTTTTGGTTACTTTATGCATGATGTATCTTTTGCTAATTAAGAGCTTCTCTTTATTGGTTGGTATTCAGGAGTTATTCTTTTAATGGTAAAAGGCATCTACAGGGAAAAGAGGCTCTCACATGAATGTTCTAATATTGGGTGCAGGGGCGGTAGGTCTTTCCCTTGCTGCAAAACTTTCCTCTGTCTGCAATGTGCATGCTGTCTGTAGGAAGAGGCACGCTGACAGAATTATGTCAGATGGTTTCAGAATGACTGGAATGTGGGGTGATTCCACCTACACTTTCAGCTGCTCGGAAGATGTGCCGAATACTAATTATGATTACGTTTTCATCACTTCTAAATCAACCTCCACCAAAGCCATATGTGAACAGTTCTCAGATATTATCAAAGGCAGGAAAGTCATAAGTATGCAGAACGGTCTGGGCAATGAAGAAATGATTGCCAGCTACACCGATAAAGTAATAGGTGGCACTATAATTACCGGATTCGAATGGGCAGGCGATGCACAGATACACGTTTCTGTGGAGACAGGTCCCATGAACCTTGGCAGGTTTCCATCAGGTATGGATGAATCTGTGTTGAAGCTGGTGGAACTCGTAAAGAGTACAGGTATTCAAGTCACCGGGACAGAGAACATTATGAGTTCCGTCTGGTCCAAGGTTCTGTACAACTCAGCCCTCAATCCACTTGGTGCAGTAATGGGCGTTCCCTATGGGAAACTGGATAATACACATGCCTGGAACATTATCAAGAATATAGTTAAAGAAGCATTCATTGTCACGGAGGCAGAAGCTGTGTTACTCCCCTGGAAGACAGCAGATGAATATCTGAGCTTCCTGCGTGATTTCCAGCTCCCAAACACAGCAGGACACCATTCTTCAATGTTCCAGGACATCTCATCGGGAAGAAAGACAGAAATTGACTTCCTTAATGGTGCTATTGTCGCAAGGGCAAAGGAATCGGGTATTGATACCCCTTATAACAGTTTCATTTCAGAGCAGATACATTTCATGGAAGCGTTGCAGGCAGAAAAACAAACACAGGCTTAAATTATTTATTAATCAGATGTGGCTATAATTGACAGGTGTGTACATGGCAATCCGAACAGTGTGTGAACTCGTAGATCTGGGATTTGAAGGCGTCGAAAAAGAGATTATGGAATGCACTGACTGTCAGCTACATGAAACGGTCACAAACAGGGTTATCAGCAAAGGTTCCAGAAGTCCCAGGGTGCTTTTTGTGGGTGAGGCTCCTGGTAAGAATGAAGATGAGACTGGAATCCCTTTCTGCGGCAGGGCCGGCAAGAACCTTGATAGCATGATAGCTTACATGGGGCTTTCAGAAAAGGATTATGCAGTTATAAACACAATAAAATGCCGCCCTCCTAAAAATCGCAATCCTCTGAAAAGTGAGATCAATGCCTGCAAACCATTCCTTCAGGCCCAGATAGAACTTCTTGACCCAAAAGTTATCATTCTGCTCGGTAACACTGCAGAAAAAGCCTTCTGTAACGGTGAGAAACTTCAGTGGGGTGTTCCCAGAATTGTGGATGGGAAATATACTTTGTTGAAGATCTATCATCCTGCAGCACTCATATACCAGCGCTCAAGGATCGAAGAGCAAAATGCTTTGATAGATAGCAACAGGCATCTGTGGGAATAAAAAAGTAGTTTTAGAATACTTTATTCATCGAGGTCTTCTGCTATCTGCTCTGCTATTTTTGCATTCATCAGGAGATCATCAACAGTAGCTATTAGAGAGCTTATCTTCTCAGTAGAGATGTGGATGCACACACTATCATCCTTTAGCTCAGTGTACATGTTAGTAAGGTTATCAGGAGCCAGTGACTTGGCGATTTTCTTAGCTATTTGCATAGCTCCTTCGTCTTTGAACTCGATGCTCGTGCTTATTTTCATTCACTATGCTCTCTGTTTAGGGAGTTGTTCCGCAACCATATCATCAACTTTGCTGATGAACTGTTCTGCCGTTCCAGGAGGTATAGAGGCACCGGATGCCACATTATGTCCTCCGCCTTCACCACCCACCAGTTTAGCAGCTTCACGGAGCGCAAATGAGAGGTCAAGTCCTTTTTCCACAAGGGCACGGGTACCTCTTGCGGAAACTTTCACAAGGTCCTCTACCTGGTTAACTGCAACGAAGGGCATTTCAGGATTTACATATCTGACAAAAGTACTTGCTATCAGGCCAGTGCCTTCCATATCTTGCCCTATCAAATATCCAATGCTATTGCCTTGCTGTACTATATCCAGGCCTTTTTTGATGTTTTCCACAATAGATATCTGGTTGGATATTGCCATATCCGTTGCTTCTGCAAGGTCTGTGTCGTTCTTCATACATATGGAGAGTCCCATTCCGGCTTTGTCAGCTTTGCCACAGGTGTTGAGTATTGCAACGAGATCATAGACGTTGTGAACCAGCTCTTTGTTAAGGATGTACACATCACCAATAACTGCATCGATGGCTTCAGGACTGGCGTTCTTTGCCAGCTTGAGTGCGATGGCTGATGTAAGTTTCTTGGTCTGCTCAGGATCCAGGTCTTCAATATTGCCATGAAGTCCCAGAATATCAAGGAAATCATCTATTTTTTCCCTGTCACCTGTGATGTCGAGATAAGGTTCAGGTGTGTACTCAAGCACTTTAGCAAGCTCACCGTCACCTATCCGAAGTCCTTTCTTAATGGATACAACTTCTGCGTTCACAGCCTCTTCCAGTATGTGACCATTAATTGTGCTGAAAAGTTGTTTATCACCCACTGCACCTGCAATTGCGAGTCCTGCAAGCTCGATGTTAGCAGGTTCCATTTCCATCGCTACAAAGAAACTTACTCCGGATCCGGACACATGCATTGCTCCGTCAATTCCCACAATATGGGGGTTCACAAGGACCTTTGCAGGTGTATCGCCTACCGGTACATGATGGTCAAGCACAACGATATCCTGCTTGATCTCAGAAATTATATCAGACTGCCCGCTACCCATATCACAGAAAAGTACCAGGTCACTGTCTGCGGTAGTAGCTTTTACCATTTCCACCACAGCTTTATCAAGCCTCGGTACAATGCTAGTGTGGAAGCGGATATCTTTTCTCATGAGTGCCTGGCAGATTATTCCGGCAGATGTAAGGCCATCGGCATCATTATGTGAAATGACACGGACATGTTCATACTTCTCAATTAGATCTGCTGCTTCTCTTGCCATTTCTTTGAGTTTTTGCATCTCGATATTTAGTTTCATCCGAATCTCCTGGACAAAGATAGCAATTTGTCTTAATTATCTTTTCTTTTATGCATAACAACTTCACCGGGCATGGTGGAATTTCCGGATTCCATTACAGTACCGATATTGATGCTGGTATTGATGCCGGTGTGAACTTCATCTCCCATGATAACTCCAAGTTTCGTGCGACCCGTGTCTACCAGTTCACCTTTCACAACTGATCTTATGTTCCTGTTATCATGTCTGAGATTCGCAACCTTGGTGCCGGCACCGAAATTACAGGCTGTCCCTATGACACTGTCACCAAGATATGAAAGATGTCCTATTTTTGTGCCATCCATGATCACGCTGTTCTTGACTTCAACAGCATTACCGATATGGACATCATTGCCAATGGCGGTTGAAGGTCTGATGAAGCAGTTTGGTCCTATATCACAATTTTCACCAATGATCACCGGTCCGATTATGTAAGCACCATTGCGGATGATGGTGTTCTTACCAATTTTTACGTTACCATTCAGGGTTGCATAAGGTTCAACAGTACCCTCACGTATATTTTCGAGATTCTCCAGCAGTACTTTGTTTGCATCCAGTATGTCCCAGGGTCTGCCAATGTCTATCCATTCACTGGTGAGTATCTCATAACCGACACTGCAGCTATCGTCTATCATCATCTGCATTGAGTCTGTTATTTCATATTCTCCTCTTTTTGATTTACCGGTTTTGTCTATGTAATCAAAAATAACATCATCAAAAATATATATTCCAGCATTGGCAAGGTTGGTAGATGGATTCTTCGGTTTCTCGATAATCCTTGTGACCTTCTCTTCCTCGGTTTCAATGACACCGAACTGAGAGGGATCTTCCACTTCCTTCACGCTGATAATGGCATCCTCTGTTCTGGATATCAGGTGACTGATATGTTCTGTGCTTACAAGCATGTCACCGTTAAGGACTATGAAATGTCCTTCCACATACTCTTTTGCATAAGCGATGGCATTTGCAGTTCCAAGCTGCTCTTCCTGATGCACGTACTCGACACTGATACCAAGCTGACTTCCATCTCTGAAATAATCCATAATTGCATCTTCACGATATCCGGTAACAATAAGGAACTCCTTTATTCCTGCATTCATGGCAGCATTAATTGTATGCTCTATCATAGGTTTGTTCGCTATGGGAAGCATAACCTTTGGTTTGGATACGGTAAGCGGTCTCATTCGTGTGCCTTCACCGGCGGCAAGTATGACGGCTTTCATTGGATACACTCCTTAACGATGCTCTCCACTTTTGCATGGAGTTCTTCAACATTCTTCCTGGCTTCTGCTGTAATCCTTATCTTTGCCTCGGTTCCAGATGGTCGGACAAGTACCCAGCCGTCTCCCATATCAATTCTGATGCCGTCTATACTGGAAACTTCACCCATTGCCCCAAGCTTTGAGCTGATGACTTTCATAACTCCATCCTTTCTCGGGTTGTCACATGCAAGCGTAGTTCTGAGTGTAGGGTATTGTGGCAATTCCTCTCTAAGGGCCGAGAGTTTCTTCTCTTTGACTATATCAACAAGAAGAGCAGCAGCGTAGATTCCGTCAGGGCAATAGGAAATCCTTGGGAAGATCCAGCTTCCGGAAGGCTCACCACCAAAATCAGCTTTCTGTTTCTTCATTTCCTCAGCGACATAAACGTCGCCCACTCGTGTGTGGATGATAGTGGAGCTAGGGAGTGCATCATCTACTATCATAGAGGTGTCAACAGGGACCACAACCTTTGAATTATCTTTGCATTCATAGCGTGCAAAGATGGCAAGCATTTCGTCCCCTGACACGAACACACCCCTCTCATCCACTGCCATCATCCTGTCAGCATCCCCATCATGTGCGATACCAAGGTCCGCCTCAAATGCAGTCATCGCTTTTTTCAGTATTCCCAGATTCGAGTCTTTTGGTTCAGGATTACGTGCAGGAAAATGTCCGTCAAGCTGTGAGTTAAGTGTGATTACCTCGCATCCCATCTCACGTAAAAGGAAAGGTGTTATAGTTCCGCCAGCACCGCCTCCACAATCCACGATCACTTTTATAGGTGCACCGGTTGAATGGCTGCATATCATATCAATGTGGTCTCTGACTGCATTTTCATATGAGGATAATTCTCCTATCTTGTTCCAGGCCACATTAACAAAATCCTCATTCTCGATTGTGGATTCTATTTCTTCCTGCTGAATGGAATCAAATGCCATGCCATCAGGGTTCCATAGTTTAATTCCTACATCCTGTGCAGGGTTATGTGATGCAGTAACCATGACTCCGCAGTCATAATTACGGGTTGCATATGCAAGTGTGGGTGTTGTGACAAGGCCAACACGGACAACATCACATCCAGCAGACATCAAACCTGATATGATCGCATGTTCTATCATCTCCCCGGCCACACGAGGGTCTCTTCCGATGACCGCAGTCTTTTTTGATCTGCCAAGAGCCATTCCTAGTTTCAGGGCCATATCAACGGTAACTTCTACATTTGCAAGTCCACGGATGCCTGAAGAACCAAATAATTTCATTCAATATCCTCTCTTAAAATAAAATGTTCATTCAACGGTTACACTCTTTGCAAGGTTCCTGGGTTTATCAATGGAACAATCCCTTGCCAGTGCAGTATAATACGAAAGCAACTGCAGTGCTACAGATGAAAGGACCGGTGCTAACAACTCATGTGAAGGGGGTACTCGAATCACAATATCCACATACTTTTCTATCTCCGTATCGTCGTCGTCAGCTACTGCAATGACAGTGGCATTACGCGCTTTTACTTCTTTGATGTTGCTGAGTATTTTCTCATATGTGTGCCCCCTGGTGGCTATTGCAACTACGGGAGTCTCATCAGTTATAAGTGCCAGAGGACCGTGTTTGAGTTCACCAGCCGCATAGCCCTCAGCATGTATATATGATATTTCTTTGAGTTTAAGTGCACCTTCAAGGGCCACAGGGTAATTCAGGTAGCGTCCGATGAAGAAACAATCTCTCTTGTCTGAGAACAGCGTAGCACATTCTTTTATTGCGTCTTTTCTGTTGAGTATCTTTTGTATCTGTCCTGGAAGTCGCTTCATTGCAACGATAAGATCCCTTGCCTCGTTTGCGCTGACAACACCTCGTATTCTCCCAAGATGAATGGCAAGCATGTATAGTGCGATCAACTGGGCCGTGAATGTCTTTGTTGCAGCAACTCCGATTTCAGGTCCTGATCTGGTATAGAGTACGCTGTCCGATTCTCTTGTGATGGTGCTTCCAACAACGTTTGTAATGGCAATGCTACGGCATCCGTAGGAACTTGAACTCCTGACAGCAGCCAGAGTATCAGCGGTTTCACCTGACTGGGTAATAGCAATTGTTAATTCCTCTCCACAAAGGACCGGGTTACCATATCTGAATTCTGATGCGGTCTCTACGTCAGTATGGAGCCCTGCAAGTTTTTCAAAAAGATATTTACCAAGTGTTCCTGCATTCCATGAGGTACCACATGCTATGATCGTGGCTCTTTTAAGCCGCTTGATCTCATCAGTTTCAAGATAGAGCTCATCCAGTGTGACAGTTCCTTCAAGCTCTGATAATTTGCCTGCAAAGGTATTCTGGATAGAGGTAGGTTGTTCATGTATCTCTTTTAACATGAAATGCTCATAGCCTGCCTTTTCTGCAGCTTCAAGGGTCCATTCTATGGTTTCTGTGTTTCTGGAAACACTGTTTCCATCATGGTCAAAAATACTAATAGAATCTGCTTTTAGAAATCCTACCTCATTGTCGCTGATATAGATTACTTCCTTAGTATGCTTTAAAAGCGCAGTGACATCTGATGCAGCATAATTACTGCCTTTCCCGATTCCTATAACAAGAGGACTATTCTTTCTGGCAAAAGCCATTATGTCGGGTTCATCAGCACACAGGGCCGCAATTGCGTATGAGCCAACAAGTTCTTTTACTGTTTCTGCAAGGCTGTCAAGCAGGCATTTTTCACCACTATTGTGCATATTGAAATGCAAAAGATGTGCTATGACTTCAGTATCTGTATCAGATTTAAACTCATATCCAAGGCCTATCAATCTTTCCTTGAGTTCCATATAATTTTCAATGATCCCGTTGTGGACCACTGAGATATTAGATGAAGTATGAGGGTGAGAGTTTTTTGTTTCAGGTTTTCCATGTGTTGCCCATCTTGTATGTCCTATGCCGATGCTTCCCTGTGTATTCTCAGGAATAATGGTTTCCAGGTTCTTTATCCTCCCAGCCATCTTGTATGTTTCAAGTGTTCCGTTGAGAATAGAAATACCTGCAGAATCATATCCTCTGTATTCCAGCATTTTAAGTGATTCCAGTAAAATGGGCACAGCTTGTCCATCACCAATATATCCAACTATTCCACACATTTTGCTCACCTTAAATTACAATTGAATTTGTTGGTATATCTTCAGTGATCGTTTTGCCTGAACTGATTCGGCAGTTAGCGGATATCATATTTCCTGCACGTACAAGAACGTTGCCACCAATTTCAGAATCGTCTCCGATGATGGTTCCAAGTTTCTCTGCACTAAGAAGGTCTCTTTCAATCTGGATCAGCATGTCTTTGCCTTCTTCAGTAATGAAGTTCGGACCAGTTGAAACGTTACTTCCCATCACGGAGCAGGAGATATTACTGTGTGTGCTGATACGCACATCATTCATTAGGATACTGTTTTTGACATACGAGAAAGAAGCAATTGAAACGTTGTTTCCTATGCATGTAGAAGGAAGTATGACCACATTTGGTCCGATGTCACAATTATCACCAATTATAACCGGTCCTACTATATAGGAACCTGCTCTTATGATCGTGTTTTTTCCAATGAAGACAGCTCCTTTGATGTTAACCCCACTTTCCACTTTTCCTTCTTTATTGTCGGCTTCCAGATCACTGAGTACTATTGTGTTCGCTTCCAGAAGGTTCCATGAGTAAACCGCATCAAGCCATTCTGTATTGGTTTCTGCCATTGTCACATCCATTCCATTATCGATCATTGCCTGAAGGGTATCTGTAATGGCATATTCTCCCGTTGTTGATATTGGTGTTCTTTCTATCAATTCAAATATTTTAGGTCTGAATAGATAGATTCCAGTATTAATCAGATGACTTACAAGTGTCTTTGGTTTCTCAATGATTTCCTTAACACGCTTTCCTTTTGCAACTATTACTCCATAGTTACTGACGTCGTCTTTCTTGCATGTAAGGATCGTTGCATCGCCTTGTGCACCGCTTATAAGATCATATATTGCATCAGGACCTATTATGTTGTCACCATTCACAACAATGAAGTTCTCTTCATCCTGTGCGATCATCTGGCGTGCCTGGCTAATTGCATGTGCGGTTCCAATTTGCGTTTTTTGTTCAATGTATTCTATTTTGACGCCAAAGTTGAGCCCATCTTCAAAATAATCCATAATACGTTCTTTTTCATATCCTACTACTAATATAATATCTTGAATATCATTTTTTACAAGGGCGTTGATGACATGTTCAAGTATTGGCTTGTTTGCCACCGGAAGCATTACTTTTGATCTGGTGAGGGTGAGGGGACGGCACCGCTTACCTTCACCGGCTGCGAGAATGACTGCTTTCATGGAATGTAATGCTCTTTAAAACAATTTATAAGTTACCTTCGGAACTATTTTTAAGGATACAGTTTAGAGTAAAACTAAGGAAATAAATTAAAAAAAGAAATGAGTTTGACCTTTCAGCCAAACATTTAACGATTATTTATCTGGTAATCAGCATTTCAGCTGTCTCTGGTTTATATTTCCAAGTAGCTGGAAGAACCTTTGTGGATTGGTAATATTTGACCAACCTTCTGATCTTTGACTCGATGTTCATAAGGGAACGTTTGTTGTGAACATCTTTATTGTTGCTGTTCATATGTTTCCTTAGTCCGATAGCCTTTACTACAAGGTTGTACAGGTCCTCAGGTACGGCGAAATCTTCACCATTCTCCTTGAGTATCTGCGTGATCTTTTTACCTGTTAATACCTTGACATCAGGTACACCATATTTGTCCCTGAGTACCATTCCAATTTCACTTGTGCTGACACCCTGTTTCCACATGTCATTCACTACAGTTGTCACTTCTTCAGTGGTCATTGTGGACCATGCCGGTGCTTCGGTACGAAGTGGTCTTGTTGGGCCGGACTTTCCTTTTTTCCGGGTATGCATTTTTGCCATAAGCTTCCTCCTGATAATTGTAAATTAAGTTCTGATTTAATGTGTATAGGTTTTAGATACTTATCAGATCATTGAACTTGGGAGACAATCTGATAATATGTTAATGTGATTAGCGAAGTGCTTCTTATGAAGACTATCATCTAATATATATGTTATGATTGATGAAATCGCTTTTATGAAATCTATTTCTTAGCTCTATTTCCTAACTCTCACCATATAATGAGCACAATGTCTGCACCTGCCGGATTTGCTGTTCTGTATATTGCATCCAGTTGGGTGTTGGCCAGCTCATATCTTGTGCTGTTATCCGTGGCATTGGATATGAGTGTGATCGTCTGGTTGATATCATCACTCTGGTAGTTTTTTATATGATCTGCAATGAGCTTAGTGTTCACATCCATTATTACGGTATTGACAGTGTCTACAATATCCAGACTGACGCTTTGTTCTTCCGGGTTTATTGTTATGTTCAGTCCGTAAAGGTCATTTATTGTGTAGTTCATGCATCCAAGGGCACTCTGTGTCACAGGGCTGCTATAATTTGCATCATCCGGACCTGTAAGACATGCTAATTGTTCACTGTTTACCGATATCTCAGTGCTATTTAGTGATGACAGATAATCATACGGGAATACGATATCTGTAATTATCTCTGCAGATCCCACTGACGCAATTTCAATGCTACTGTTGAACATTTCATGTAACTCTTTATCCGGTTCTGGAGAATTAACAGCATTGTAGATGCTGGTCTCATTGAAAGGATCGTATATCCTTTCTTTTGTGACCAGATATCTTACAGGCAGTGATGTTCTGGCTTTTTGCTTGATTGCAGTTTCAGGTACTTCTTCTCCTATTACTATATCACTTTGCACCTTGTACCCGACAACAGGCTGCCAGTGGGCTTCAAATCTGTAATTATATCTCTGCCCTATGGTTCTTTCAAGATGGGCTTCTATAAGCTTTTCCGTTTCAAATCTTTGTATTTTCGTCATTGGATTTAGAGTTTTCTTAGTACTGTTCTCTGTCTGATACAGGCTCAGTACCAAACCTTCGGCTACAAGGTCTGAAAAGCTGCGATGACGTTGTTCTTTTGTAAATATTGTTTTCTCTGCATTTTCAAGGATCGAATTTTCTGAGAGGTTAACATTGATGCCTGCCAGATCAGTGGGTTTTAATGTGTACTCAAATTCATCTACGGTGCTACTCATAATGGTATTCATCAGGCAGATATCCATAAGCTGCGCTGAAGTATAAGATGCCGATCGATATTGTTCATCTGCTGCAATGGATGGCAAAAGGATTACTGCAGAAATAGAAACCAGTATCAGGAACAAAATAGCATCGATGCTTGTTGAGAATGCATTCTCATCCCTGAATATCTCTGTAAAATAGCTCTTTTTCCCTGTGGATTCAGATTGTACCATGTCGATCTCCGTTTTTTAAATTTTGTTTTTTATTCCCATTTGTTCTGCATGATCTTCACAGTAATGGTGCCGGGAACGCAGCGTGCACTGCTTCCAAGTTCAATGACAATTGGTAATGATGATGCAATGACATCCCTGCCATTACGCGAAACAGCCCCGTCTGTAATTGTCCATTGATAGTTTCCATCATCTGTTACGACTTCAACATAAAAGTTCAGATTTGGGGAAAAACGCTGGAAGAACATATAGCGCTCCTCATTTGAAGAGGGTGCAGTAATCCTGTCAAGTGATTCTGCAGAAATAAGTTCAGGTCTGCTTCCTTGAAGGGGCGGATAAGAAGCAATGTCCTGTGCTATCATGGCAGCATGCTCATAGTTCTCAAGAGCCTGTGAATTGTCATCGAATGCGATGAATGTCTTTGACAGAATAGCTGCAAAAACCACAAACCCAATAACCACCATTGCAGTAGCTATTATATCATTGTTAGGCTCAAGAAAAGCTCTTTCATCACTGATAAACGAGGACATATTCAAGTTCATTCACCTCGTTTCCGTCTGTTACAAATACTTGTGTTTTTTCTATATTAACTTCTTTACTTATGTTCAAACTAAGTTCTTCTGCTGCGGCAATGGACAAAAACTCCGTCAGATCAGTGTATGGGAATATTGAATTGACAGGTTGGCTACTATTTCCATCTGCTGAAAATTCTCTTGTGAGGATATTCCGGAGATTTTTGGGACTAAAGGGTAATGTCCTGTAATTAAGAGGTCTGACAGCAGATAGCTTATTTCCGTCATCTGAAAAGGTGCAGCTTACATATTCTCCGCTGACAGAGATATTTAATCTGTTACTGTCAATTTCTTGCACTGCAGAACTGTCAAAATTATATATTTTAACTGCATTGTCTGTACCGGAATGAACAGTTCCCACAGAATCAATGTTTGATGCCAGGTCAATTGCAATCACTTCCAGCTCATTCTTTTTGACCATATCTGATGAAATGGAACCCAGATGGTATACTGCTGCAATGATAACAACAGTTGCGATTATGAGTGCTGTTTTTGAAAGTAGCAGGTCCACCCACGCAGTATCATCATCATTAAGGCTTTTCGTAGCAACTAATGAAGAAGAATCTGTGCTATTGACTTCTATCCGTTTTTTCATTACAATTGAGACTTAGCACTAAGTGTAATAAAAATTTTTCTATTTGGATCGCGGACACTTTCCAGAGTAATTATCTGAGGACCAGGGCTTAGGATGACAGATCCATCAAGTGCAGCATTGGAATAAGATGCAGCAGATTCTCCTATCATTTGTTTCCCGTTGACCTCTATATAATAATTCCGGGAATCAGATGGCCACTCCCCATCTTTTCCAGGGAGGGCTCCCAATACAAATTTTGTATTTGAGGGGATATCAATGTCAAGAGTTATATTGCTGCCAGCTCCCCTGGAATACATCTGCTCAGCATGGCTTTCTATTTCCGATATCACAGCCTCAGCAGCATAGATTTCTTCCTTTTCAAGTAGAGAAGATACTGCTGTTGACAGCAGAAGCAACAATGCTCCTATGGCGATAACTGCAATCACCATTCTCATGGGAAGGGCATCTGCTGCCTTTTCATTTCTTATAAAGCTTATTTTGGACATTTCTATCATTTGTCTGCTAGTTTTTGAATGACATCTTCAATAGTCATAAGTTCCTGCTCTCCGCTTTTCATGTCCTTCAAGGTAACTTTTCCAGCTTCAACTTCCTTCTCACCGATTATTAGCACATAATTGGCACCGATGTTATTTGCATAGGATAACTGGGCTTTGAAGTTTCTTCCCATCAGATCATTGTATACCGGCATATGTGGCCTGAGTTTTGCAGCAGCTTTCACAGCATCAAGGCGTGTGCTGTCCTTTGCAATGATAACGAGCGGTTTGTCATCAGGCGCTTCCATCTCACAGACTTCCATTATCCTGTCAAATCCAAGGCCGAACCCTGTGGATGGCACATCTCCGCCGCCAAATAGTTTAATAAGATTGTATGAACCGCCTCCACATACCTGATTCTGGGCACCAAGTCCCTCTGCGTATATTTCAAAGACTGTGCCTGTGTAGTAGTCAAGTCCCCTGGCGATTCCAAAATCAATGGTATATTCCACGCCGTAGGCATCCAGAAGGGTTAGAAGTTCCTGGAATCTCTCTATTTCTGGAATGTCTCCTACAAGTTCCCGTGCTTTTGTCACCGCTCCTTCTCCCCTAAGATCAATTAGTTCAGGGAGCTTCACATGCAGGTCTGAAGGTGCATTAATTTCTTCAAGGAAGTCATTGAGGCCTGTGTCATCCTTTTTGTCAACAAGTCTCATTATTTTGCTCTGGTGTTCGCTTTCCAAAACGCTCAAAAGCTTTCTGATAACACCAAGATTATTCACGTGAAGGTCACCTTTAATACCCACGGATTTGAGCATCTCGATTGCCAGTGCAATGACTTCAGCATCAGCATCGGCTCTTTTACTGCCAATGAGTTCCACACCGAACTGCCAGAATTCTCTGAAGCGTCCTTTCTGGGGTCTCTCATACCGAAAGCAGTTCTCGAAATAGAACAACTTCAATGGTTGCTGGTATGATTGCATCTCATTGACATACATCCTCATGGCAGGGGCTGTGAGCTCCGGACGCAGGGTCATCTCCCTGTCACCCTTGTCTTTGAAATTGTAGAGTTCCCCTACTATTCCTTCACCGGATTTGAGTGTAAAAAGTTCCAGTTTCTCAAATGTTGGAGTGATTATCTCGCTGAACCCCCAATTCTTAACGACCTGACGTAGTATATTCTCCACGTATCTTCTTTTCTTTGTGTCTTCCGGGAGGAAATCACGTGTACCTCGTGGTTTGCTTATCTTCATTTTTTGTCAACCTGATAATATGAATGATCTATAAATGGTATTATAGTGATTATCCGAAAGAAAGTTCTTCCTTCTTTTGATCAAGTATGTCTGCTAGTATAAATGTAGTATATTTTACAGTTTCGATTAGTTCTTGCTTATGTCTGGTGATATAGCAGGACATTGTTTTGAAATGCGATATTCTTTACTGAAGCGGCAGATGATATTTTTAATCAGTGAGCTAAA
>Ga0265295_1001685_pt1 | contig 37783 bp, 25 predicted proteins | sample Munlansysbiofilm_FD_192503 | JGI IMG/M metagenome (GOLD analysis project Ga0265295, IMG submission 192503) | Leachate microbial communities from a municipal landfill in Southern Ontario, Canada - Methane capture system biofilm | ecosystem: Engineered > Solid waste > Landfill > Unclassified ... | reverse complement strand
GTTGCCTTTGTATCCTGTGAGGTTTGGGTTGAGTACCGTCTAATGACTAATGATGCATGACCTGTTGAGTTGTTGAGTTGTTGTGAACAGTGATCAGTGATCAGTAATCAGTGATCGGTGATCGGTGGGGTCCAGTAATAACCTAACAGGTTGCCTTTGTATCCTGTGAGGTTTGGGTTGAGTACCGTCTAATGACTAATGATGCATGACCTGTTGAGTTGTTGAGTTGTTGTGAACAGTGATCAGTGATCAGTAATCAGTGATCGGTGATCGGTGATCAGTGAGGTCCAGTAATAACCTAACAGGTTTTCTTCTAACGGGTTGGGTTGTGCGTTGGTGCGTAATTATTATTTCGTCCTACTCCGCACCCGGTTCAATCCTGCCTTTGCTTTCTGGCTGATGCTGGTTTTATATTCGGTATAATTTAAGTCAAGACAACGCCGGTAATACTTTTCCGCTTCAGCGTATTTTTTTTGATTTTCAAAGATAAGCCCCAGGTTTAGGGCGGCGTTGGCGGCATAATACCATGGGTACTTTTGGCCCTCATTCAGGGTTAGCTGATACATAGGAATCGCATGCTGCGCCTCACCCCATTCGTGATAAATACGGGCTTTACGGTAAATAAATTCTAATTTTTCACGTTCAACCAAAAACTTTTCCGGTGCCACATTTTTAAGCTCAGCCAACGCCCGTTCATAATAACCGCCATCAAACAGCAAGGCTGATCTGAGCAGCCGGATGTCGGGCACCAGGCCGGATACAGCCTGCTGTTGGGCTCTTTCATCACCTTCCAGTTGGGTATTGCCGCGTGATTTTACGCTTGTCATATAGTCGGTATACTTTTTCCCATCGCCCTCAATCAATGCTGCCCAGGCAAGCCGTTGATAAGCCGACTTTACAAACGCGTCTCCCTTATAATTCAAAAGATAACGTAAAAACCAAAGGGTGGCATCCTTGTCCAGGCGGTTTAGTTTAGCTACTCCCGTCAGATAGTCAAGGTAATAAAAAGGATAATAATCCTTGCCTTTGGGGCGATGAAGCAGCAAATCAATGGCGCGATCATTTTGTCCGTTGTGCATGGCAAAAACCACCGATGCATAGATAAGCAAAGGGCTTTGAGTCACAAGCTTATCCATGGAAGGCGTATTGAGAGTAGATTCGAGAAAGCGCGTGTGCTTTTCATTGTCCCCCAGATTAAATGTGGTAAAGGTTAATAAAAACAGGCTTTCCTGTTGCAGAAAAACATCGCCGGCAGTCGAAGAAATCTGCTGAAGGGTGGATATACCTTCATTTACTGAACCCTTTAATAAAAAAAGCCGCGTAACCCATTGATAATTTTCCGGTATGGAACCTATCAGAATCTGCATCAAAGCCAATCCTGCCTGGTTGGGGGTAAAATCGGGATAAAAGTCATTGTTTTCGGTCAGCAGGCGGTAAGCCCGGTTAAAGTCAAGTGCTGCGCTTGCGTAGTTCCCCTCCCTGATGCGTACCAGCGCCCATTGCAACGACATTTGTGCACGGCAATAGAGGTGCCACGGGGAGTTTTTGGGACCGGAAGAAACCACGTTCATCAAATCAGCATGTGCGGCGCCGGAACGATCAAAGAGGGTTTTATCACCCGATATTACATTTTCAAGAAACAGGGTGTAATGCTTCAGATAAGGTACCAGCAAGTTTGAGGGATTGACAGCAGTTTCTGCGTCTAATAAGCGGCCGGCATCTTGAAATTTCAGGTTCAGGATTTCCTGATATGCCCTACGGCAATTGGAATTCATGTCGTATTGCAGCTGCGCATCTGCCTGCATTACCCCAAAAAGCAACAACAAACCGGCAAGAGAGGATTTCATAATTTTGCTTTTACAAAAAAAGGGAGGCAACTACCTCCCCCATTTAAATGTTAAAGCCAACACTTAGAGTGTTACACTTGCAGCAAGTCCATGATCTACCAAAATACGACCACAGTATTCGCAAACAATAATTTTTTTATGCATCCGGATATCGAGTTGACGCTGAGGCGGAATTGAACTGAAACACCCTCCACAGGCATCGCGTTCTACGCTAACTACGGCCAGACCATTGCGGGCATTTTCCCGGATACGGGTGTAGGCTGTAATTAACCTTTCTTCAATCATACGCTGAAATTCCTTTGATTTTTTTTGTAACGACACCTCTTCCTTTTCAGTTTCGCTAACGATGTCAGAGAGTTCAGCTTTCTTTACATCCAGATCGTTTTTGCGCTCATCCATGATTTTCTGGGCTGCGCTTACCTCTTCATTCTTCAGACTCAGCAGGTGAGAAAATTCTTTAATGCGTTTCTCAGCCAGTGCAATTTCAAGGTTTTGAAATTCTATTTCCTTGGTAAGTGAATCATACTCACGATTATTGCGCACGTTGTTTTGCTGCTCTTCATACCTTTTTATCTGCGACAGGCTGTCAATAATCTGGTTATCTCTTTCCTTAACAGAAACATTGAGCGATTGAATGTCCTGAATGTAATTGTCGATACGGGTTTGCAGACCAATAATCTCATCTTCGAGGTCTTCTACTTCCAACGGAAGCTCACCACGAATAATCTTTATTTTATCGATCTGAGAATCAATCTGCTGAAGGCTATACAGCGCGATAAGTTTCTTCTCTATTGAAATTTCGGTTTCCTCAGTCTCAGCAGACGAAATGGAAACATGGGCGGCAATCCGGCCTGTTGTTTCTGAATCCTGAGTTTTAACGCTTTCGTCCGTGTTGGAAGCCTTAACTTTAGACTTTGATTTTGCCATACTTCTCCTTGCTATATTTTTGATTTACAGATAATTGACGGGATTTGTGCGAATGTTGGAAATTCGGGTTGCAAAGGTAGTAAATTTTTCTTTAACAATTTCGTACAATAATTGGCTGGTATATTGCTCCGTTTCATAATGACCGGCCTCTATCAATAAAATCTTTCCTTCTGCCAGAAAATAATCATGATATTTGAGTTCACCGGTAATATACACATCAGCCCCGGCAGTTAAAGCAGCGGAAATCAGAAAATTTCCCGACCCACCGCAAAAAGCTACTTTTTGTACTCCACGGCTGGTTAGCGGCGAATACTTAACGCATCCAGCATTAAATACCCCCTTTACAATCGTTAGAAAATCTGCTTCGGGCATCGGTTTATTTAAAAATCCAATCATGCCCGAGCCTGCCAAAGGAAACTCATTGGTCAAGGGATAGGCATCCCAGGCTACCTCTTCGTATGGATGCACTTTGATCATGGCTTGAATTACTGAGGGAAGCAGACGGGTTTCACAAATAGTTTCAATGCGGGTTTCAGGTTCGCTGTGCATCTTGCCGGTTTCACCCACAAAAGGCTGCGTTCCCGGCAGAGGCCGAAAAGTCCCGCTGCCATCCAGATTATAACTACACGAATCATACTGTCCAATTTGACCGGCACCTGCAGCAAACAGAGCTTCACGCACCTCATCGGCCTGCGCATGGGGTACAAATACCACCAACTTTTGCAGTATTCCCGCTAAGGGCTGCAGTATTTGTAAACTATTCAGACCCAGCTTTTGGCCTATCATGGAATTTACGCCTCCCATCACATTGTCCAGATTGGTATGGGCTGCATACAATGCAATGTTATGTCGGATAGCCTTTAGCAGACAACGTCCGGGCTCTGATTTTGGAGTAATACTCTTTATAGGTTTAAATATCAGCGGATGATGGGAGATAATCAGATTGCAATCCTGATCAATAGCTTCATTTACTACAGCCTCGGTAACATCAAGGGCGATGAGGATACCTTTCACCTCCACCTCCGGATCGCCGGCATGTAATCCCGAATTGTCGTAGCTTTCCTGCCGGCTCAATGGAGCAATGCTTTCAATATGTTTTAATACTTCCTTAATTTTTGTCATTGGGATAAACTTAGAATTTCACATAAAATAATTGTTAAAAATAATCCTTTGCCATCCAGAAACAGGTATAACACCTTTAATGGTTATTGTGTTAGAACGCCCAGTGAAGAATAAAATTTCATGTCGGCTATGATTAAAACAAAATCACGGGATAAACATGAGGCTCTTTACCAGGGTCCGGCAAGAATCAGCAATCCCATGGCTGAGCATGCGGAGATGTGAAAAATTAATCCTAAAATCGACAATTTTTACTGGACCATAATAATTTTAACTGCACTCCTTCTCACAAGGGAAATCAAAACTAAACATTTATACTTCACACATAGGCAAAAAGTAAATATATTTTCATTTGCAGATTTAAAAATCAAGTTGTACTTTTATGCCATGGAAATTCTACGTCTCTTCCTTCTTCCATTTGCATTTTTATACGGACTGATAATAAGGTTAAGAAATTATCTTTTTGATATTGGATTTTTCAGGCAAATCCCTTTCTCTTTGCCCGTGATTAGTGTGGGAAACCTCACCACTGGCGGTACCGGCAAAACGCCCCACATTGAATATTTAATTCGATTGTTACATCCCAAAATGCGCGTTGCTACGCTTAGCCGGGGTTACGGGCGTAAAACCAGGGGGTTCAGGCAGGCTGAATACGGAGATAACGCTACGGTGGTGGGCGATGAACCCATGCAATACCTGATGAAATTCCCCGATATTTCAGTGTTTGTTGATGAAAGCCGGAGAAAAGGAATACGGAAATTGCTAAAAAAGCAGCCGCTTACAGAGGTGGTGCTGCTGGATGATGCCTTTCAACACCGTTATGTAAAACCAGGCTTTTCCATTTTACTTACCGATTATCTGAATCCCTATCCGGGCAATTACCTGCTCCCGGCCGGCTCCCTGCGTGAACCTGTATCGGGTGCCAGACGAGCCGATGCAATTATTGTTACCAAGGCGCCAAAAGTACTTTCGCCCATTACTTATAGAAGTATGGTGGAAGATTTGAAGCCGCTGCCACACCAGGAGGTGTTTTTCAGTTATATTGATTATGGCAAGATTGTTCCGTTGTGGGACGAAATGCCTGAACCTGAAGAGAATCATAAATACAGTAATATCCTTTTATTCGCCGGTATTGCGAATATATATCCCATACAGGAATACCTTTCTGATTTTTGTTTTGAACTGATTACCATAGAGTTTAAAGATCACCATCGGTATAAAGCAGAGGACCTTAAACGAATTAAGAAAAATTTTAACGACCTTTACAGCCGCAATAAGTTGCTTTTGACCACCGAAAAGGATGCCATGCGCCTGATTGTGCCGGAAATTTATGACCTTGCCCGTGAATTACCGTTGCATTATCTTCCTATCGAGGTGAAATTTCACAAGCAATTTATGGATTCATTCAATAAAAAAATTATCAAATATGTTGACGAAAATAAGCGAGAGCGTTGATTATATCAAAACTCACTTTAAAGAAACTCCCTTTGCTGGCATCATTCTGGGGACAGGATTAGGCGGACTGGTGAACGAAATAGATATCTCTGCAAGTATTCCCTACGGCGACATCCCCAATTTTCCGGTAGCTACGGTTCAGGGGCATGCAGGGCGGCTCATCTTTGGAACCCTGGGCGGACGCTACATCGTGGCCATGCAGGGACGATTCCACTATTATGAAGGTTATTCTATGCAGGAAGTTACCTTCCCGATAAGGGTATTAAAAGCTCTGGGTATAGAAGTATTGTTTGTATCCAATGCCAGCGGCGGTCTGAATGCTGATTTTGAAGTGGGTGATATTATGTTTATTACCGATCACATCAACCTGATGGGCGATAATCCCCTGATTGGTAAGAACGACAACCGACTTGGACTTCGTTTCCCTGATATGAGCGAAGTATATGACCAGCATCTCCTTCAACAAGCCTCACACATTGCCAGCCAGGCAGGCATCGCATTTAAAACAGGGGTATATGCAGCCGTTACCGGACCCACTTTTGAAACCCGGGCCGAATACCGCTACATTCGTACCATAGGCGCCGATGCAGTGGGCATGTCCACCGTGCCCGAAGTAATTGTAGCCCGCCATGCCGGAATTCCGGTTTTTGCCGTTTCAGTAATCTCCGATTTAGGCGTAGAAGGCAAAATCGTTGAAGTATCCCATCAAATTGTCATTGATGCTGCCTCAAAAGCAGAACCCAAAATGACATACATTATCCGCTCCCTCATCTCTTCTCTTAAGGATTGATTAGGAACTTTCATCTATGTTTACAAACGGGATAAAGCAACTCAGCCGCTTTTCCCTCTGCTTTTTTAGTATATGAAACCTGGATTTATTGGCTGGTTTTTCCTGCTATTGTCATTCGTCGGAATGGTTTCCTCGTGCCGGGATACTACAAACAGGCAGAGGACTGCAGTGATCTTACTGAGCTGTCCCGAGAATTGTCAAACCAAAGTCAGCCTCAGCCGACTCGACACCAATACTGTGGTAGCTGTGGATTCATTGATGATGAAACCGGGGAAAACAGCAAGATTCAGATTTTATATTCAAGAACCGGGATTTTATCTGATTACCTATCTGGCATCCAACCAAAAAATATTGGTTCTGCACCCCGGGGACAGCATCAGAGGGCAGTTTTCTGCTGATGGTAGGGCTATTTTTACCGGAGGAGCAGAAAATACAGATTATCAACAATTCGCCCGTCAACTTGATACCAGCAGATTAAAGATCGACAACCTGCTTCTTTTACTTGAATCAGCGCGATATACGGGCAATTATGCGCACGAACTCAAACTTTTTGACAGCGCGGTCTCCATCCTGAGCCGGGAAGTTAAAGAAGAAGCCATTCGATACCTGCAACAGCATCCCACCGCCTTGTCACAGGCATTGGTTATCAATGCCGTGCTGGGTCAACAGGCTGTATTTAAAGGTTTAACCGACAGTACCTGGTATTTCTACACCGATTCTACGCTTGGTGCTCATTTTGCTGAAAATCCTCACCGACTCATGCATCACCACCGGGTTCAACACCTACGACAGCTTGCCAGGGCTGAAGTACTGGCAAGGGAACAGTTAAAAACAGGAAGCCTGGCTCCTGAAATCAGGCTACCTGACTTTTCAGACGACCTCCGAAGCTGGAAGAATTTAAAAGAGAACCCAATCCTGCTTTACTTCTGGGCTCCCACAGATGCCCTTAGCAGGCAATCCAATTTAAAGCTGAAGCAACTCGTTGAGCATAAAGATACTCCAAAATTCCAGGTCTATGCAGTAGCCTTTGATCCCCTTCCCGATAGGTGGAAGGCCGCCGTTAATCTGGACAAGTTGTGGTGGATTAATGTGATTGATACGCTTGGGGATCAGTCTCCCCTGCGCCGGCAATACCGGATTGAACGTTTACCGGTAATGATATTGCTGGATAAGGAAGGGCGCATCCTTCAGCGGTTTATCTCGGTGGATGCTTTTAAAGAATATCTTGAAAAGAATAGCTTTTAACTACCATTTTGGTCTGAAGTCGTGATATTTTTTGTAGGTTTGAACCGGATAAATTCAACAACTTGAAAATATACTTTGCCTCCGACTTTCATCTGGGAATACCCGACCATGCCTCAAGCCTGAATCGCGAGAAACTATTGGTTAAGTGGCTGAACGAAATTATGGCCGATGCCGATGAACTTTTTCTGATGGGTGACGTGTTTGACTTTTGGTTTGAATACAAAACCGTTGTCCCTCGCGGATTTACACGACTGTTTGGCAAACTGGCCGAATTCACCGACCGGGGTATTCCGGTACATCTTTTCAGAGGCAACCATGATATCTGGGCGTTCGATTATTTTGCCAGAGAAATTGGAATCACCCTTGAACGTGAGTTTCAGATTCGCGAATGGAACGAAAAGAAATTTTTTCTTTCACACGGCGATGGTCTGGGCCCGGGCGACCATGGTTACAAGTTTCTGAAAAAAGTATTTGAATTCAAACCCAACCAATGGTTATTCCGATGGCTGCATCCTGACATCGGTACCCGCCTCGCCCTCTTCTTTTCACGCAGAAGCCGGTATGCCAATGAGGCCCGTGATGCGCATGTTGAGCAACACGGTGGCATTGACCTTACCAAAGAACGCTTGTTCATCTTTGCGCAACAAACCTTGATTACCCAGCCTGAAATTAACTATTTTATCTTCGGCCACCGCCATGTACCTGCCAATCTGAAGCTAAATGAAAATTCCAGGTTTATCAACCTTGGTGACTGGATAACCAATTACAGCTACGCGGTTTTCGATGGCAATGAATTGCAATTGATGACTTATCGCAATGGCATTCCGGAACCACTTATATGAATTAAAAAAAATCTAAAACCCAGCCATGCTTTTATCTGGAATTGATATAGGATCCAATGCTGTACGTCTCTTGTTTGCCAATGTTTTCAGCAGCAAATCAGGTATCATTTCAGAAAAAGCCACCCTGTTGCGTATTCCCTTACGGCTGGGACTGGATGTTTTCAACATAGGAAAATTAAGCGACAAGAAAACCGACGAGCTGGTAAAGACCATGCTTGCTTTTAAGTTATTGATTGAGGTGTATAATCCCGAAGCTTACCGGGTAGCAGCCACCTCAGCCATGCGTGAAGCTTCCAACCAGCAGCAGGTCATAGCCAGGGTTAAGGCTGAGGCCGGACTCGACATTAACATCATCAATGGAATACAGGAAGCCAATATCATCAGTTCACTCAGCAACGTATATATAAACCGGGATTTCACCAAAACACTCTACATTGACGTTGGCGGTGGCTCTACCGAACTTTCCGTAATTGACGAGAATAAACTTATTGCTTCTAACTCCTTTAAAATAGGTACCCTGCGTTTGCTTGCCGATAAAGTAGAACAGGCCGAGTGGGAAAATATGCGGCGTTGGCTGCAGGAATTTAAAAGCGATTTCGGCCGGATGAATTGCATTGGTTCGGGAGGCAACATCAATAAACTGACTAAACTTTACGGCCATAGTTCCAACAACCGCATTGGCTTCGATGAGCTGGTATATGCCAATAAGCAGTTAAATGCCATGCCCTTGAAAGTCCGCATTGAATCCCTGGGTTTACGTCCCGACCGGGCTGATGTAATTGTACCGGCTTCGCGAATTTTTATCCGCATCCTCAAATGGACCGGACTTGGAGAAGTAATCTCTCCCCGGCTTGGGCTTGCCGATGGATTAGTGCTGTCATTGTATAAAGAACTAATTGAAGCAAAAAGCGTATAATCTATTTCTTTATTTTTGTAAAGCATCAGGCCTACTGCATGATTTGCGGAATGCTTAACTTTGCAGCAAGCATAAGTTATTTAATGATGACTTTTTGAAGAGCCACTTTCTTATACAGTTCTGCCCATGCCTTACACTACAAAATGGATAGATAGATATAAACCTGCTGCATCTAAACGCATATTGTGTTTTACCGGTGCAGCCTTGTGGGCGTTTGCCGCTTATCGGGTACTAAAAATCACCCTCAGGGCGCTTACCCTGACCTATGTCCCGGCATGGATAGTGGTGATTTCTGGATTGGTTGGTTTGTACTTTTTCTTCTCATTCGTTTTTAAAAAGGTAACCAGGCGAAATGTGAAACGCATCTATGAACTTAAAAGCGAAAAACCATGTATTTTTGCATTTATTGGCTGGAGAACGTACCTGATTATCTTTTTCATGATTGGTTTAAGCATACTGGTTGAGCGGTTTAAACTGATGCCTGCCTGGGTAGAAGGTATATTTTTTATTGCCTTGGGCGGTTCGTTATTGCTTTCCGCAATAATTTTGCTCTTTGCCGGATTTTATACCAAACCGCCTACAGAAGACACTGATAACTGTAAATCATGAATGGGAGAGATGATTCATAATCTCAAATAAAATGTAATCCTACTTCCTTTTAAAATAAAAAAAATGTTACTACCCAGAGAAGACGCACTAAACTTACTCAGAAAACACATTACCAATGAGCGGACCATAGCTCATTCACTGGCCTCGGAAGCGGTTTTGCGGGCATTGGCCCAACGCCTGGGGCGCGATACAGAGAAATGGGGTCAGGCCGGTTTACTTCATGACCTGGATTCAGAAATTACCCTTGCCAATCCTCACCGACACGGGCTGGAAACCAGTCGCATACTCCTTAAATTGGGCATGGATGCTGATATTGTGGATGCCATAGTAATGCACAACGAACTGGCCTCGGGTAAACCCCGACAGGAAGAATTTCAGCATGCCCTGGCCGCCGGAGAAACCATTACGGGACTAATCACAGCTACGGCTCTGGTTTATCCCGATAAAAAAGTGGCCTCCGTTAAGCCAAAATCAGTGGTTAAACGCATGAAAGAGAAAGCATTCGCAGCATCCGTGAACCGGGAAACAATTATGGAATGCGAAAAGCTGGGAATTGGTATTGATGAATTTGCCGCCCTTTCCATTGCAGCCATGGCCGAAATTGGAGAGGAGCTTGGGCTTTAAACTTATTGTGAACAGATAAGTCTGAATGTAAGATTAATACGGGATTCCATCGGCTTTTTTGATTTCGGAAGGGCATGTTGCCAATGGTGTTGAAGTTCACCGCTCATAAGCAGCAGACTACCAGTTTGGAGCGATACATGAAAACTGCTACGATGATTGTCTTTTCGCCGAAAGCGCAGGTTTCGGGTCTGGCCCAGACTCAGACTGGCAATCACAGGATTAACGCCAAGGGCCTTCTCATCATCGGCATGCCAGCCCATACTGTCGGCGCCTGAACGATACCAGTTAAGCAGTACCGAGTTGAACGCATGACCGGTTAATTGCTCAATCCGTTGTTTTACCTGCAGCAATATTTCAGTAAAGGGCTCAGGACTATGTTGAATACCAGAATAGGAATAATGAGCGCCCGCTTCCCCGTACCAGGCGATAAGCCGGGGACTTTCATAGGTTTTCCCAAAAATAACAAACTTTTCTGAACCCCAGTTTATCTCCTGTATGAGCTGCTGCATCAGCCTTTGAGCATCTTCTACAGACAAAAACGATGGATAATAATCCAGACGACCTCCATTAAGCGGAATTTCGTGGTTCTGGTTATTACTCGCATCAAAAAGCATAGCTATGTTGGTTTATTCTACATCGGGAATGTCAGAAAACCTGAATTGCATGCGGTTATTTGCCACGAAATCATATAAGGTAAGCTTACGCAATTCAAAAAAACTACGCCAATAGGTGGACAGGGACTGAATATACCCCTGCTGCGCATTGTCCTTTTCACTCTGAGCCAGGTTCAGATCAATAATTCCAATTTTTCCAATGAGGTAGCGCTGTTTGGTTACCTCATAACGTTTTACTGCCACAGTATCACTTTTTGCTGCTATAATCAATTGATTTCTCAACATATTGAACTGCATTACCTTAAGAAATACCTCCTGATCGAAATCAATCATTTGCTGCTGTACTGCGGTGCGTTCCATCTCCATATCAGATTCGGCCAGTTTTATTTTTCCCCGTGTCAGGCCCCAGTCAAGGATAGGAATGCGCAGACCAAGTATTACCCGTTGCTGCTCCTGTGGATTCCTGTAAACGGCTTCCAGGTCGCTGGCACTTTGGGTTAAGCCATACATGGCATAGAGGTTGGCATTGAACCTGTTTTCGGTTTTTGCCTGGTTTACCCGGCTTTCAGCCACCAGCATACGCCGGTCGAAAGCGAGGGCATCAGCACGGTTGTCACGGGCTTCTGCAACGGCAACCTGTGCATCAATCACCGGCGCCTCAGGAACAGGCGGAGTGATCAGCCGGATATCTTCCGCATCAGGCAACCTCAGATACGACTTCAGGTTGAATGCCTTTACCTGCACATCGAGCAAGGCATTTTCCACGGCCGACTGAGCGTTGAGTAAGCTGAGTTCAATCTGAAGCAATTCATTCTCAGCAATAGTTCCAATGTTAAAACGGCCCCGCGCTATCTGGTATAAGGTATCGTTGTTCAACAGGTTAATCTGTTGTATCTTTAGCCTGATTTGGGCATCGAGCAAACTAAAAAACAGATTGGAGGCTGTGATGTTTACCTGTTCCACATCCTCCATATATCGGCGCTCAGCTTCGTTATAACGCATGGGCTCAATTTTTTTGGCCCATTTGAAAGGGTTATAATTAAATAAAGGCTGATTGATCCCAATGTTGAGTGGTGCCGACAGGTAAGAAGTAACTGTGCTGTCGCCGAATAAATCTACACGTTGCAAGTCTGAATTAAAGAAGACCTGCCCGCCGGTGAACCCGATATTTTTCGACAGGGATAGACCCGCTGAATAGTTGGCCAGGTTACGTTCATAAAAGAAATCCCCTTCAGGTGTAGTAATTTTCTCTATACTCCGACTCAGGCTCGGAAGGGTGGCATCCAGGGTAAGCATGGGCTTAAAGGAGGCCTTATAGTTCCTAAATTGCCAGTAACTGCTTCTGAAACGATGCTGGGCCGAAAGGGCATCAGGCGACTGACGCTTTGCAATTTCAATGGTTTCATCAAGCGTAAGCATTCGTTGGGCACGCACAGATAGCGTAAAAAACCCGAAAAGCAATAAAAAGGATAAAGAAATCAGGATCTTTTGTTTCATCAGAATTATATTTTATCAGCCACCTTTAAGGTTGATTATTCGTAGCGCAAAGAAGTTACCGGGTCCTGAGAAGCTGCTTTTTTGGCAGGCATATAGCCAAAAAGAATACCTACTGATGCCGATACCCCGAATGAAATAACAATAGATATCCCCGATACAATGGTAAGTATTCCGGTGAGTTGCATAATTATTTTTGCCAGAGCAAGCCCAAGAAAAATACCTATAACACCCCCGGTAAGACTAATCATGGTAGCTTCACTTAAGAACTGAAAAACCACGTCTTTGCGGGTTGCACCGGTAGCCATGCGTATGCCGATTTCTTTGGTACGTTCCATTACCGAGGCCAGCATAATGTTCATAATTCCGATGCCGCCGACAATAAGTGATATACTGGCAATGGCACCCAATACAATATTGAATATATCTTTGGTGCGCTGCTCCTGTTTGAGCAATAATTCAGGTACTTTAATTTCAAAATCGTCCACCCCTGCATGACGGCGCGCTAACATGCGCCGGATAATATCCGTAGTGGGAACTATTAGTTCGGTTTCTTTCACCTTTACCACGATTTTATCAATCTGGTTAAACGCATCTTCATTGCCATTCGCGGAAGTGCTGAACGACATAACAGCATCTCCGGATACCACGGTGGTATTGTTGCTGTTGCCCCGAATCATGGCGGTAGTCACCACCGAGCGGTCGCGATATCGCATAAGCAGGGTTTGAATGGGCGCATAAACCTGATTGTTGTAATCGGATATTCCCATATTACTGGACAAATCATCCGATACAGCCCGGCTTTGCAACACACCCACTACTTTTAGCCAGATATTACCACTCTTTAAATACTGACCAACAGGATCGGTTTGAGGAAAAAGCCTGGTTTTGAGTGTGGCGCCCAGAATACAAACTGCCTTACCTTCGCGCAACTGCTCTTCGTTGAACATTTCACCGGACTCGAGCGTGAGGCTGAACACATCAAAAAAATCGGGCGTTACCCCACTTATTTTACCATACGTACTTACGCCCTTTGAAATAAGCACCGATTCATAAATGACTTCGGGACTCACGCGCTCCACTGATGGAATAATGGATGCTATGCCTTCAGCATCAGCCAGCGAAAGACCCGGTGAATACTTTTCAGTAGTCTGTTTACCGGTAGCCCCTTCCTTAGCGGCTTCTTCCATCTGCGATTCCGTTTTGGGCAGGATGATGATGTTATTAACACCCACCAGCTTCATCTGATCGAGAATCTCCTGACGTGCTCCGTTGCCAATGGCCAGCATGGCAATAACGGCTGCTACACCAAAAATAATACCCAGCGCAGTAAGTATGGATCTGAAACGGTTTGCAAAAACAGCTTCAAGGGCAATGGAGAGTATGTAAAAGCGGCGTTCCATTCAAAAAAGGTATGATTAAAGTGTTTTCAGTTTCCAGGTAGCCGCATTTTCGGGCGGTGACAGATATACCTCATCATCCTTAATCAGTCCGCTGGTGACCACAATCTGATTTTCGTTGGTAGCACCGGTAGTTATCTGCTGCCTGTACTGACCATTGGCCTTATAAACAAAGCTAATGGTGTCAGAAGTATGCACGGACTCAATGGGCACATACAATACCTGCGGTATCACCAAAGTATTAATGATATTCTTGGTAGTCATGGCCGGGCGGAGTATGGAATCATATTCATGCACCTTAATCTTCACCTCAAACACCTTGGCGTTGGAGTTTCGCATCTGTTCGCCAATGTTGGCAACTTCGGTAACTTCGCCGGTATATTTTCGGTCGGGGAAGGCATCCACACCCACTTCCACTTTCTGTCCGGTTTTCACCTTGCTGATGTCAATTTCGTTCACATAGGTGCGGGAGATCATCTTATCGAGATTGGGCAGGGTAGCCACTACATTGTCCCAGGAACTCATGGTGGAACCTATGCCAATTTTCGAGCCATCCCAATTGCGCTTATAAATGACCATGCCTTCCTTTGGCGCTTTCACCGTGAAGCCCTGCAACACATCTTTAATTTGCTCCAGACGGCGCTGGGCCTGACTGAAAGAGACGGCCACTTCCTGCATGTTGGCGCTATTTTTTGCCGAACGAAGCTTAAAATTTTTCTCTGCCTGTTCAAACGCTCTTTGAGCTTTCTCAAGATCAATACGTGCCTGCCGCTGGGTGGCGGGCGGTTCATAAATGGACTGTTCCACGGTGATCTGTCTCTCCTCAAGGGCATACTTCAAATTGATGAGTTCTTCACGCGCAGCTCGCATGTCCATGGAAGTATCCAATTTGGTTTTGATAAATTGCGACTCCAGTTTTTCGAGCTCGCCCTCCAGATCTTTCATGCGGTTGGTAATCTCGGTGCGGTCGAGGGTTGCCACATACTGTCCCGAATCCACGATGGAACCCTCAGCAATAATGTCGCTGATCTGAACTTGCCAGATGCGCACTTCACGTAGGTTTGAGGGTCCGAGGATGTTTTCCGATTTGGCTGCCTCCAGCTCACCACTGGTAGTTACATTGATGTAAAAATCACCAAGATTAACTTTTGAGATTACCGCCTGAGTCTGTTTTTTACTACCTGAGAAATAAAAGACAACTGCTGCAATTCCAATGACTACAAGCGCGATAATCAACCAGAATTTACGACCTGATTTTACTAATGACATGATCAATCAATAATTAATTCGATATATTAAGCTGTTATCCAAACGGAAATTAACCCGTATTTATTGGAAGAACTAAAAAATTATCCAAGCAATTCGTTAACAATTGCCTCAATGCCTATGCCTTCGGCTTCAGCTTTGTAGTTGCGCACCAGTCGATGTCTTAATATACTTGTAGCCACAGCCTTAACATCTTCAATGTCGGGCGAATATTTGCCATTGATGGCACCATGACATTTGGCACCTAGTATCAGGTATTGCGAAGCCCTTGGTCCGGCGCCCCATGTAAGGTAAAGATTTGCCCATGAATGTGCATCGGGGGTACCCGGCCGCGTCCGGGCTACCAGCCTTACAGCATACTCATATACATTATCGGGCACGGGAATCCGACGGATCAGATTCTGGAAATACAATATCTCATCGGCACTTAACACTACCTCAGGCAAGACAATTTTGCCGGTAGTCGTATTCTTAACCACATCCACTTCCTGTTCAAATGAAGGGTAATCGAGCCAGATATTGAACATGAACCGATCAAGCTGAGCTTCCGGCAAGGGATAGGTACCCTCCTGTTCAATGGGATTCTGGGTAGCGAGTACAAAGAAAGGTTCCGACAAGCGGTGGCTTTCTCCGGCAACGGTTACAGCCTTTTCCTGCATAGCCTCAAGCAATGCCGATTGCGTTTTTGGCGGGGTGCGGTTGATCTCGTCAGCCAGAATGATGTTGGCAAACACCGGCCCTTTTAAAAAACGGAAACGGCGGTTTTCGTCCAGAATCTCCGTACCTACAATATCCGAGGGCATGAGGTCAGGTGTGAACTGTATGCGGCTGTAATCCAGCCCAAGTGACTGTGCTATGGTATTTACCATTAATGTTTTGGCCAGGCCCGGCACACCAACAAGCAGCGCATGGCCCCGGCTAAAAATACAAATCAGCACATCCTTAATCACTGAGTGCTGTCCAACAATTACTTTTCCAATTTCGGCAGTAAGCAACCGGTACTTTTCACCAAAAGCATCTATTGCCTCAACATCCGATTTATAATTTAACATAGTATTTAAGTTCTTCTGTTTATTGAATTTTCCATTTATGCTCAAAGGAACAATCCTGGAAAGCCTCCCCTATTCTGAAATAGGTAGAAGTAATTTTCCCGGAAATCCATTTATTGACCACATCTCCCTGTTTTTTGTTGAGTGCCCATTGCTGAATGGTGCTGTAATCATCTTTCAGATTCGCGCGATGAGGCTCAGTACGTGATTTGAGCATATAGATGTTCAGGGTTTTGTTTTGCTCCTCATCTTCTGCCTGCATAGGGCGCGAAATATCGCCCACTTTCATTTTTTCAACCACAAAAAATATCTTCTGATCCATCTGACCAGCCGTAAAGCTGGTAGTACCGGTATTGGGATTTACCATCAGCGCATCATTGATTTTGCCGGGATCATCTGAAAATTTCAAGGCAGCCTCTTCAAAAGTCATATCCCCATTACGCACCAGCTTGGCAATACTGTCAAGTTTAATGGATGCTGCCGTAATATCGGCATCCGACACTTTAGGCCTAATAAGAATGTGGCGGGTATTGATCAATTGTCCTCTGCGCTCAATCAATTGAATGATGTGGTAACCTGCCTGAGTTTTGATAATTTCTGAAATATCGCCCTTATCCAGTCCAAAGGCAGCAGCCTCATACTCGGGGAAGAGTTGTCCGCGACCCACAAAACCTATTTCTCCTCCTTTTTTGGCTGATCCCATATCTTCAGAATACAGGGTAGCAAGCGCAGCAAAATTCTCTCCTTTTATAAGGCGGTCGCGCAAACCCTTCAAACGCTCCCGGGTAGCGTCCTGTTCCTCTTTACTAATGACCGGCTTTTTAAGAATCTGAGCTATCTCGTATTCGGTCTCAAGCAATGGAATACTATCTTTGGGTATGTCATTAAAAAAGCTCCGCACTTCCGAAGGGGTAATTTTAACGTCCTGAATCAGATTTTGCTGTACCTCCTCCACCATGAGTTGTTGCTTAACCAGCGGCCTGAATTCTTCCCGGATTTCGAGCAGGGATTTCTTATAAAACTGTTCCATTTTTTCCTGTGAACCAAATTGTTGAATATAATACCTGAAGCGGGCATCCAGGGTTTGTTCAACCTGTTCGGGCGTAATGGTTATACTATCGAGCTCAGCCTGATTCAACAACAGTTTCTGAAAAAGCATATCTTCCAGAATCTGGCACCGTGTTGCCCTGGCATCGGTAATTACGCCCTGAGCCCGGCTCTGCAGATATTGTCCTTCAATATCTGATTGCAGGATATAATTGGCTCCCACCACGGCAACCACTTCATCAATAATCTGCTCCTGAGCCTGAATAGCGGTGAGGTTAAAAAGTATCAGCAGGCTGATAAATAAGGTGATGATTTTTCGCATTTTTTAAGGTTTAGGGTGGATTACAGTCCTCCGGCTTTCAGTAAATTTCATATTCTTTTTTAATCAGGGCCTCTTCAAATACCTCTTCCTGCATGCGCTTTATCAGTGCAAGCTTCCGACGGTTGATAATGATATTCCTGATGTTATCTATTTCCAGGCTTAATGGAGACGTACTCTCTTTCATCTTATAGTCCGTAATGTACAGATCGTATAAGTATGCCGAATCCCTGATCTCCGTATGCCTGAAATTACTTAAAAAATTTTCTTCGTTGTAAACTTCAAGGGGAACTTCAGTAGTCAACGTCTTAAAATTCACCCAGTTGTCATCATCGGGACGGTAACCAAGCATCCATTTTTGGGAAAGACTTTCCAATTCTTCTTCTGCGTCTGCGTCCTTTGTTGATTTAAACAATTTAGTCGCCTTTTTAATAAAGGGTTTTTCAATCAAATTCAATGGAATTCTCAAATATTTATACTTTACAATGTTTTCCCTCAACTGAAAATTTACGCTGTTTTCATTGTAATATTCAGTTATCTCACTGCTGGTTACCAACGTATCGAGCTTTTGCCTCAACAGTTCACTTTCGTAGGCATAGATTACGAGTGAATTGCGGTAGGTTTCAAGTTGTTCCGAAAAATCCTGCCCATCCTTTTTCAAATTACGCTCTGCATGACGAAGTACAACCTGTTGCCTGATCCAGTTTTCGATATATTGCCGGGCGGCATCAATACTGTCGGGAGCAGGAAGACCGGACGGAACTACTCCTTTCAATTCACTCCGGTATAGATAATGGTCATACACCCTGGCCACGGCATCCCCTTTTTTGCGTGCTTCCAGCCAGGTACACTGATTCATTGCCCCGAGGCAAAAAAACAGACACAAAATCCTGAAGGCAACTGACATAGAAGGGACCTTATTTTATGGATAAAAGTACATCTTCTTTTACATCAAAGTCATATTTACGGCGTAATTCCTTTATCCACTCTTTTTCAAGGTAATTCTGATAATCGGCAGTAATGATCCCTCTTGACTCATTGAGCAGTTTGGGCTCAGGAGCCAACACCCTGTGCACCATAATCATATGCACCCGGCCTTCGTCGAGAATTTCGGGTGAAAGTCCGGTTTGCCATTCTATACTGTCAATCATAGGATTGTCTCCACTTGCATATTTGCGATGCTCAATGGTGAGTAGCGTGGTAGAATCGTTGTTAAACTGCTCCAGAATTTCAGTATCGGTAATGCCTTTTTTAATCGCTTTGCGCAGACGGGTACTCAACTCCTGGTTTATACTATCCATCGAATAAATGGTGGCATCCAAACGCTGATCCCACATATAATTGTTCTTGTTCCGCTCATAGAAAGCTTCCAGCCCAACGGTATCTTTCACCGCTTTGGACCATACCTTCTGATCGGTAAGTTCAAACAAGAGGATACCATCCCGGTACTCTTTAACCAGGGCTTTAAAATCAGGATATTTTGATTCAAGCATGCTGTCCTCAAAATCTACCAGACTGGTATTGATATAAGTGTTTAACTTATCATTCACATAAGCTTCAATGTTCTGCTTGGATTGTCTGCGCTGATTTTTTTCCAGGTAGTTGGCGAAATCCTGCTGCGAATAGCTGCGGCGACCGATAGTAAACAAGGTTTTATTGAGTTTTACATTATCGGGAACTTTCCATCCTGCCGCAAAAATCGTATCGGTAACAATTTTGTTTATTGCGCTAAGATTTTTAGGAGTTTCACTAAATTTGTATTCCTGTTTAATCCGGCTTACCAGTGCCTCTTCACTCTTTTTAGCTCTGTCGCTGCGGGTGAGGCTTTGTTTAAGCTCGTTGAGATTGTCCTCGTAAGTGCCTATCTCTTTGCGATCGAGCAATTTTACGATGTGCCAGCCGTAAGAAGATGAGAAGGGAGGCGTTACCTCATTCAGATTTTTTATGGATGAAACTGACTTAATGAATTCAGGAATCATTTTATTGGCGCCAAACCAGGGCAAAACTCCGCCTTTGCTTGCGGTTGATTTATCGTCTGAATTTTGTTCCGCAAGACGCGCAAAATCTTCACCATTTATGATACGGTTATACAAATCAGTAGCTTTCTGTTTTACCAGCGCACTATCGGCGGCGGTAGCATTTTCGGGTACTTTTAACAGGATATGGGCAACCTGAACCCTACCCAGGGCAGGCTTGCGGTCGACTACCTTAATCAGATGATAGCCAAAATCGCTGCGCACCGGCATGCTTATTTCACCTGCAGGCGTATTGTAAGCGCCTGATTCGAAGGGATACACCATATCAAATACCGTAAAATAACCCAAATCTCCACCATTCCCGGTAAATTTTCGTCCTTCCACATCCCGGTCACGGGCTGAAAGATCATCCGAATATTCAGCAGCCAACAGTCCGAAATCTTCTCCCTTAAGTGCGCGCTTACGCAAGGCCATAGCCTTTTTATAGGCAGCCAGGGTATCCTGTGGGGAGGCATTCCGATCGACCTTAATCAATAAATGACTGGCCCGGATGTCTAGTTTTTTGCGGTTATATGCCTCTTTCAGCAATGCTTCATTCATCTTATCATCTATAAGATAAGGTTGAGCCAGTTGCTTGCGGTAACCTGCCAGTTCGTCTTTAAACGCCTGAACAGTGTCGAGACCCAAATCCTCTGCTTCCCTTACCTTAAGTCTGAAGTTTACATACAAATCCATGTATTCATTTAAGGATTTCTGATCAAGGGCTTCACCATTGATATTATTTTTCTGATACACGTTCAGAAATTCAGATTTGGTGATATTCTCCCCTGCAACGGTGAGTATTACAGGGTCCTGAGCTTTAACTACAAGCGAGGTTGCGACAAAAAGAAGTGCTATGATCGCAATCAGTATTTTTTTCATTGTTATTACCTTTTATGGTTTGTTTTGATTAATAATATTAGCGACTATAATTGGGTGCCTCCCGGGTGATGGTAATGTCGTGAGGATGACTTTCGGCCACACCGGCGGCAGTAATTTTCATAAATCTGGCTTGCTGAAGTGCGGCTATATTAGCCGAACCGGTATATCCCATGCCTGCGCGCAATCCACCTACGAGCTGATGAACAACTTCGGACAAAGTGCCTTTGTAAGGGACCCTGCCCACAATACCTTCGGGGACCAGCTTACGGATATCATCTTCGGTATCCTGGAAATAACGGTCTTTGGAGCCTTTCTGCATGGCTTCAATAGAGCCCATTCCGCGGTATGTTTTATATTTCCGGCCTTCGTAAATGATGGTTTCTCCCGGTGATTCTTCCACTCCGGCAAACAGGCTGCCGGCCATAATGGTATCGGCACCTGCAGCAATGGCTTTGGATATGTCGCCGGTATAGCGTATGCCACCATCAGCAATAACGGGAATGCCTGTGCCTTTAAGTGCGGCCGCAACCTGATGCACAGCCGAGAGCTGAGGGATGCCAATACCGGCAATAATGCGGGTAGTGCATATCGAGCCCGGCCCTATGCCTACTTTAAGACCGTCGATATTAAGTTTACTCAGATCGCGGGCAGCTTCGGCAGTGCCTATGTTGCCCACAATAAGCTGGGTATCTTTAAAATGTTGTTTAAAAAGTCGCGCTGCATCCATCACCCCTTTGGAATGCCCGTGGGCAGTGTCAATCACAATGGCATCTACCCCGTTGGCCACCAGGGCTGAAACCCGTTCAATCAAATCGGTGGTAACGCCAACCGCGGCAGCCACCCTTAACCGGCCGCGCTCATCTTTGCATGCGTTGGGGCGGGCTTTTATCTTGATGATGTCCTTGTAAGTAATCAATCCAACCAGCTTGTAGTTGCTGTCCACCACAGGGAGTTTCTCAATCTTGTATTCCTGAAGAATGTCGGCAGCTTTTTCAAAATCGGTAAATTCCTGGGTAGTTATCAGGTTCTCGTGCGTCATCACCTCATATACCGGCCGTCTCATATTGCGCTCGAACCTCAGGTCGCGATTGGTAACAATACCAACCAGTTTATTATGGGCATCCACTACCGGAATGCCGCCTATGCTGTATTCTTTCATAAGGCCGAGCGCATCGGCTACCAGCGCTCCTTCATTCAGTGTTATGGGATCCAGAATCATTCCGTTCTCAGCCCGCTTTACCTTTTTTACTTCAATGGCCTGATCCTCAATGCTCAGATTTTTATGTAATACCCCAATGCCCCCCTCCTGCGCAATGGCAATGGCCATAACTGCATCAGTAACCGTGTCCATAGCAGCAGTTACTATCGGGATATTCAACTTGATGTCACGCGAAAAACGGGTCGATGTATCCACCTCTCTTGGCAATACCTCTGAATAAGCAGGCAGCAGCAGCACATCGTCATAGGTTAGTCCTTCGCCGGAAAATTTGTCATCAAAGCTTAACATTGTCTTACTTTTTAGAATGCGCAAAGTTATGAAAAATAGGCGTTCAACTTAGCCCCGGGTCATGGCTCTTACCATTAAATAACATCTTCATCCGCTTAACCCTTTCCACAAGCCACCTGCGATAACATTCTTGTGTTCTCAAATGTTTGATTATCAATAGCTATACCTATTTAAACATCCAACCTTCCCCGCTAACCTATACAGAAGCAAGCGAAATTGTTATTGTTAAATTTTCCTAATTTTAGCCTGCTGCAAGCATGATGCAGTTCACCATACGGGAGATTTCTCACTAATACCCCCATCTGTCAATACCCTTTTTCGTACTTTTGTCCAAAGAATGAACCCTATCAACCATTTATCATGAAAAACTTTTACTTAATACTAACATTCACTTTTATGGGCAGCATCCTACTGGCGCAAACCAATCAGCCTTATCAATCGCCACCACCTGAGATTTTGGAATTGGTTGACATTCAGCCGCGCCCGGCTGTCAGGATAGATTCGCGCAATCAATACATGGCTTTTTTTGAGCGCAAGGCTTTTAAAACGCTTGACGAACTGGCGGAAGATGAAGTAAGGCTGGCCGGTCTGCGCATCAATCCGCAAACCAATGGCAAATCACGCAATACTGTTTATTATGGCTTAAAAATCAAGCAAATACAAAACGATACCTATCTGAACATATCAGGGCTACCCTCCGGGATACGTATTGCTGATATTGCGTTTTCGCCCGATGAGTCGAAGCTTACCTTCACCAACACCTTACCGGATGGCACAGAGCTATGGATGGTTAATTTGAATAATGGGCAGGCCAAAAAACTGGCTTCCGGCCTGAATGCAGCTTCCGGATCGCCTTATGTGTGGATGCCGGATTCGAAAGCACTTTTGGTAAAGCACCTTCCAAAACAAAGGCAAACTTTAGCAAAAAACAGAGTATTGCCCGAAGGTCCCACCATACAGGAAACCACCGGACAAAAAGCCCCTGCCCGCACTTATCAGGATTTGCTGCGCAATCCGGCCGATGAAGCAGAATATGAATATTACACTCAGGCTGAAATAAGCAAGGTAATGCTTGATGGCAGTAATAGCCCCTTTTTACCTGTTGCCAATTATCAATCGCTTAATTTTTCGCCGGCAGGCAATTACCTTATGGTACAAACCATACAGCGACCCTACTCATATATAGTACCTCAATACCGTTTCCCAGTATCGTATGATCTTTATTCCCCGGACGGACAATTTATCCGGAATTTCTATCTGAGGCCATTGCTGGAGGCCATGCCCAACGGATTTGATGCAGTGGAAACAGGCAAACGTTACATTACCTGGCGCAATGATCAGCCGGCTACATTGGTCTGGGCCGAAGCTCAGGATGGTGGCGATCCGGCCAACGAGCAGGATATCCGCGACCATGTTTATCAGCTAAGCGCACCATTTACCGGCTTACCCAAACTGCTTGCCGCGATTCCGAACCGTTATGCAGGCATTACCTGGGGCAACGAAAATATTGCCATCTTATATGATTACTGGTGGAAAACACGGAAAACAACCACCTATAAAATTGATCCCAACATTGAAAACTTCAGTCCGTCTATCATTAATGATCGCTCTACCGAAGATTATTATGGTAATCCGGGAAGTTTTCTTACCCGCCAAAATCAATTTAATGAACAAGCTTTGTGGATTTCAACAGATGGAAAAAATCTATATCTTCAGGGAGAAGGTTATGGTCCGGAAGGAAACCGGCCGTTCATTGACCGTTTCAACATTAAAACATTTGCCACTACGCGGCTCTGGCAGGCTGATGGTAAATCTACCTACGAACCCATTGTCAGGGTGATTGATCCGGAAAAGCGAAATATGATAACTTCCATAGAGAGTAAAGACGTTAATCCCAACTTTTATGTAAGAAAAGGGGGCAAAATTGAGCCGGTTACCAGCTTTCCCAATCCTTATGCATCGTTTATGAATGTGAGCAAGGAAAGGGTGCACTATAAGCGTAATGACGGCGTTGAACTTACTGCCACCCTATACTTGCCTGCAGGATATAACAAGGAAAAAGATGGCCGCCTGCCCATGCTGATGTGGGCGTATCCGCGCGAATACAAGGATGCACAACAGGCGAGTCAGATTAAGGAATCGCCCCATACTTTCGTTCAGCTTTATTATGGATCGCCCATTTATTGGGCAGCCAGGGGATATGCCATTATGGATGATGCTGATTTCCCGATTATCGGAGAGGGCGAAAAAGAGCCCAACGACTCATTTGTAGATCAACTGGTGGGCAATGCGGCCGCAGCCATTGATTATGCTGTGGAACGGGGTGTGGCTGACCGCGACAGGGTAGCCATAGGCGGTCACTCCTATGGTGCATTTATGACCGCCAACCTGATGGCCCATTCTGACTTGTTTGCTGCCGGCATTGCACGAAGCGGCGCCTATAACCGGAGCCTTACGCCCTTTGGCTTTCAGTCAGAAGAACGCACTTTTTGGGATGCGCCCGAAGTTTACCTTACCATGTCGCCTTTTGTACATGCCGATAAAATTAATGAGCCCTTACTGCTTATCCACGGGGATGCCGACAACAACCCCGGCACCTTTACGCTGCAAAGTGAACGCCTTTTCGGAGCCATTAAAGGATTGGGCGGCACGGCCCGCCTGGTGCTGCTGCCTTATGAAAGTCATGGCTACAATGCCCGTGAAAACATACTTCACATGTTGTGGGAAACCGATGCCTGGCTGGAAAAATATGTGAAAAATAGATCAACCGTTGATTCTACAGGCAAATGAGGAAACTAACCTCGGATTATTGTCCGGTTTTAAGGTGAATTTAGCTTTGAACCCTGATTGCTTTTATTGAATAAGAGTAACCGCGCCCTTAATCGTAGTTTTATTGCCATCATAATCACTAAAGTTAACAATCCAGACATATACACCTGTTGGGGATGTGTTACTGTTCATGCTACCATCCCATCCGGCTTCAACATTGGTGGTTTCAAAAACCAATTGTCCCCAACGGTTATAAATCATAAAAAGGTAGGCCGAAGGTTCCACATTTTTAAGTAAAGGCCTGAATTCCGGCGTATAGCCTCCTATTCTGAAGGCAGTAGGTACCTGAACTTCTGCTTCGGGAATCAGTTGAACTGTATTGGACAGGCTCAGCCGGCCATCTTCATGTACAGCCTCCACATAATAAGTTACCATGCCCAGGCTTGCCTCTGAAATTAAATCATTAAAAACCAAAGTTTCTGCCGGCACCGCCTGAGGGAACCCCGGAGCCAGAACCTCTCCATCAAAACGATAGATCTGATAATTTTTCAGAAAATCGCCCCAACCCACAAAAGCATTCCAGTTCAGGCGAACACTTCCATCATCCGGGTTAGACAGCTTTAACAATATACTTCTAAAAAGCAGGGATTCACCCAGTTCATAACCACAGGCATCCCGGGCTACCAACTGATAGAAATAGCTTTCTTCATGCACCAATGCCTCATAATCAGAAAGCCCCACCGGACTATTGCTCCAGTCACTGGAAAACAGCAATTGCAAGTCTGTGGTTTGATCTGTTCCCCGGTAAACATTCACCTGTTTAATCAGCTCATCAGGGGCGCCACTGGTCTGCAGCGTGATGTGATTGTCATCAGATACTGTAATCAGGTCAAGATCAAAATCTGTCAAAAACTCAATTACAGGGGAGAGGTAAACCTGACAACTTTCGGAGCTAATCGTATTGACATCATTCACTGCTTTTACCCAATACGAATATAAGCTCCCATTACTCAGCATAAGCGGATCGGTAAACGTATAGCTTTCTCCCCCTGTGGAAGGAACGTTTCCAGCCAGTTCAGCAATATTACCGTTTTCGGAACGATACACTTCGTAAGTCGTAACTTCCGGATCCATGTTTATGTATTTGTTCCAGGTAAGGGTTGCCTGCCGGTTACAATGGGATTCAATCTCCCCGGAAATTAAGATGGTATGATGAAGCCGGTTGTAATTTTCGATACCGGAACTTTCATTACGACATTGATCGCGGGCACGCAACACATAGGTCACCGATTCATCACAAGGGTACTTGTAGGTGGGACGGTCGGTAAAATCATCAATGATAAAGTTCACATAGTCTGTTGTATCATGGTCCAGATAAGCTGCCCCATCTTTTACGCCAAGAATATAACCATTCACATCCGGGGTAAGGCTGTGTTCCCAGTGGATTTCAGCCAGACCATTATTTATGGTTACATAGGTTAGTTTGGGATCTTCGGGTCGGTTATCGTCTTTAAAAGTACCACTGCCTGTTGAGGAGCGTGCCGTACATCCGCTAAGTGGCAATTCAACCCGATAATAAATAGTTTCGGGATCGCAAACGGTCTCAATGGTATCATAAAATATTAAACTGTTGGTTCTCCCGATTTCGGTAAAGGTTATATTGTCCATAGACCGGGTAATTACATATTGGAGTGTGCTACCGGTTTTCATGGGTGACCAGTCCAGCCGGGCAATGCCTGAACCTATACCTCCGTTTGAGACCACGAGTAACATATTATTAAGATGAACCGATTCAGGACTGTTGGCAGGAGGTGAATTGATGTAAGTAATCAAAAAAACATCATATTTTTCAACTTGAGCATCCGTTACCGGGATGGTTTCCGAGGTAATACCAGACAGAATATCAACAGAATTATATAAGGTTTCGGTGGTTTTTTTGTAAAAGAGCCGGAAACCATCAAAGGCACCGGAAGGCATTGTCCAGCCGGCGTAGAGTGAACCATCGGCATTCACTGATAAACAGGTTAATTCAGGCTGTGGCTGTGCCCTAAGCCTGTTGAAGGGAAGTACCCACAATAACAGAAAAGCAACGGAAATAATATAATATTTTCTGTTAATATTCATTGTTTGAATGATTGGATCTTAAGTATGTAGATATATATAACAAATTATGGGCCTGTTTTATTATAAATGGCAATAAAACTCAAATGTAATCTCCTTAATAACAAAAAAAGAAGACTTTAGGCTGAGAAGTCCTGAAAGTTACCTAAAACAATCAGAAGCTTCGTCTGAACTGCCAATCCATTCAGAACCAGCCAGACGCTTTAATCCAATTAAATCGGATATAGAATTTAACTCCGGTGAACATCTGCTGTCAAAAACAAGTTTATGTATCAGATTCAATACGAATAAGATCAGCGATTTGAACGGAGTTTCTCTCTTTTCTTTCGGTGAGTCCTAGGGTATTTACACTATTTTTGGGCGTTTTTAGTCACAATCTCAACTCACAAACACAAACAAACTCATGAAGGTCAAACTTTTACTATTAGTCGCTGTATTATTTATTATCTATCCTCTCTTTGCGCAACAAGGCCCCCTGGAGCCGCATAACATTGGCGAAGGCCGGTTGGTTGGCATTAGCAAGCCGTTGCGGGACATTCCGCCAATAACTGAAGCAGAGTGGGCGCAGATGACTGAAAAAGCCGAAGCCAAATTACTTAATCCCAAACTCCGGCTGAGGTATTTCCCCTTTGAATCCATTGCCTTGCCTAAAGGAGAAGATGCCGTGTGGCAGAAGAACCATGGCAATACACGCACCCCTCTCGAAGATCCAGCTATAAATTTTCAGGGTCAGGCCTCCCCCTATTTTCCTCCTGACTGTAATGGCGCTGCCGGACCCGGACATTATATGCAAACGGTAAATACTACGTATGCTATTTATTCAAAATCAGGCGCATTGCTTGCCGGGCCCACAAATATGAACCAGTTGTTCGGATCAGTCCCCGGAGCAAACTGTAACGATGGCGATCCCATTGTACTCTATGATCAACTGGCTGATCGCTGGCTGGCTGCTGAATTTTCTCTCTGTGGCTCACCCGACCGTATGTTGGTGGCCGTATCACAAACCAATGACCCTACCGGAGCCTGGTATCAGTATAGCTTTAATATGAGCGGTATGCCCGATTATGAAAAATTCGGCATATGGCCCGATGGTTATTATATGGGAACCAATACTTCCAATGGAACTGACATTTATGTATTCCAGCGCGAAGTTATGCTTACCGGCGGTACCAATCCCAAGATGGTTTCCTTTGACAATCCCTGGCGACCGACTTCAATTGATGGATTTATGATGGTTCCCCCTTTGGATAATGACGGCCTTGCTGCGCCGGTCGGTGCACCGGGATTATTTATTGCTTTTAACGATGATGCCATTGCCGGAGGAAGCGATCAATTGTGGATTTATGAATTGGATGTGGACTGGAATACCCCTTCGAATTCCACTTTCAACAGGGTACAGCAGCTTGATGTGGCTGCGTTTGACAGTAACTTTGGCAACAACTGGAACAACATTAAGCAACCCAACACCAGTCAAAAACTTGATGCCATACCCCAGGTGGTGATGAACGCCCCCCAGTACCGGAATTTTGGAGATTATCAAACCATAGTTTGCTGCCATACCGTGGATGTGGATGCCACGAACCATGCCGGTGTGAGATGGTACGAATTGCGTAAAACCAGCAGCGACTGGAGTATCCGGCAACAAGGCACCTATGCGCCCGATGAGCATTCCCGCTGGATGGGAAGTATAGTTATGAACGGACAAAATGAAATTGCACTGGGTTATTCCATCTCCAGCAGCACCGAATATCCCGGCATTCGTTATACCGGACAATCCCGCGAAGAATATGCCCTGGCTTCGGGCAACATGGATATTACTGAAGGCATTATCTGGACCGGTACCAATGCCCAGAGCGGGGCCAACCGCTGGGGCGATTATACCTTAATGAGTGTCGATCCTGAGGATGACCATGCTTTCTGGTACACCAATCAGTACGTTAGTGGTGGGCAGAAAACCCGAATTGCCGGTTTCAGCTTCAGCCCTCTGGGCCCTTTGGCTACTTTTCAAGCGAATACTACCCTGCCCTGCCTCAATGATACTGTGTCATTTTCCGATGAAAGCACAGGCAATCCCACCTCATGGAGCTGGAGCTTTACACCCGACAACGTAGTTTTTTTAGAGGGCACAACCCCTGATTCACAAAATCCCATCATACAATTTACTGCTTTGGGAAACTATTCTATTGAGCTTACCGTTACCAATGACCTGGGCAGCAATACCCTGACGCGGGAGGACTATATTCAGGTTAACGAAGCCAATCCACAGTTTTCAGCCAATGCAACCGCCATTGTAATCAACAATCCGGTCATCATTACCGATAAAAGCACCTGTGATGTAACCTCCAGGGAATGGAATTTTGGCGAAGGAGCACAGCCGGCCACCGCCAGCGGAATAGGACCGCACATTGTAATTTATGAAACTACAGGTCAAAAAACGATTACGCTTACGGTAAATGGTTCTTTAACAGAAGTAAAAACAGACTATATCACGGTGACAGGTGATGAGTTTACCATGAACAACCAGAACATTACCACCTGCTCGGGAACTTTTTATGATTCAGGAGGTCAGGAAAACAATTATGGCAACAATCAGAACCTGACCACCACTTTTAACCCTTCGTATCCCGGAAATCAGGTAAGCGTAACTTTTACCGCTTTTGAATTGCAGGCCTCAGCCAACTGCAGCAGTGACAAACTGACCATTTACAACGGACGTTCAGCTTTTTCCGCCTCACTTGGTACCTGGTGCGGAACCGATTCTCCGGGAACCATTACTGCCGACAATATCCATGGTGCACTGACCTTTGTATTCAGCAGTAATGCCAGTATAAATGCTCCCGGTTGGGAAGCCACCATTACCTGCGTTTCGCTGGTGGATCAACCCCAGGATTTAACGGCACAGGCGATGAGCGATACGGAGATTGAACTCAACTGGCAATCCAATGCCAATGGAGATAACGTAATGATAGTATGGTCTCCCGACCAAACGGGAACGCCCGTGGCCGGGGTAACTTACCAGGCCGGCGATGTGCTTGCCGGAGGAGGAACTGTACTTTATATTGGCAGCAGTAATGAATTCACGCACACAAGCCTGCTTCCATCAACCACTTATCATTACACAGCATTTTCAGTTAACGATGAGCTGGATTATTCTGCGGGAATCGTAGCAGATGCTACCACCCTATCGGCTCCTCCTACCCTGGGGGTTAATCCTGAAATGATTGAAGTTTCGTTTGAAGCCGGCACCACAAGTTTTGATGTTATTTCAAATACCTCCTGGGAGGTAAGCAGCAATGCGGACTGGATTTCGCATACGCCTTCCGGCGATGGAGACGGCAGTATTCTGGTGGAATTTAATGAAAACAGCATAACTCTGCCCCGATCGGCAAATATTGTGGTTACCACACCCGGTCTGGATCCGGTGACGGTAGTATTAAACCAAACCGGCAGCCCGGCATATCTTACCATCTCTCCCCTTGCCTATACGGTTGATACCCTTGCGGGAGCAGTATCATATGCCGTTTCCTCCAATGCACCCTGGACTGTAAGTGGGAACTATCCCTGGGTTGAAATCAGTGCATCGGGTGCAGGTAATGGTTCCATCATTGCACAATATCAGGCCAACGAAAGTGCAAGTATGCGCACCGCCACCTTTACCGTTGTGGCTCCCGAACCAGCCACCTCAATTGAGTTAACGCTGAATCAGGAGGCTGCTGTACCTTTGCTGAGGGTAAGTCCACTCAGCCAGCAAACGGGCAGCGCTGCCGGCACTGTAACCTATGCTGTGGAAGCCAATTTCGACTGGTCGGTTGTTTCTGATGCTGCCTGGGCTACCCCCGAAATTTCCAATAATGAAAATCTAAGTGTAAACGTGGAACCAAATATTTCGCTGGAGTCACGCACTGCAATCCTTAAGGTGAGCGGTATGCAGCTTTCGCAGGATGTGGTATTGGAACAGCAGGCAGCTGACACCCTGCTTATTGTTAGTCCGCCCATACAGCAAGTATCTTCTGCACCCGGACAGGTTACCTTCGATGTATTGTCAAATACCAGTTGGACTGCTTCGGCCGATTCAACCTGGCTCAGTGTAACACTTTCCGGCAGTGGCAGTGGAAACGTGTTTGTGAATTATGAGGGCAATGGCTCTACCCAAATGCGGTCATCGCTTATAACCATCAATGCCCAGGGTGCTGCTCCCCAAATGGTTGTGCTTGAACAGGAAGGAAGCGGACTCGGATTGGGAGAAGCTAAGCATGAAACGGTCCGGATTTTCCCCAACCCGGCCAACACCTCCTTTATAGTGAAGGTGCCCGACTCAATAATGGATGATTATTCGGTAGAGGTACTTCAGTTGAACGGCCAGCGCATTATCACGCAAAACGGTGCCGGTCATGCTTCGTGTACCATAGATGCAAGCCAGCTAAATGCAGGTACGTATCTTGTTAGGGTGAAATCAAAAGGTGAGGTTATTTTCAATCACCTCATTGTAATTATGCATTAATCTGGCTTATCTGATAAAAAAAAGACGGGGTACTTCTCCGTCTTTTTTTTGTCCTGGCCTTTATAAATTCATCTCAGGCAAACTTTTCCACCAGATCGGCCAGGCGATGGGCATACCCACTCTCATTATCATACCAGGCTACAATTTTTACCAGCTTGTTTTTATCCCCAAGCACCGCCGTGAGGCCGGCATCGAAAATGGCCGAATGCGGATTGCCAAGGATATCCACCGAAACAATAGGATCTTCGGTATATTCCAAGATGCCCTTAAGATAGCCTTCAGCAGCATCGCGAAAAGCGGCATTTATTTCTCCTATACTCGTTGATTTTCTAAGCGTACAGGTTAGATCGGTGAGGGAACCATCGGGTACAGGGACCCTTATTCCGGCTCCTCCCAGATTCTGCTTAAGATGGGGAAATATTTTGGTGGCGGCTTTAGCAGCACCTGTGGTCGTAGGAATAATACTGTAAGCTGCTGCTCTGGCCCGCCTTTTGTCGGCATGCGGTGCGTCAATAAGGTTTTGATCGCGGGTATAGGAATGCACCGTAGTAATGAAACCTTTATCTATGCCCCACAGGTCATCGAGCACTTTAATCATGGGTGCCACGCAATTGGTCGTGCAGGAGGCATTCGAAATAATCACATCCTCTTTATCAATGATGTCATCATTGATGCCCAGCACCACGTATTTTACATCATCGTGATCGGTTTTGGCTGGCGCCGAAATGATTACTTTCCGTGCACCGGCTTCCACGTGCTTCATGGCAGAAGCCTTATCGGTAAATTTGCCGGTAGATTCAATAACGACATCAATGCCGAGAGCACCCCAATCAATGCTACCGGGCTCTTCCCGGGCAAACACCCTTATTTTATTGCCGTTTACAATCAGGAAATCAGCGCCAGTTTCAATGGTTCCCGGGAACTGGCCGTGTACAGAATCATATTTAAGCAGGTGCGCCAACATGTCGGCGTCAGTAAGGTCATTTACAGCAATTACCTGAACATTTTTCTTTTGGAGCAATGCCCTGAAGGTGATCCGGCCAATGCGACCAAATCCATTGATGGCTACTTTTATAGTTGACATAACGAAAATCAGAAATTTTCGCCAAAGTTAGAAAAATGCAGGGAAACGACGGTACCGATTATTTCACTATAAAAATGCTTCCAGTGGTTTCGGTAACTTCGTTGTTCTCGTCTTTAAAATAAATACGGTACACATATAAGCCCGGCTGAACCTTTACCCCTTTGCTGGTACCGTTCCAATGTTCCTGAATATCAGACGAAGAGAAAACATTTACTCCCCATTGATTAAAGATGTTAATGCGGTACTCCTTAATTCCGTTTCCACGAACCAGAAAAACATCGTTGATGCCATCTCCATCAGGTGAAAAAGCGGTTGGAATATGCAACATATACCGGGGACTGATGTAAACTGTTTTTTCCGTCTCATCTACACATCCTTTATCATTGGTGACTTTTAAATTTACCTGGTAATAACCGGAATCCACATAGGTATGGGTAAATTCAGGATTGGTATAAACAGCCCCATCTCCGGTACTCCAGGAGTAAGCCAACCCGTCGCCAATGGAATTGCTCGAAAAATAAATCGCCGGATCCTTCATGCTGGAAGCTTCAGGATTTGCGGTAAAAGTGGCCTCCGGCAATGGCCAAACGGTAATGAGGGATGACAAAGTCTTAACTCGTGAACAGTTCCCCGGATTGGTTACGGTAAGTGAAACGTCATAGACGCCATCCGCAGAAAATTCATGCGTTACAGAATTACCGGCGGCTGATCCATTTCCTCCAAAATCCCATATATAAGTAGTTCCGTTTACGGTATTGGAAGATGCCTCAGAAAAGCGGACTTCCCAGGGCATACATCCGGCCATTTCACTGCTTGTAAAGTCAGGGAGTGGCATGGGGTTTACCTCCACCGATTGAGTGTACACTTCGCTCACGCATCCCAGATAAGTCACCACCAGGGATATTTCTTTGGTTCCGGCATCTGTCCAGCTTACCGGATGCGGACCCTGGCCTGAGCCGGAGGTAGTGCCTCCGTCAAAATCCCAATCGTAGGTAGCGTTTGAAGGTCCATTTGCCGTATAGGAAATCAATAAAGCATCGTCCTGGCAAACGGCATCCTGTTCCGGGCTGAAATCTGCGCGCATTCTTTCCTTAAGGGTGATGGTGATTTCGTCGCTATTCACACAGTTATTGGCATCAGTTCCTGACAGGGTATAGGTTGTATTTTGGGTTGGACCCACCTGGGGTGAAGGATTGTTCTCCTGACCCAGGAGTGTCGGATCGGCGGGTAAAGCACTCCAGGTGTAAGTTATCCCACCGGCTGCATTCAGCGTAAGTGTTTCGTCGGGACAAATGGAGTTTACCGCGGAAGTGGCATTTATCAATGGCAGGGGATTTACCGTAATGGTAACCTCATCGGTTTTCACACAGCCATCATCCACCGAAAGTGTATATATGGTGGTTACTTCAGGCGAAACCTCAATACTGACCCCGTTAAAAGTATTGATGCCATCCGTCCAGGTAAAGGTGCCATTTCCGGTAGATGATGTTCCGGTGAGCTGCACCGTTTCACCAACACAAATAGCCCTGTCGGCTCCGGCTTCAACGCTCAGTTGAAATACATCCACATTCATACAATCCCGAAGTGTATTGCCACAGTTATCGGTTACATCCACGCAATATTGACGCGTATCGTCGGGACTTACGGTAATGCTTCGTCCGTTATAAGTTTGACCTGAGAACATATCGGTCCACAACCAGACACCATTAGGTGTATCATTGGCCTGAAGGATGACCTCTTCGCCTACGCAAATATTTTTATCCTCTCCCGCATCGGCAAAAGGCTGATCTACCAGCACAGTAACTTCATCGGTATCGGTATTGCCACATTCATCATATACGGTTACGGTAAAAGTGGTGGTCTCTGGCGGGCTCACGGTGATGGATTGCATGGTATATCCACCCGGATTCCACAACCAGCTTGTTCCACCCTGAACAGTAAGGGTCACATCATCATTAAGGCAAATGGGCACATCATCTCCCGCATCAGCCACCGGCCCAACTACGGAAATGTTAATACTCTGATCTTCGTAAGAGCCGCAGACATCGCTGATGCGTACCGTGTATTGGGTGGTATTTTCGGCAACCAGGGTAATAATATCGGTGGTATCCCCCGTACTCCAGTCAAAATAGTAGGGTTCAACGCCTCCATCCCCCGCGCCCCAAAGCTGTATGGTGTCATGACAATTGACTTGCCGGCCGGGCGACACTGAAGAACTGAAATTTGGATAATCCTTGACATAAATGGTCAGGGTGTCCATAATCACACCACATAGGGAGGAATTGTAAATAATGGTCACAGTTTCAATTTCATCCTCAGGGATACCATCCTCAATGGGATTGATTACCAGCACCGCCATGCTATCACCCTGCGGAATAACAATCTGACCGGGAATAAGGTCATAATCTACCCCATTTTCGGCTGTACCACCAATTTCGAGATTGATGGGATAGTCTACCGGCGTAATCTGAAAAAGCTTAAAGGCAATGGAAGCACTGTTACAGCCTTCCACGGCAGTATCAACCATGGTATGGGTAAAGGCTACATTTGCGCCAAGCCCAACGCTGGAAAAGCTATTGGCTTCAAGAAAAACGCCTGAATCGTAAGAACCGTCTCCCACATCAGCAATGGCTAATTTAATATGGTAAGTTTCACAGGGAGTCACCGTACTTCGGGCGGTAAGCACGGTGGTAAACCCATCGTACTGAATGTAGGGGTTTGCCGCCGGCGTAGTACCGGTACCATTATTAACGTAGTATTCACAATTTTTACATGGTCCGGTGTTTTGCTTACCATTATTGATATTGTTAATGGAAACATACACCGGTGGCAAGGTATGACGCAAAAGCGCGATGTTGGTAGCATTATTGGAAAAATTACCATAAATACCAGGGCCACTGATAAAAAAGCCAAAAACGTCATTAAATGTTGAGTTGGCATATTCCGGATACTCTTCAGAACCAAATACATATCTAAACTCTACCACATTTGATTGTGGAACAAAATCAAACTCAAGAATGCAGGCATCCTGAGTGCTTCCCCCGGAAAGCTGGTTTAAATCGGAATCACCCGGGGTTCCCATGTTATTGCCTTTGTTTGTTTCATTGTTCGGGCCTTTGGAATTGCCCGCCCTGCCAGAAGTAAGTATTACCCCGGAGTTGATTCCCAGATTTGACTTACCCGAAAAAGAGCCCCTGCCCCTTGCTGCACCGGTAAAAGTTATATTACTCGTTTCTATACCACTGCCAACAAGTATTTGTTTTACCAGAACTACCGGATCTACTTCTTCAACCACGGAATAATCGGGCATAATCTGAGCATTGACCTTTGTAGCAGACAATATTAAAAGGAAAATGATAAAAATTCCATAAAAACTTAAGGGTAAAACCCGGAAGCTTTTACAATAAAGGAAGGAACAAATGCATTGAATGGGCATGAGTTTCATGATAAACGTTTAACCAAATAAAGGCGACAAGAGTGTCAAAAAAAATAAAAATTTCCCTATATCCACAAAAATAAGACTTTTTCGTATTCAACCATTAAAAATGTGTCATTATTTTAAAGTTAATAAATCAGTCATACCAAACTGTAAATTCAAGGCTTGAGGCCACTCCGAATAAGTAAAAACAAGAGAATGCCACAAAGACACTAAGAAACTAAGATTCACAAAGAAATGATAATCAGGTATTTAAACTTAGTGATTCTTTAAGCCTTTGAGCCTTGGTGGCGAAAAAGTACTATTCGGGGGGGCTCAGGCTTTAAAACCTAACAAAAGCGGTAACATCTACGAAAAAGGTGTAATTTTATGCCAAAATATTCACAATAACCGATTTAATATGGAAAAATTAGCTCATTACCTTGAAGCCAATAAACAGCGCTTCCTTGAAGAACTTTTCGGACTGATTCGGATTCCTTCCATCAGTTCGATTGCCGATCACAAACCCGATATGCAGCGGGCGGCTGAATACTGGAAAGAAAGTATTATTAAAGCCGGGGCCGATAAAGCCGAAATTATCGCCACTGCGGGAAATCCGGTTGTATATGGTGAAAAAATGGTGGATACCTCCCTACCGACGGTGTTGGTATATGGTCATTATGATGTGATGCCCGTTGATCCGCTTAACCTGTGGAAATCACCCCCGTTTGAGCCGGAAGTACGTGATGGTAAAATATTCGCCCGCGGCGCTGACGATGATAAAGGTCAGGCTTTTATGCATGCCAAGGCATTTGAAGCTATGGTTCAGACCGGAACCCTGGCGTGCAACGTGAAATTTATGATTGAAGGCGAAGAAGAGATTGGCTCTCCCAACCTGGAGAAATTCTGCATCGACCATAAAGAGATGCTTAAAGCAGACATCATCCTTGTTTCCGATACCGGGATGATTGCGCAGGACATTCCGAGTATTACCGTTGGCCTTCGTGGTCTGGCTTATCTGGAAGTGGAAGTTACCGGACCAAACAGAGATCTGCATTCAGGTCTTTTCGGTGGCGCAGTAGCCAATCCAATCAATATCCTTTCGCAGATGATAGCCTCGCTTACCGATGAGAAAAACCGCATTACCGTGCCCGGCTTTTACGACAAGGTCATTGAACTAAGTGCCGAAGAGCGCGCCGAAATGGCTAAGGCTCCCTTCAGCAAGGAAGAATATAAGCAAGCCATTGATGTGGCTGCATTGCATGGCGAAGAAGGTTATTCAACCATTGAGCGCACCGGAATCAGGCCTACCTTGGATGTTTGTGGCATTTGGGGAGGCTATACCGGTGAGGGAGCCAAAACAGTGCTTCCTTCAAAGGCATCCGCCAAAATTTCTATGCGCCTCGTTCCCGACCAGGATCACGAAGAGATTGCCGAATTGTTTAAAAAACACTTCGAAAGCATTGCTCCCGATTCGGTTAAGATCATCGTAACCCCGCTTCATGGCGGACAAGGTTATGTGTCGCCCACCGATACGCCTGCCTATCAGGCTGCCAGCAAAGCCTACGAAACCACCTTTGGTAAAAAACCGGTACCAGTACGCAGTGGTGGAAGCATTCCCATTATCTCCACTTTTGAAAAAGTACTGGGCATAAAATCTATGTTGATGGGATTTGGACTCGAATCAGATGCCATTCACTCGCCCAACGAGAATTATCCGCTGTTTAACTTTTACAAGGGTATTGAAACTATTCCCTGGTTCTACAAATACTTTAGTGAGTTCAGAAAAGTATAGATAGTGAAACCACTCTTTGAAAAAACCGGCAAATTGCCGGTTTTTTCATATCCGAACCCTCCCGAAACGCCCCTCTTTCAAAAGAATTGAACTAACCTGATACAAAAACCGTTTAAAACCATTTGTGTAGG
>Ga0265295_1001684_pt1 | contig 37812 bp, 32 predicted proteins | sample Munlansysbiofilm_FD_192503 | JGI IMG/M metagenome (GOLD analysis project Ga0265295, IMG submission 192503) | Leachate microbial communities from a municipal landfill in Southern Ontario, Canada - Methane capture system biofilm | ecosystem: Engineered > Solid waste > Landfill > Unclassified ... | reverse complement strand
ATACATAACAGTACTATAAAATTTATTTTCAGTAAAACATTCGTGCTGTTGCTATAACAATTGGCTCTCCAGCAAATGGACGTACGCTGGCTTCAGGCCAACGTTGACACGAGGCATAAAACGTGAACACCGAGCAATGCAAAATACTACACATAGCTGAATCCTTTGGCGGTGGCTGCCTTACCGCGCTTTCATTCCTGACAAAGAGTTTAACAAAAAATTATCAGCACACCATTGTGTATAGCAACCGCAACGAAACAGTAAATAATTTTCGCGACAACTTTCATGAACATGTCAACTTTATTCCCTTAAACATGAAACTATCAGCAAATCCTGTACATATTTTTAACACTTTTACTGCATTAAGAAAGATCATTTTAAAGACTAATCCTCATGTTGTACACTGCCATTCATCTATTGCAGGAGTCTTTGGCAGAATCGCTGCCAAGCTCGCAGGGGTTCCATCCCTGTACACACCACATGCCTACGCCTTTTTGCGTTCAGATATTGGACCAGTTGCGCGAACTGGCATTAAAGCCATAGAGTGGGGCCTAACAAAAATAGGAGATGGCATTGCGGCTTGTGGTGATGAAGAATATTTTTGGGCACTACGCTTGGCTGGCGACAAGCAGAAGGTTTTTTTAGCGCGCAATGCTATTGATCTTGCAATGATTGATGCCATCAATGGTGCACGTACGCCAGAATCTGAAACAAACAACATCCAAGTCGGAACTTGTGGCAGACTGACAAATCAGCACGGACTCGATTGGTTTGTTCATGCTGCAACAAGTTTACAAGCTGAAGCCAGCTGGATTTGGGTCGGCGCCAAAACAGATTCACGCGAACTCCCCGATTTTGTTAGACGCACAGGCTGGGTTGACAATAAAATCGCCCTGAGCTGCGTGGCAAGCATGAATATTTTCGTGCATCCAACACGATGGGATGGACTTTCTTATGCGCTGCTTGAGGCAATGTCGTTACACAAGCCTGTCGTGGTATCCGACATCCCTCCCAACCGAGCCGTAGTGCAGCATGGCATTAATGGATTTGTAGCTAAAAATGCCGACGAAATGGAGCAGTACATACGTGCGTTAATTAACGACCCTGAACTTCGGCACCAGATGGGCGCGGCTGGACGCCACTATGTCGAACAAAATCACAGCATCGATAGTGTAAGACAAAACTACGATACTATTTATCAAAACCTTGCAAACTCTATAGCCCGATGAATATTGTGCCATTTCGCTGGAAAGGGCGGCGTAGAATTGTAAACACGATTCTTTCTTTTGGCGGCATACAGGCCGCGCAGATTTTTTTACCACTGCTCGTGCTCCCTTATCTGGCGCGAATTTTGAAAGCAGATGCCTTTGGCATGATTATGTATTGGAATGTTGTTCCAATCATAGTGGGTTTTGTACTCGATTGGGGATTTTTACTGGGAGGCGTGCGAGAAATAGCATCTCACAGAGATGATGCCGATCGGCTTTCAGTGGTGTGGAGCAACGGGCTTCTCGCAAAATTTTTGCTTGCCATATCGGTCATAAGCCTTTCTTGCCTCCTCTTTCCAATAGTCCCCCACGCTAAAGAGTATCCCAGCGCGTTCTTCTGGGCCATTGGCGCGGGAGTTGCGCGCGGAGTCAATCCTCTTTGGTTTCTTCAGGGGTTGGGCGATGGCAGCATTCGTAGGTTGGCACTATGGGACGTTGGCAGCAGTACCGTATTGCTGCTCCTGACATTTGCTTTGGTTCATGAACCCCAAGACGGAGAAAGGTACTTGGCGCTTCTTGCCCTGTGCAAAGGCGGGGTCTATCTTTGGCTGATCACCGGCATCTGCCGTCAGTATTATCAAAAGCCTTCAATCAAAGCTGCATGCAGGCTTTTGTGGCAAACTCGAATCTTTTTTTGGGGTGGCATTGCAGGACAACTTTATGGAAGTGTGGCGCAGCTCGCGCTAGGAGGCGTCCTGCCCGCGCGGGATATGGGATTTTTTCTTGCTGCGGACAAAATAGTCCGCGCAATGGTGAGCTTGAGTAACCCGCTCACACAAACGTTATTTCCTGAAATTTGTGCACTGCACGGAGACCACAACACTCGAATCCGTATACAACAACTGACTCTCGGGGCTTGTCTGTTGCTTAGTACCTGCGCTGGAGCAGGACTTTATGTGTTGGCGCCCGTGGTCATGCAAATCGCTCTTGGTAAATCGTACATTGAATCTGTCTGGGTGTTACAATCCTTGGCAGTGGTTGTACCATTACTGAGTTTGAATATGATTCTTGGCCCTCAAATCTTGGTGCCACATGGAAAAGAAACAACGCTAGCGCTGGCTCAAGTAGTCGCAGCCTTAATCAGCGTGCCCAGTGCTCTTTTTCTTGCTCATCATTACGGGTTGGCTGGGGCGATTTCTCTGCCAATCATTGCCGAGGGTAGTATATTTTTGATTGTTTTGACTCAGGTAATTCGCACTTGCCCATGTATTTTTTCAAAGTGCTCCGATAGGGCAAGCAATAAAGCAAGTGGACGAGAATGATGAGTGTTCGCGAATCCGTCCCTCTATTTTCTGTTATTGTTCCCGTATACAACGCGGCCCAGTGGATCGCCCCTTGTATCAAAGGGCTCATGGAGCAAACCGCGCCGCCCGATGAGATCATTTTTGTAGACGATGCTTCAAGTGATGAAACATACGAACTGTGTTCAGCTTGGCATCACCGCTTTCCTTCTCTGGTACAAGTTCTGCGTCTTTCGCAAAATCTTGGCCCCGGAGCCGCGCGCAACAAAGGCATTGCCGCTTCAAAAGGAAGATATGTCGCCTTTGCAGATGTGGATGACCAGCTTTGCCCACAGATGTTCAAACAGCTGTTACAGCGCATCGATGCTCTCCAGGCGGATGTGGCAGTCTGTGGCATTACAGTAACAGATAAAAATAAAACTAAAGTCGTGTTGCCGCCCAAAGAGGAAACGCCTGAAGCTCTTCTAAAACAAAAAATACTGTTATATTCAGCTTTCAATAAAATTTATAAACGTTCTTTCTTAACAGACAACGGAGTATCATTTACAGATTGCCGCATTGGTGAAGACGTGGCTTTTTCTGTAAAACTTTTCAGTCTCCAACCGATCGTTGGATGCGTCCCTGAACCACTTTACACCTATGTTCGTAACGATTCCAGTCTATGCACAAATCTGGAACTGCGAAAAGAAATTTTTCTAGCGCTTGATGATCTCAAAAATTTTCTGGACTCTCGAAACTTGTCCAAGCAAAAAGCCACAGTGTACCACAAACTTTGCTTCTTGCACGGGGTATATTATCCAGCGCGGTTATTTTTGACAGCCCTACTGCGAAAGACCCACTCTTTTAACTATCTAATATCTACAATAGTTGGATATACCAGGGCCGGATTATGCTTCATAAAAAGAAACATCTCATGACGCTACGTTCTGTCGCAACATTTTTGCTTTTTCCTTGTGCTGCCTGGCAAGTTTGGATAACCGACATTCCCAATTACCACCTGCAACACCTGTTTATGTGGCTACTCGTACCTTTCATGGCCTGGGCCTATTACTGCGGGTGGTGGTCCTTACGCGGAGCATACAATATCTTTCGCCCCGTCTTGCCTTGGCTGAGTGTTTTCCTGCTGCTCCAGGCCGCTGTCAGTTGGCACAGTGCGCACTATTTTGGGCAAGACGCCATTGCAAAATCAGTGTTTTCTGATTTGATTAAGCTTTGCGCCCAACTACCTTTTTTAGCACTCTTTACACTCCTGGGAATGGTAATAACCCAGACCAAAGAATCCCAACGAGCGGTTTTATATGGCCTTATCTCATTATTTTTATTCATATTTATAGTATTTTGTATCCAGGCCACCTTTGTTTATCTTCGTACCCCATCGGGGCATCAGTATCATCTTAGCGCTCCGCCTGAATCTCCCCTTACGCGGAGCATCCTCAATACGCTTTGTCCGCTGATAAAATCCATAGCCTTGGTTTTCGAAGCACAGTGGAAAGATGGGGTGTATGATTTTTATAAAAACGGTGCCTACGCTCTAACCCTGGCAAGAATTAATGGCATTTTTGAAGAAGCTTCCATCTTTGCAGCGCATGTTGGGGTGGTGTTTGTCCCACTTTCGGTGGGCCTTTTGGCTCTTGGGCGTCAAAAAAAATCACGGGCATTGAAAACAGCTTCCTGGATTATTTTTGTTTGCTCATGCCTTATGATGGCGGCTTGCCGATCTACAACGGGGCAAATCTTGGCTATGGTGGCGATACTGATCTGGATTTTCATGTATTGCGCTGCACAATTGAAAAAAAGCTTTCTCTTTGCCGCCGTTGGCGCAATCGTTTTTACCATTGTTTTAAGCTGCATACCCCAAGGTGATACCAGCTTATTCAAGCGCATTGCGGATGGATATGCTACCAGTGGAACTCCGCGTGCTGTCGTCTTCAGAGGCAGTTTGGCCGTGATTGCAGAGCACCCCTTTTTGGGGACCGGAAGAAGCTGGTATCTCCCGTATCTCTACGCAGGAGAAGAATACCAAAAAAATTCGGACGAACCGGAACTGGCCTACTGGAAGAAAGTAGGAACTGGTGAGATGTCGGCCATCTTGGCCTTCACGGCACGCTACGGGATCCCATTCACGGCTGCGGTTACATTGCTTTTCTTTATGCTCGGCCGACGATTATTTTTTTTACGGAGCCGTGATCCCGGCAATCTCTGCCTCGGGTTTACAGCCTCTGCCTTTTGGGCATGGGGCACTATGGCGCTTACAACTCTTTTGGGGTCCTACGACCCTCGCAATGCACTTCTACTTTTGCCTTTGAGCATTTTTCTTGGAGCAGCAACCAACTTTAGCAAAAGTGAAAAGATTAAAAATAAATCTTGTTGTATCATTATGCACAGCTTTGGCGGTGGCGGAGAAAAAATGGCGCTGTTATTAGCGAAACAACTGGCTAATAATGGACACGAAGTCACCATTGCCTGTTTGCGCTATCTACCAGAACTATATGACCACTTACCACAGGGCGTTAAGATTTCAATGCCATCAGGCGGTGGTACATGCAAAATGTTGTACCACTTGATGCATAGTAAAGATATCATATACATGAGTGATGCTGTTGTTGGCAGCCTTGAACTACAAAGCCTTTTTGTAGCCGGGCTTTTTGCTCCCGGCCGAGCCATCGGCTGGTTACATAAAGACTTGGCTGGCTACCTTGAAAAACGGGGCAATATTTATAAAAGCGTATACCTCATCTTGTTCGGATGGGCTGCATCCAGATGCAAGACAGTAGTATGCGTGAGCGATGGCATAGTACGTTCAAGCGAAAAGCTGTTTCCGCGGCTGAAAGAAAAATTTATACGCTTATACAATCCAGTCGATCTTGATGAAATTCGCACTGCGTCGCAATCTCCCCTGTCAGGGGCTGTTGAATCTTTCATAGGCAGGTTCCCAATCATCATTGGGGTCGGGCGGCTAGAATGGCAAAAAAACTTTTCTCTGCTTCTCGAAGCGCACGCATTATTGTTGCGGCGAGGTTTTGAAGTGGGCTGTTGTATTGTGGGGGAGGGCAGCGAACGTGAAAAGCTTAAAGAAAAGGCTCATGAACTGGGCACAAGTAATTATGTTTTGTTGCCCGGATTCTTAAATCCGTATCCGGTTATGGCGCGCGCGCGCGCGTTGGCTCAAAGCTCCCATTTTGAGGGTTTGCCACTGGTCTTGGTCGAGGCCTTGGCCCTTGGCGTGCCTGTAGTGGCAGTGGATTGCCCCAGCGGCCCTTCAGAGGTTCTGGATTCCGGCCGCTACGGAATTTTGACTCCCCCCGATGCGGGCAAGCTGGCTGAAGGCATAGAGCGTTCCCTGCGCCACGAGGCATTGGAGGAAGAGCGCGATTGTCTGCGAAAAAGAGCAGAAGACTTTTCCCTGGCCCGACTTTTTCCGGCATGGTTAAACCTGCTTTATCCAGGCAATCAACCTGTGGATAAAGGGGAAAATACCACGCGCGCGCTGTCCGCAACAAGGCAGCCCCTATGTTGATTGGCCCGAAGAAGTGAACCCACTCCACCAGGCAACCTGATTTCTGCAAAATCTGCCCGCAAATATACGGACAATTCCAGTTTGGCTTTGCACCAAAAAGGGAATGATTACCGGGGGAATGGTGTTGATAAAAACAAAAAGGGGTTACCTGTAAATCAGGTAACCCCTTAAAAAATGGTGGAGAAGAAGGGATTTGAACCCTCGACCCCCGCCTTGCGAAGGCGATGCTCTCCCAGCTGAGCTACTTCCCCACGATTGGAAACATCGCAGGAAGAAAGCAATAGGCAATACGCGCACTACTGTCAAGTGCTTTGCATTTGTACGCACGCAACACCCTACCGCAAAACCTCGTAAACACGCGCCGTGCGCGCAGCCCGCGCGCCGCCTGTCTCGCAGTCCGCGCGCAGCATGGCCCTGGTCAGGCACGGGTCAGGCACGGGTCAGGGCACGGGCACTACTGTCAACGCGGGCATTGTCACTGTGAAATGGCCTGGGCAGCAGGGGCGATTTCAATGCCTGCCAGTTGGCAGATGCGCCGCACCCGGTGCGTGTATTCGTGACCCAGCCGCAACTGTTCGCGCCAGGCCAGCCGCAGGTCACGCGCGTGCGCGGGCCGGGTGCGCAGGGCGTCCCAGCGCGGCCAGAAGTCTTCAGGACGGTCAAGGCGAACGGCATCAGCAATATCCGGGGCAAATATGTCCAGACCGGACGTGGCGTCACTGAGCAGCACCCCACCTGCGGCCCAAACGTCAAAGTGGCGCTGGCTCAGGCTGTGCGGCAAAAGCAGGCTGGTGACATTGAGCGTCACCGCGCGGGCATACCACGCTGGCAGGGCCGCATAGTAATCCACAGGGGGCAGAATGTCCGCGCCGGGCAGCAGGGCCTTCCACCCTGCGTCGCCGATGATCCGCAGCGGCGGGCGTTCCTCTCCGCCTACTCCATCGCACTTGCTCGCCCTGCCCTCCAGCAGCATACGCAGCCATCGGGCGCGGTTGGCGCGGGCGCAGATTTCCGCTCCAAGTCCCGCACCGCGCACGGCGGAACCGGGCCAGGCAGCCCCCCCCAGCCGATGCCGCCACCAGAAATAATTGGGCCCGCCTGAGGGCGCTTCATTGTTCTCAAGCAGTGCCAGCGCTTCATTCTGGAGATCTTCCGGCACGCTGGCCGCCGCAAAAAACCGTTCCTTGTGCGGAAAGGCGGAGCGTCCCACAAAAAGCGGCTCGGCCTTTTCCGGCGCAGCAGGCGCGGTTTCCTGCCCGCGCCACATGTGCGGGGCCACCGCCAGCGGCAGATGGTGCACATGCCGCGCCCCGGCCGCCGCCAGTTCGGGCATGAAGGAGGCGTCAGTCACAAAGATGTGAGCCTCGCGCCACCAGGGCAGCCGCAGGGCGGACAGCACGTGCCAGGGATTGTCCACCAGCCACAGGGCCACAGGCACCCCCATGTCCCGGCAGAGGTGGAACATCCGCCCCTCGGCGTCCAGACCGCGCAGATTCACGGACAAGAGCAGGCGCGGCTTGCCCTGACAAAAAAGTTCGCGCCACACGGCGTGCATGTCTGCATGCGGCTGCCAGTGATCCGACATGGGCAGGACTGGCCCCAGCCCGCAGGCCGTCAGGGCCTGGCGCAATTCCTGATGGAGCAACTGGCCGTCATGCCCCGGCAGCAGCACAGGCCCGCGCGATGTTTGGCGGAACGCGCGTGACGCTGCACACTTCAGACCAGGCACGGCGGCCCCGGCAAGCGCGGCAGTCTTGTCGGGCACAGCCCCGGCAGGCGCGGCAGATTTGTCAGGCGCAGCGCCCCCTTCAGACGCAGCAGATTTGCCAGGCGCTGTAGACCTTACAGGCGCAAGGCCGTCGTTTTCTGCCACCCCTTCCGCCTGCGCGCAGGCTTCCAGCAGCGCGGCGTCCACGCTGCCCAGCAGCGGCCCCCAGAATTCCGGTGCCAGACGCATGCCAGGGCCATAAAAATAGCACGTGCAGCGTCCGGCCAAGGCCACGGCAGCATCCGCAGATATGTGCTCCCAATGGGCTGGCAGGCCCGGCCCACCCCTTTGGTCAAGAGGCGGCAGGGCTTGCAGGGTGGGGGGGTGCTCAAGCCAGTAGACAGTGCGCGCGTTTGCCGCAAGAGGCGTTTGCCACGGGCAGCCCGGGCCAAGCCCCAGAACCAGCGCGTCATCTCCGCCGCCCATGCGCCGCCAGGACTCCTGCCCGTCGGGCAGCGTCTGCATGCGCCCGGTAAAATCGGGCAGCCGGATGCGTTGTGGTCTGGATACGTGTTCTGTGCTCAAGAGTTTTCCCATGGCCTGTTGGCCGTTGCGTCATGGCTGTTTGCTGGTGTGGCGCCGCGCGTTTCCCGCCCGGTCGTGCGCACGGCGGCTACTGTTGCGCAAAATTCGCCAGCGCGCGGGCCGCCCGCCCGCGCCGCATGAATATTCTTGCCAGGAGGGAGCCGCGGCGCGGCTGCGCACCGTCTGCCCCACCGCCTGCCAAACATGTCTGATGGGCCTGCCCGCCCGTTCCGCGAGCCGTATCGCCCGCCATATCCATGCCCCGCACTGCGTAAATACCGCCGCCTGAGCCGCAGGGCGAAGTGCCGGAGCACAAACCCAGGGCGGCTGAACATCCTTCTGCCCTGCCCCGCTGACGCGCAGCATAGCCAATGCCTGCCGTCACGGGCAAGCCCGGAGCGCGAAAAACCCCGCCACATTTCGCGGCGGGGCCAGTACAATCAATAAATAAAGGATATGACGTGCTAGAGCAGTTTACGAATGAAATGAGTTAACTGCTCTGCAAGGATTTTTCTGAAAAATCCTTGCCACGAAATGCGAGCAGGCGGGCTTTTGCCTGCCGCACGCGAGCATTTCACGTGTTCAATGCTCTAGTTGATCACGCCGCAGGCTATGCGAGCGCCGCCGCCGCCCAGGGGCGCGGGCTGGTCGGAGTAGTTGTCGCCGCCGGCGTGGATAATAACGGAACGGCCCTTGAGGTCCTTGACGGCCAGGTTGGGAGCATGCAGCTTGCCCTTGACTTCGCCCTTGGCGTCGGCGGTAAGGGCGGGCAAATCACCCTTGTGGCCATGCTTGCCGGGGCCTTCATGCTTGCCGGTTTTATCGGGGTCAAAATGGCCGCCAGCGGCGAGGCCAGCCACCTTTTTGCCGTCTTTTTCCACAGCGGCGCACGAGGGATTTTCATGCACGTGGAAGCCGTGCTGACCTTCGCTGATGCCCACCACATCCATCAGAATATCCACGCCGCCCTTGCCGTCATCGGTGAAGGTGATAAAGCCGATGGCGTCGCCCACGCCTTCGTCGGAAATTTTATTGACAGGAACCTTGACGCTTTCAGCCTGCACGGCGCCTGCTCCGATCAAGAGGGCGCAGCACATGAAGCACAAAGCCAACAGATTTTTTTTCATATATATTCTCCTTAGTTTTTGGCGTGCAACGAAGGGAATCGTCGCCACCTGTGAAAACCTACTATTAAGCTAGCGCATCCATACGGTCTGGTCAACGCGTCATTTTTTTTCGCGGGCTTCTCCCCAAAGCGCCACTTGGCGAAGCAAATAAAAAAGAGTATGGTCACGTGTTGGTATTTATTATGAAGGAATATCGAGACCATTACTTCCTCAAGGCCAAGCGCGAGAATTATCCCGCGCGTTCGGTCTACAAACTCAAGGAACTGGATGCCAAGTTCCGCCTGTTGCGGCCCGGCCAAAAGATTTTGGACCTGGGGGCAGCCCCTGGCTCATGGTCATTGGGCGCGGCGGAAAAGGTAGGCTCCAAGGGTTTGGTTCTCGCCTGTGACATTCAAAACACGGAGACGACCTTTCCCCCCCAGGTCACCTTCATGCAAGAGGACGTGTTTGACCGCTCTTCGGCCTTTGAAACCAAGCTGCAGGAACTCGGCCCCTTTGACCTTGTCATAAGCGACATGGCCCCACGCACAACAGGCACCCGCTTTACCGACCAGGCCCGCTCGCTGGATCTGGCCGTGGAGGCTCTGGCTGTCGCCTGTCTGCATCTCAAGCAGGGCGGCGGCTTTGTGGTGAAAATTTTCATGGGCCCGGACGTTCAGGAACTGCTGGCGCCCATGCGCCAGGCCTTTGCAACGGTCAAGTCCTTCAAACCCAAGAGTTCGCGTGCCGAAAGCAAGGAAACATTTTTTGTTGGCCTTGATTTTCGCGCCAAGCCGGACCAGACCGATCCTGTGGCAACGCCGCCGGGCCGGTAAAACAATTATTCCCTAAAGGTTTCGGAGGTTTTATGTCTGGTCATAGCAAATGGGCCAATATTCAGCACCGCAAGGGGCGTCAGGACGCCAAGCGCGGCAAGATATTCACCAAGGCTGCCAAGGAAATCATCATCGCCGCCAAGACCGGCGGCGACCCTGTCAGCAACTCCCGCCTGCGCGCGGCCATCGCGGCAGCCAAGGCGGTGAACCTGCCCAAGGACAAGATTGAGGGCGCCATCCGCAAGGGCACCGGCGAAGACGCTGGCGGCGATCTCACCGAAACCTTCTATGAAGGCTACGGCCCCGGCGGCATTGCCGTCATGGTTGAAGTGGCCACCGACAACAAGAACCGCACCGTTGCCGAAGTACGCCACCTTTTTTCCAAGCATGGCGGCTCCATGGGCGAAAACGGCAGCGTTGGCTGGATGTTTGACCGCAAGGGCGTCATCAGCATTGAAAAAAACGCCTATCCTGAAGACAAGATTATGGAAGCGGCGCTGGAAGCCGGAGCCGACGACGTTATTGACGATGAGGACGAATGGACCATCCACACGGCCATGAGCGATTTTACCGCCGTGCGTGACGCCCTGGAAGCCGCGGGCATCGCCATGCAGTCGGCCGAGCTTGCCATGGTGCCGCAAAACCTGGTGGGTGTTGACGCCGACATGGGCCAGAAGGTTCTGCGCCTCATGGACGCCCTGGACGACAACGACGACGTGCAGAACGTGTACGCCAACGTTGACTTTCCCGACGACATGCCTACGGATTAGAGCATTTTAACTTTGAAAAAGTGTAAATGCTCTAAGGCTGCACGAAAGTGCAGCGCGCCACAACGTGGCGTGGATTCAGCCGAAAATCACATTTTTCGGCTGAATGAACACTTTGAAATGTGTTGCATTTCAAAGTTAATCTGCTCAAGAGCAATTTCTCTAGCGATGCTGTCGCCATCCGTAAGGCTTCTTCGTCGCCTAACGGCTGCCGCTTGAAATTGCTCTGGCGGATGCGAGAGCAGACGCTCGCCGCAAAGGCGTAAGCGCTATTTATTTGCGCTGTTACGCGCCGGAGCGGGCGTTTTGGAAGCATTGCGAATAAATATTCTCAATGCGAAAATGCTCTAGGCAGGCCAAAAAGTCGAACTTGTTCCCCCGCTCCGCCTGGGGTAAGCTGTACGTTACCCCTGGCGGGCGGACAAAAGCCAATGTTTTTGCTCCGGCAGCCCTGGCGATTCTTTTAAGGCAGGCAGCACATGCAAGCATGGGACATAGAGTTCAAGGATCTCACCGTTGGCTACGGAAGCCATATAGTTCTTCACGATGTCAACGCGGTATTGCCCGGCGGCAAGGTGTCTGTCATCCTGGGCGGCTCCGGCTGCGGCAAATCCACACTGCTGCGCCACATTATCGGGCTTTCGCGGCCCCTTTCCGGCCATGTGCTCGTAGGCGGGCGCGACCTTTTTGCCCTTGGCAAGGCCGACTTTCGCCGCATCCGCCGCCATATGGGCGTGCTTTTTCAGGACGGCGCGCTGCTCGGTGCACTGACCCTGGTGCAAAACGTCACCCTGCCCCTGAGCGAACATTTGCGCCTGCCCCCCGCCACGGTGCGCGAGGCGGGCCTGCGCGTGCTGCGCATGGTCGGCCTTGATGACTTTGCCGATTTTTATCCCAACCAGCTTTCCGGCGGCATGCGCAAACGCGCCGGGCTTGCGCGGGCCATTGTGGCCGAACCGCGCGTGCTCCTTTGCGACGAGCCCACATCCGGGCTTGATCCCATAACCGCCGCCCGCATGGACGATTTGCTGCTGGCCATGCGCGAACAGTACGCGGGCATGAGCGTGGTTGTGGTGAGCCATGATCTTGCAAGTCTGCGGGCCATTGCCGACCACGTGCTCGTGCTGGCGGACGGTAAAGCGCTGTTTTCCGGCACTCTGGCCGAACTTGAGGCCAGCGACGACCCATATTTGCGCCAGTTTTTGCACCGCGAAGCCGGTGACGAGCGCCGCGACCTGCACCAGCCCATTGACCCTGCGGTAAGCAAGGCCCTTGACAACTGGCTGGCTTCATAGACACGCTGATGCGACCGGACGGCTTTGCGCGCCCGGATTTCACCGCGCCTGGGGCCGCCCCGCGCCCCTTGCGTCAGAAGAATTTGACCCGCAGCGCAGCAAGGCCACTGTTGCCTGAAGGCAGGCCGCCAGGGTGCGCTGCCGGAATTCTGTAGTGAATCCGACACGCCGCCAGCAAGACAGCCCTGACATGTCAGGCATAATGCTTGAAAATTTGCGCCTGCCTTCATATAGTATCGAAGAATGACTGTAGCCTCGGCTATGGGGGAGAGATGCAAACCCAATGAATACCGTACGAGAAACCGCTGTGGGCCTTTTTGTGCTGATAGGCCTGCTCTGTGTTGCCTACCTGACCATCAAGCTCGGCAAAATGGAAGTTTTCACTGGCCAGGGCTATGAGCTCAATGCCAGTTTCGACTCCGTGTCGGGCCTGCGCGTGGGCGCGGATGTTGAAATGGCGGGCGTGCCCGTGGGCAAGGTCACCAGCATCCGGCTTGACCCCGACCCCATGCGCAATCAGGCCGTGGTGCGCTTGCGCTTTGACAAGGACCTGCATCTTTCTGATGACAGCATTGCCTCTGTGCGCACCAGCGGGCTTATCGGCGACAAATTCATCAGTATTTCCAGGGGCGGTTCGGATCACATGCTGGCGCCCGGCGACACCATTACAGAAACGGAATCCGCAGTTGACCTGGGGTCCCTTATCAGCAAATATGCTTTCGGAGGAGTGAAATAGATGTTCTCCCACGCATTTTCACGCCGCATCACTCTTGCCCTGTGCGGTCTTTTGCTGGCCTTTGTTTTACTGCCCTCGGTAGCGCAGGCCAATTCTCCTGCCCGGCAGGCTCTTGAAACGGCCACCAACCGCATTCTGGACTTCATCAAAAATCCTGATTACGTGAACCCCGCCACACGCAGGCCCATCCGCCAGCAGATTGAAGACGAAGTTCTGCACATTTTCGACTTCGGCGAATTTTCCTCGCGCACCGTGGGCCCCCGCTGGCGCACCTTTACGCCGGAACAGAAAAAGGCCTTCAGCGACGCTTTCGCCGACCTTCTCATCAGCACCTACGTCAACAAAATTGACGGCTATAACGGCGAGCAGGTGCTCTACACCGGTGAAGTGGTTTCCGAAAAGGGCGACCGGGTCGAGGTGCGCAGCGTCATTACCATGAAGGACGGCAAAAAGGTGCCCGTGGCCTACCGCATGCTGCCCAAAAACGGCAAATGGATGGTCTACGACGTGCTTATTGAAAATATCAGTCTGGTCAAAAACTACCGCACCCAGTTTCAGGACATCCTGAACACAGATTCGCCGGAAAACCTCATTGCCCGTATCAAGGCCAAGGCAGTGGAAGTGCAGCAGGAACATGCCAAATAACTCCCTTGCGCGCCATGCGCAAACGCTCACGCTGGGCATCCTGCTGCTGGTCGGCATCCTTGGGCTCGACGGCAACAAGGCCATGGCGGCTCAAGGCGTCAGGCAGTCCCCCGCTCCCTCCACGGTCTACGGAGGTGCGCCCATGCTGCCAGCCGGGGCCGTTACCGTCACGCCCTACGCCTCCCTGCGTAGTGCCAACGATCTGGACGACTACGATACAGCCGACATCGGCAGCATCGCCGACCCTCTTGAACCCTGGAACCGCTTCTGGTTTCACTTCAATGACATCTTTTATCTGTACATTGCCAGACCAGCCTATGACGCATGGGTATTCATCACGCCGCACCAGGTGCGCGGCGGTTTGAAAAACTTCTTTTCAAACCTCCTCTTTCCCGTGCGTTTTGTGAACAACATCCTGCAATTCCGGTTTATGGAAGCTGGTGTGGAGTTTGGCCGCTTTGTCATCAACACCACATCAAGCCTGGGCCTCGCCGATGTGGCCAAGGGACACAAAACCATTGTGCCCGTTGATCCCACGGGTGAAGACTTCGGCCAGACCATGGGCCGTTGGGGCATTGGCCAGGGCTTTTATCTGGTGTGGCCCATCATTGGCCCCAGCTCCGCGCGCGACACCATTGGCCGCGTGGGCGACCTCTTTACCGATCCGCTCTTTTACCTGAAACCCTGGGAACTCGGGGCGGGCGTGGGCGGCGGCCTTCGCTTCAACGCCCTTGGCGACGTGCTGCCCCTGTATGAAGACCTGAACAGCGTGGCTCTTGATCCCTATCTTGCCATGCGCGAAGCTTACGTGAACTTCCGTAAATCGCAGGTCATACGCTAGCCGGCACGGGCTGATGCTCTTTTTTTGAAATGCTTTGTGGGGGAGGGACCCTTTTGCAAAAGGGTCTCCTCCCCCACGCCCCCTCCCCCTAAAATTCTTATTGCCGTTTGGCGCACAACCATGCGGTTACGGCGGCGCGTTCGGGCGCTGCTTTGAGACAATTTCTGTAAAAAGCGGATGTACATGGCGTACATCCGCTTTTTCAATGCGTTAACGCTGCGCAAGAGTGCGGCGAGCCACGACAACTGCGCCGCTGTCTGCGCCGCAGCCTGGGCCGCCAGGCTGGTCGCCCCCTGCGCTAAACTTTTTCGCCCTCCGGCCGTTATTTCCTTTATACGGTTCTGAGCCTTTGCCCAGGCGCGCTCCCGGACAGGGGGCAAAAAATGCCCCGTAGAGTTGCACGCATCTTGCAACACTGACAGCGCACTGGCAGCGCCCGGCATATATGCCCCGCACGCCAGACATAAAATATCTTGATGTGAGGCGCCTATGGCCATCAGCTTATCCGGTTCCAACGCCGTTTCCAACCTGAGTGGCTGGGACACCAATTTTGACGAGGTTCTTGCGAAGCTCAAAAAGGTAGAGTCCACACAGCTCAACAATCTGACTGCCTGGAAGTCTGACTGGAATCTGCGGTATGAGGCCTTTGGCTCTATTATCACGCAGGTGCAGACAGCCAGCAACGTACTCACGGGCATTAGCAACAAAAACAGCTTTGTCACCAAAAACGTTACCAGCAGCAATACAAACATCTTGACGGCTGTCGCCAACGCTTCCGCGCAGGACGTGCAGCACAGCGTCAACGTGTTGCAGATGGCCAATAATTCCGTATGGGCCAACACAGGGCACGTCTTCAGCTCCAAAACCGACGTCATCAATGACTCCGGCGTTGATCAGTATTTTACCTTCACCTATGCCGGAACCACCAAGAGCATAAAGGTGCCCCCCAAGACCACGCTGGATTCCTTTGTCAGCATGGTCAACAATTCTACGGACAATCCGGGCGTCAAGGTCAGCATTGTGCAGACAGGGACGGGGTATGTCTTCCAGGTGGCTGGCAAAAGCACGGGAGCGGAAAACGATCTCGTCATTCATAGCAGCGGCCTTGTGGGCATGGACTCGGCGGGCAGCACGTCAGTGTGGAAAACCAACAACGCGCTGGACCTCAGCGCAACGCTCACCAATCCCAATAAGTACGCCTATGATCTGCTCATGGAGGACGGTTCCAAATTCACCGTTTCCATCACGGGCGACAAGACCAATCAGAATCTGGCAGACGCGATCAATAACCAGACAGGGCGCAACGTGGCCGCACTGGACAGCAGCGGCAATCTGACCCTCACGGGCGTGTCCGCCATGTATCAGCGCAACACGAGCACCACCGAAAAAGCCGTTGCGGCCAGCACCAAGGTCTCGGTGGGGGGCAATCCCAGCGCCACAAAGCTGCAGTCTGACCTGACCATGACGATGCAGTACGATGACGGCATCACCACCGGAACGCGCCAGCTTACCATCAAGGCAGGAACCAACCTCAAGGACGCCCTCATCCAGATGGCCCAGGTCACTGGCATGAAGTCGGCGGATCTGAGCATGGACAGCAGCGGCAACTGGTCCATCAACCTGAACAATATCACGGGCATCACTTTTGATTCCAGCGCCAATGCTGCCGATACCGCCCTGTTCACCAGCACGACGACTGCGGCGTCTATGGGCAATCGCGTGGGGGGGCTGACTTCCGCCACCACCAGCATTGCTTTCAAGGCCAGCATGCTTGGCGACAAGCTGGGCGGCAGCAGCGCCGACGGCAGCAAGGACTTTACCTACACCTTTGTCGACAATACTGGCGCTACCCAGACCATAACCCTGGCCAACAACAAAACCTATCAGGACCTGGCGGACGAGATACAGTCCAAGACGGGCGTTGCACCCACAACTGCGGGCAACGGCAACCTGACATTTTCGCTCGGCAATACGGTCCAGTTTTATGTGAGCCAGGGCACGGGCGGCGGCATGGACGGCCTGACAACCAGCACGGCCACCACCACCCTCGCCACGGGGCTGACACCTGGCAACACTCTGGACCCCACGCAGCCTGATCTTAACTACACGGTCACGCTTAACGATGGCACCCAGATTAGCGTGCCCTCCATCGCCAGCGGCTCCAGCATGCAGGACGTGGTGACCGCCATCCAGCAGACGCTGGCGGCTGACCCCTCCGCGCAGGCCGCCGGTGCGACAGCCAAGCTTGTGAAGGCCGATGGCTCGGACTGGACAAGCGCGGCTGACGGGCAAAGCTTTCTTGCCATCACCAACGTGCAGAGCGTCAGTGGCCCCGGCATAAAGGGTCAGGTGGCCGAATCCTCCAACTGGAATATCCAGCGGGCCACCAATGCCCGTTTTACTGTGGACAACTGGCCCATTGAAATGGAGTCGGCTTCCAATAGCGTCAGCGACGTCATCGAAGGCGTGGTCTTTACCATACAGGACACGGGACAGGCGCGCATCAGCGTGAGCACCGACATCACCTCGGTGGAAAAATCCATCCAGACATTTCTGGATGCCGTAAACTCCATCCTGCTGACCATCCGTGACTACACCAAGTACGACAAGGACAAGGCAACCACCACCAACGACCCGAAACAGTCCACGAGCGACAACTACAGCCCTTCGCAGCTCACGGCTGAAAAGGGGGGCCTGCTTCAGGGCAACTACGGTGTGCAGCTTTTCAAATCGCGGCTCAACAGCCTCCTTGGCTCGTCGCCGCCAGGCTTTAAAAGCCGCACCAGCGCTGACGATCTGCTTTCTGGCGACGTATTGTCCAACCTGGCCAACCTTGGCATCAAGGTCAATAATAACGAAGCCAGCGACCAATTCGGTCTGCTTGAGATAGCTCCTGCATCCAGTATTGCTGCTTTGCAGCAGTTGGATCAGAAAAACTACACCGACATGATCACCAACAACCTGGAAGCCGTGGTGGATTTTTTCTGCACCGACGGCACAGGTTCCAGCACCTCTTCGTCTTTCCGCTACGGCAGCCACGTGGCTGGCATCACCAAAGCAGGAACATACGATGTAAGTTACACCGTTGACGCCAGCGGCAACATTGAAAAGGTGATGGTGGGCGGCGTCGAGGCCAAGCGAGACCTGAGCCAGGCTGGCTATTACTACAGCGTTGGCTCGGGCGACGGACGCGGCTTGTCCCTTCTCATCGACGATTTGAGCGCAGGGGAACATACCGGCCAGATACGCATCAAGGAAGGCATGGTGCAAACGGTCAACAGCTTTCTGAAAAGTGAGCTGGTATTCAATGACGTCAACCTGTCCTCCACCGGTGGCGATAATGCCGACGCCATTGCCCTCAAATCGCAGAACGGCGCTCTCATGGTCTTGCGCAATAACTACAAGTCCATTATGGAGAACATAGATAAAAAGATCAGCCAGGAGCAGGATCGCATAGCGCTCTGGGAAACCCGGCAGAAAAAATATTTCGCCAATCTGGAAACTCTGCTGAACAACTACAAAAGCATGCAGACCCAGCTTGAATCGCAAATAGCTAAGCTGAGCAGCAGCAGTAGTAGTAGCAGCAGCAGCTAGCAACAGGCACGCACAAGGATAGATATATGAACAAGGCGGCAAACGCGTATTTTCAGACCAAGGTTGGCACTACCGACCAGGGGCAACTTCTGCTCATGCTCTATGACGGAGCCCTCAAGTACATCCAGCAGGCACGCACCAAGATGCTGGCCAAGGACTTTGCGGGCAAGGGCATCATGATCTCAAAGGTCATCGACATTGTTAACGAGTTGGCGGCATCCCTCAATATGGACAAGGGCGGCAGCCTGGCAGTCAACCTCAACAACCTGTACCTGCTCTGCACTGCCCGTCTGTTGCGCGCAAATCTCAAAATGGACGTGGAATCTCTCGACAGTGTGGAAAGCATACTGTCCGGCCTGCGCGGAGCCTATGCCCAGATCATCGAAACGCCAGAGGCGCGCAAGGCCGCCGCTGACATAGCGAACCGCATGCAGCCAGCGGGTTCCATGAGCAAGACGGCGCAGCCCATTACGCAGCATCAGGGCGCGGCCGTGCCGCGTTCTCATGCCCAGGCGGCCTACGGGCGCAGCGCCATGATGCCGCCCCAGGCCATGGGCGCTCCCGATGCTTCCATGCCGCAGCCCAACCTGCCGGGGTATTCGCCTGCCCCCGCCGCCATGCAGGACGCTCCCGCAGCGACAGCAACAGCGGCCCCCGATGCCGTGCCCTCTCAGGCCCAGGATATGCCGCGGGCCCATGTGCAGTCTTTTGACCAGGCCATGGGCCAGGGGATTCTGCCGCCCAATGGCTTTGTTCCCGGCCGCCTGCCAGGGGCATACGGCAAGGTTCCCCCGCGCGGCTGACGTTTGCGCCGGATCAGGCTGTTACGGCAACACTGAAGCCTTCCGGCCATGAACACGGCGGGCTTGCCAAGCCCGCGCCACAGGCCGTGGCAATAATCTCCAGGCCCCGCTTCTGCGCCACAGAAGCGGGGCCTGTCGTTTGACGGGCCGCCCATGAGCGGCTGCTGGCGTACTGCCCGGCTGCCGTGGCATTGCGGTGTGGGGGAGGGACCCTTTTGTAAAAGGGTCTCCTCCCCCACGCCCCCACCCCCTAAAACTCTTATGGTTCCTTGCTATATTGCCAGAGTCTTTCACTATTTGATGCTCCGGCGGCTGCGCAATCAGGCGGTCTGTCAACCAATTACGTCACTGCCGCTGCACAGGGAATAAATGCGTCTCTCACTGAAATTGTGCGCGCAGTCACAGAAATGGGAGGGGGTTTGTGTTGTACACTGGCTATACGCCCGCTACACTGTCACGAAGCTTTCCCCCGGCCAACGGTCGCAGGGCAGCCCCAACAAAGGGAATCAGGAGGTTTTATGTCATCTCCGCAGCACAACGCCCGTATGGACGCCGTCATGGGCGAAGAACACGCACTGCACGCCACCGTGGCCGATGCCCTGTGCACGGGGCTGCTGGCCGCGCTTGCCCCCCATGAAAGAGATGCGCTTTCCCGGCACGCGCGCCTGCAAACATTCGCCCCCGGCACGGCCCTTTTTCAGGAAGGCGACGAAAGCGCGGACGCCATGCTTCTGCTCTCCGGCCTGGTCAAACTCTGCCGCCACAGCAGCCAGGGCAAGGAATGCGTGCTGCACCTTGTACACACCGGCAAATTTCTGGATGTGGGCGTGCTGTTTTATGAAGGGGGCTTGCCCATTTCCGCCGTGGCCCTCCAGCCCACCACGGTCTTGAGTCTCAACCGCCGGGCCTTTCTGCACACGCTTGAAAACAACGCCCCGCTGGCCGTCAGCCTCATGGGGGCCATGAGCCTGCGCCAGCGCCTGCTCATTACCAAGATAGCCGGTTCACAGGGCCGCATATCCGTGGCCGGACGCGTGGCCGCATGGCTGCTGCACCGCTCCAAGATGGAAAAAAGCGCCACCCTGCGCCTGGGCGTCACCCAGGAAATACTGGCCCGCCTTATGGGCATCAGCCGCGAGAGCCTCAGCCGCGAACTTTCCGCGCTTTCGTCCGCAGGCATCATTGACCACAAGCGCCGCTGCATCACCCTGCTGGATCACGACGCCTTGCTGCAAAGGGCTCAGGGGTAGGGCATTTTATCCCTGGGGAAACGCTGATTTATTCCGCTTGGCTGCGTTGCTTCACTTTTTTTGAAACAGTCGAGGACAGAAGAGTCCACTCCTGCTTCAAAAAAAGTTCGCGCCTTGCCAAACGAGACAACTGCGCGTTTCCGGAGGCTCTTTAACCAGTGCGTTCTTAGAAAGCTGCGTCCACTGCGAGTCCGGTTCTGACCAACGCAGAACAGCGTCACTCGTGGCAAGATCACCTGGGGTCACATCCAGTGAAAGCCCACTGTTTCAACCGCTGGAAAAACTCCGGCAAGCAAGGGTATTGAGGTAAGGCATGCGCGCCTGCATTGTTTATTCTTCCTGCACGGGCAATACCCGCAAAGTGGCGGAGGCCATGGCCGAAGCATCGGGCATTGCCTGCCACGCCGTGCGCCACGCCCCCTCCCCGCAGGAATACGACCTGCTGGCCGTGGGCTTTTGGGTGCGACAGGGCCTGCCTGACGCCCGCGCACAGCGCTACATACAGACCATCCGCAATAAAAACGTGTTTTATTTCGGCACGCTGGGCGCATGGCCGCAGTCTGAGCACGCCCTGCGCTGTTCGCGTGCCACGGCCGCCCTGCTTGAGCAGGGTGGCAATACCGTACTGGACGGATTTTTGTGCCAGGGCAAGGTCAACCCCCAGGTTGTGGCAGCCTCGCAACGCAAGGGCACCCATCCAATGACCGCGGCCCGGCAGGAACGCCTGCGTGAAGCCGCCCGCCATCCCGATGCAGAGGACCTGCAGGCCGCATGCCAGCGCTGGCTGCTCAGCCTGACGGCGGCTCGCGCCGCCTTCCACCAATAAGGAGTCATACGTGCGTAAAGTTAAATGCGAATGTAACGATCCGGCTTTTTTTGACGAGATGTTCTCCACCGTCGACGATCTGTGCCTGGCCATGCACGACGGCGAATATCCCTATGTGCTGCCCCTGAACTTTGTGCGTCAGGGCCAGGCCATCTATATCCACTGCGACCTTCAGGGACGCAAGCTGGACTGTATCCGCCAGAACCCGCGCGTGGCCTTTACTCTCATGACCGATGTGACCATCGATCGCAAAAAATCCACCACCTACTTCAAGTCTCTCTGCGGCAAAGGCACGGCCTGCATTATTGAGGACGAGGCCGAAAAAGGCCGCGCCCTGGACGCCATCGCCCAGCGCTATGCGGCCCTGTGTCCGCAGCCTGCCCCCAAATCCAGCATAAAACGCACTGCCATTGTGCGCATAGACATAGAAGAATTGACGGGCAAGCGTAGTTTGCCTTCTGGAGCGGCGTAGGCCCCTTAGGGGTCAGGCCCATCAGGGACGTTCCACCGGCGCGGACAACGGCACAAGCTGTGGCACAAACTGTGGCACAAACTGTGGCACAAACTGCGGCGCAAACTGCGGCGCAGCCACTGTGGCGGCCCTGTCCGCGCCATGGCGGCACGCTGGCAATCCTGCACAACACGCTTTTTCAAGGAAGTCTGACATGGGCGGCGCTTCCCGTCTTGTTCCCTTGCCGAGTTTTCTGGCTCTTGCCCTGGCCGGGGCGCACTTCTGGCGCGCGGGATGGCCCTCCCTGGCCGCAGCCTGCGGCCTCATGGCCGTGCTGGTCTGGACGCGCCTTGCCTGGGTGCGGCAGTTTCTGCTGCTGGCCCTGCCGGTTCTGGCCGCCCGCTGGATATGGACTACCGCGCAGTTTGTGCAGATCCGCCAGCTCATGGAGCAGCCCTGGATGCGCCTTGCGGTCATCCTTTTATCCGTGGCCCTGTTCACCGTCGCCGCCGCCCTGCTGCTGCTCAAAGACAGCGCGCAACAGCGCTACTGCCACAAAGAAGAGGCCGCCACCGCCCAGATGGGCGCCCTGGCCGTATGCCTGGCCCTGCTGCTGCCCGTGTGGTTCATGAACCCGCAGTTACTGGTGCTGGAACGCTTTGTGCCGCAAGGCGGCCTTGCGCAGATTATGCTGGCCGCCCTGTGGGCCGTGCTTGCCGCAGGCTGGCTTGCCGACCGCCGCAAGGCGCCGCGCGCCCGGATGCGGCTGTGGCGGCTGTTTTCACTGGTTTTTTTCGGCCAGCTTGTGCTGGGGCTGGCGGTGGAAAGCCGCTTTCTGCTCTCGGGCAGCCTGCATTTGCCCGTGCCTGGCCTCATTGCGGCCGGGCCTGTCTATCGCGGGGGCGGCTGGTTCATGCTGGGCCTTTTCGGCCTGTCCACCCTGCTTGTGGGCGCGGCGTGGTGCAGCCAGCTCTGCTACTTCGGTGTGTGGGACGCCACGGCCGCGCGCAAGGCAAAAAATACCCCTGCTCCTGCCTGGCTGCCCCGCCTGCGCCTGGGCGCTCTCGTTCTGACGCTTGCCACGGCCCTGGCCCTGCGCCTTACGGGCGCGCCCACTGTGGCGGCCCTGACCTGCGGCCTGCTGCTGGGCCTGCTGATTATACCCTGCGCCCTGCTCATAAGCCGGGTCAGGGGGTACGCCTCCTACTGTCGCGGTATCTGTCCGCTCGGCCTTCTGGCCCAGTGGTTTGGGCGCATTTCACCCTGGCGCATCCGCCGTGTGGGGGAGTGCAGCGGCTGCCGGGCCTGCGTTCGCGTGTGTCGTCAGGATGCCATGACAGAACAGGCCTTTGAAAGCGGCTGCCCTACCACGGCCTGCCATCTCTGTCGGGACTGCGCCAATGTCTGTCCCAGACACGCCCTGGCCGTCACATGGTTTGGCCGCGCCTCCAGCGCCGCATGGGCCGGAACGGCATTGACGGCCCTGCTGGCCGGACTGCACGCGGCCTTTCTGTTCATGGCCCGAATCTGACACAATTTCACTTTAAATTTGCGAACATGCTCCAGGCAGTGTCGGCACGAGATGAATTTCCAGTTATATCAAGGAGAACGAGCCTTTTATGCAGGGAGTGTACTCTGATGGTACTCGACCGGAATAAAAGGCGATGTTCGACGCAGAAATAACTGGAAAGGCGCTCGCGACGGCACTGTCTGACACCTCCACTGGACAAAGAACAAGGATCTTCAATGACACGCATCCTGAACCGCATCCGCTCAAGCCAGTCCCAGCCCCGCGTAAGCTGGAACGAAATTTTCTGGGCCTGGTCGGGCAGCTGCCTTTCCGTCGCCTGCCTGGCCCTGCTGGAAAAAGTCTGTGCGCAGGAATGGAATCTGCCGCTGCTCATCGGTTCCTTCGGTGCCTCCGCAGTGCTGGCCTTTGGCGCGCCCCACAGCCCTCTGGCCCAACCCCGCAATCTGGTGGGCGGGCATGTCCTGTCCGCGCTTGTGGGCGTGACCAGTCAGGCCATGGTCGGCGCGGAACCCGTGCTGGCAGCGGCCCTGGCCGTTTCCACCGCCATTGCGCTCATGCACATGACCCAGACACTGCACCCTCCGGGAGGAGCCACGGCCCTTATTGCCGTCATCGGCGGCCCCGGCATTCACGAGATGGGCTACTGGTATGTTCTGCTGCCCTGCGCCGCCGGGGCCACATGCATGCTTGTACTGGCTCTGGCGGCCAACAATCTTGCCGCCCGCAAAAGATACCCCGTATTCTGGTGGTAGTAGTCCCGAAGCGCCCTTTGGAGCAATTTCGCTAGCGGTGCTGTCGCCATCGTAAGGCTTCTTCGTCGCCTGACGGCTGCCGCTTGAAATTGCTCTGCTGACGTGAAGGCGGCAGCCGCCACGAAGTGGCGTGGATTCTGGCGGGCTTTGGCCGTTGCGACGAAGGAAGCTACGGATAAAGCTCGCCAGAATGATGCGTTGAAACAAGGAGTGTTTCAAAAGCAAAATGCTCCAGAGGGAGGGGTGCCGCCCCTTATCGCATACACGAAACACATGTCACAGGGGCGTAGAACGCCCGCCACTTGCCACACCGCGTCAAAAAGAGTAGCCATATTTTTTTTAAGGAAGCATTGATTAGAGCAATGCAACTTTTACATTGCTCTGACGGCTGCGTGAGCAGACGTTCGCTATGGAGGCGTAAGCGCAGTTTATCTGCGCGGTTAAACGCCGAAATGAGCGTGCCTTAACCTTTGAGAATGTATATTCTCAAAGGTACTCTGCTCTAAAGAGCCTCCTGGAAACGCGCAGGTATTTCCTTTGGCTAGGCGCGATTTTTTTTGAAACAGGAGTGGACTCTTCCGTCCTCGACTGTTTCAATAAAAGTGAAGCAAAACCGCCAAACGGAATACATCGGCGTTTCCGTAACAGTTGATGAGGTGAGGTCACAATGTCGAGCACTTCCCCCGCTTCCCCCCTGGCGGAGGGCCTGCGCCGCGCACTGCCCATTGTGCTCGGCTATACGCCCGTTGGCTTTGCCTTCGGCGTTCTGGCGGTCAAAAACAACATTCCTCCCTCGCTGGCCGTGGCCATGTCCGTGCTCATGTTTTCCGGGTCCGGCCAGTTCGTTTTCGCGGGCATGTGGGGCGCGGGGGCCAGCACCCTGTCCATCATGGCGGCGGTCTTTATCGTGAATCTGCGGTATCTGCTCCAGTCCGCCGCAGAGTCGCCCTGGCTGTCCGGTTTGCCGCGCTTTCAGCGCTTTTTGCTGGGGCTTGGGCTCACGGACGAAACCTTTGCCGTGCACGTCACGGCCTTCCAGAGCGGCTGGAAGCGCAACCTCACCACGCTTTTTGTCTGCAACCAGACAACACAGGTCGCCTGGGTGGGCGGCAGCGCCATTGGCGCGTTTTGCGGAGAGCTTGTCACCGACGTCAAGCCGCTCGGGCTGGACTATGCCCTTACCGCCATGTTTCTGGCCCTGCTGGTGCCGCAGTGCGTGAACCGCCTGCACGTTCTGGTCGCCATTTTCACCATGACGCTGTCCATCGCCCTCAAGGCTGCGGGCATGAGCCAATGGAACGTGGCCGTGGCCACGGTGGTGGGGGCCAGCCTCGGCACGGCCCTGCTGCTGTACAAGAATAAAAAGGACGCCGCCTGCGCCAGGCAGCACGGCTGCGCCAGCAAGGAAAAATCCTCTGCGGACACGTCTGGTTCGGAAAAAACCAGTGACGCGCCAGGTTCGTCTGATGTACCTGGGCTGATGACGGCAAACACTGACGAGGTGCAATCATGACAGAAACAAGCTGGCTTGAAGCCCACCTTGGTCTTATCCTGTGCATCGCGGGCTGCACTGCCGTAACCCTGTTGCCCAAGATTTTGCCCGTGACCTTTCTCAAGGGCGACAATTTGCCCGTGGCGCTGCGCCACTGGCTGTCCTTCGTGCCCGTGGCCGTCATGGCCGCCTTGGTTGGCCCCGATATTTTCATCTACGAGGGCCAGTTCAACATAAGCTCCTCCAATCTCTTTCTCATGGCGGGCTTACCCACCCTGCTGGTGGCGTGGTGGTTCAAAAACTATTTTCTGACCATCGTCGTGGGCATTGGCCTGGTGATTCTGGCACGCTATACGGGTCTGTACTGATGCACGCCGAAAAGGGAACACCGCCCGCTGCCGCCGCCCCCGAGGTTCCGGCCCTGCGCAAACGCCGCAAACCAGCCCCGGCCCTTGCCGCTCCGGAACAGAGCGGGCGTCTTCTGGTTCGTCTGGCGCCGCACCATACGGCTCTTTTTCGCTTTCTTCTGGAAGCCTACGACCATACGGCATACTTTACCGTGCTGGAGCCCAAAACGGCCCTGCTCAAAATCGTCTTTTCGCCCCATCTGGAAAGAGAGACCAGAACAGCCCTTGCTGAAATGGCCCGCAGCCTGCCCTTCAGCGTTGAAGAATGGCCCTTTTCCCGCCCGCCGCAGGTGCGCAAAAAGACTTTGAGCTAGCCGCATTTTCTGTTATGACTGCCCTGTTGCGGGAGAACGGGCCCGGGGTGGCCCGGTCCCGTTTTTTCACGCCCGCGTGATAGGCGATCCCTTGCACAATCGCCCGGCAAACAGGCCGGTTATCCAGACGAAGGCGGACATATGTCACCGACATACAAGCGAATTTTGCTCAAACTGAGCGGCGAGGCCCTTGCGGGCTCCAATAAAACGGGCATCGACCCTGAAACCGTGGCCGAAATATGCCGCGAAATCGGCACTGTTCTTGCCATGGGCGTGGAAATGGCCCTGGTTATCGGCGGAGGCAACATCTTTCGCGGGCTTTCCGGCTCCGCCAAGGGTATGGAACGCTCGTCAGCCGACTATATGGGCATGCTGGCCACAGTGCTCAACGCCCTGGCCGTACAGGACATGCTTGAAAAGCAGGGCTATCCCACCCGCGTGCTTTCCGCCATCACCATGCAGGAAGTCTGCGAGCCCTTCATCCGCCGCCGCGCCCTGCGCCACATGGAAAAGGGCCGCGTGGTCATCTGCGCCGCAGGCACGGGCAACCCCTACTTCACCACCGACACGACGGCCGCGCTGCGCGGCATGGAACTGAAGTGCGACGCCATCATCAAGGGCACCAAGGTGGACGGCATCTACGACAAGGACCCCACCAAATTCAGCGACGCCGTAAAATTTGAAACCATCACCTATGATGAAACATTGTCCCGCCACCTCGGCGTGATGGACGCCACAGCCTTTGCTCTGGTGCGTGACAACAATGTGCCCATCATCGTCTGCCGCATGCTTGGCGGCGACATCAGGCGTGCCGTCATGGGCGAGCCTGTGGGAACCATAGTACGCAACGCCTGATGCATTCTGCGGCGCGGCAGTCAGGCCCGCGCCGTGCGGTCTGGCAGTCTACGTGTCAGCCCGCATCAGATTTTTACCAAGGGAGGCGCAGCGCCATCCCCCCAGGAACAGGCCGCAGGCCGCAGCCCCAAGGAGAATATTTATGGATATCGACAGCATCCTTCTCGATGCCGAAGACCGCATGGAAAAAGCCCTTGCCGCTCTTGACCGCGAGTTTGCCAAACTGCGCACGGGACGCGCCACAACCGCCCTTGTGGACGGCATCAAGGCCGACTACTATGGAACCCCCACGCCCATCAGCCAGATGGCCTCGGTAGCCGTGCCCGACAGCCGCACCCTGACCATCCAGCCCTGGGACAAGGGCGGCATAGCCCTTATTGAAAAGGCCATTCTCAAGTCAGATCTTGGGCTTACGCCTGTCAACGACGGCAAGGTCGTCCGCATTGTCATGCCCCCTCTGACCGAAGAGCGCCGCAAAGATTTGAGCAAGGTGGCGCGCAAATACAGTGAAGACGCCAAGGTGGCGGTGCGTAATGTGCGTCGCGACGCCAACGACGGCCTGAAAAAGCTGGAAAAAGACAAGGTTATTACCGAAGACGACCAGAAGCGCGCCACCGAGGATGTGCAGAAGCTCACGGACAAGTACGTGGCTGATGTGGACAAAAAGTGCGCTGCCAAAGAAAAGGAAATAATGGAAATCTAGGAAACGAACAGTTATTTCGTTTGGCAAGGCGCAATCTTTTTTTGAAGCAGGAGTGGACTCTTTCGTCCTCTACTGTTTAAAAAAAGTGAAGCAAGTCCGCCAAACGGAATAAATCAGCGTTTCCAGGGAGCTCTTTAATCAGTGCTTCCTTCTGGCATTTTCACGTTGAAAAACGGATAGTCCCGCTACGGGCCGTGGCCCGCCGCGTTCATTGAGGACGGGGCGGGCTGCGGCACGGTTCGCCTGTCCCGCCGGACTGTATCTGACGCGGAACCGGGCGGGCCAATACCTCAGGGATTTTTCCCTACAGGCTGAAAGTATGACGCAACAAAGCACGCCCCCGTCCGGCCAGCCTCCCAGCCGGACGCCAGACACGGACCCCGCCCCGCAGGCCGGGCCGCCGACGGAGCTTTTGCCCGAACTGTTGCCCACGCACCTGGCCATCATCATGGACGGCAACGGACGCTGGGCACAGGCCCGCAACCTGCCGCGCGAGGCCGGGCACAAGGCTGGCGCTGAAGCCGTGCGCGCCGTTGTTACCGAATGCCGCAAAATTGGCATACGCCACCTGACGCTCTATACCTTTTCCAGTGAAAACTGGAACCGCCCCAAGACGGAAATAAGCGCCCTCTTCGCCCTGCTGCTGGATTTTCTGCGCCAGGAACTGCCCCGCCTTGAAGAACAGGGCATTGCCCTCAAGGTGCTGGGCGATCTGGACGGCCTGCCGCTGGCCCAGCGCACGGCCCTGCGCCACGCCATAAAGCGCACCGCTCCGGGGCCGCACATGACCCTGAATCTTGCTCTCAATTACGGCTCCAGAGCCGAACTGGTCCGCGCTGTGCGGTCTTTTCTGCGCGAGGGCGTGCAGCCAGAAGACGTCACCGAGGAAAGCCTGGCGCAGCGTCTCTACACGGCCGGGCAACCTGACCCGGACCTGCTCATCCGCACCAGCGGCGAGCAGCGCCTGAGCAACTACCTGCTTTACCAGTGCGCCTACAGTGAGCTGTATTTCACTCCGACACCCTGGCCAGATTTTGACGCCGCGCAACTGCGCCTGGCGTTGGAAGCCTATGCCGCGCGCTCGCGCCGCTTTGGCAAAACACAGGAGCAAATTGATGCCCATTGAACCCACCGCCAATCCCATCGACTTTCGACGCATCATAACAGGCGTGGCTCTGGCCGCAGTGCTGCTGCTGGTGCTCTGGCTGCGGGGCTGGCCCCTGCTGTTCTTCATTCTGCTGGTTTCAGCCCTGGGCCTGTGGGAATTCTATTCGCTTTTCTGGGGGCCCAACGGGCGCATCTCCAGCCGCGTTTGCGCCATTGCCCTTGGTTGGGGCATGCTGTGCCTGACCTGGATGCACCGCCCCCAAGACGCCCTTGTGTTTCTTGGCGCGGGTTTCGTGCTTTCAGCCATGAGCTTTCTTTTTCGGTGGGACGTGCTTGAAGAAGAAAACGCCTTTGTTTCCAGTGGCATATTTATGGCTGGTCTGGCCTATATCCCCCTGCTGCTCTTGCCTGCCACCTATCTTTCCACCACCAAGCTCATCTTTGTCATAGCCGCTGTGGCCATTTCCGACACGGCGGCCTATTTTGTCGGCACGCGCTTTGGGCATCACAAGCTGTGGCCCCGCGTCAGCCCCAAAAAGAGCTCCGAGGGCGCGGTGGGCAGCCTTGTGGCCTGCGTCATATTCTGCGCCGTCTACGGACAGATCTTCGGCAAGACAGGCTGGTTTTCCTTTGCGCTTCTGGGCATTGCGGTAAACGCCTTTGCCCAGGTGGGCGACCTTTTTGAATCCGCCCTCAAGCGCTCGGTCAACGTGAAAGATTCCGGCCACCTGCTGCCGGGTCACGGCGGTGTTCTGGACAGGGCCGACAGCCTGCTGTTCGCCATGCCCATGGTGGCTGTTGTGGACCAGTGGTTTTTCTTCTTTTAGACAGTGTCGTCACGAGATGAATTTTCAGTCATATCAAGGAGAACAAGCCTTTTATGCAGGGAGTGTACTCTGATGGTACTCGACCGGAATAAAGGGCGAAGTTCGACGCAGAGATGCCTGAAAAGGCGCTCGTGACGACACTGTCTAAGGAAACGCTGATTTATTTCTATTGGCGGCCTTGCTTCACTTTTACTGTTCCAGCCCCGTGGCCGTGGTTCGGCAGCGACGGGTTTGCGGGCTGAGGCTGCAAAAAAGTTTGCGCTACGCCACGCGGGAAAAACGATTTTTTACAGCGGCCCGGCTCAAGGGCCGCTTGAATTTTCCAGCGCCGGATCTATTTTTACACATGGGCATGCCGCCTGCCCATGGCAGCAGGTTCCCATCACGGCGGCAACAGACAGGATGCAGACATGGCACAACTCTGGCCGGGTCAGGGCGGCCCTTCCATAGACTATATTTCCGGCCCGCCAGATGCCGCATGGAACGGCGCATGGCCGCGCAGCCTGTGCATACTGGGCTCCACCGGGTCCATCGGGCGCAGCACTCTGGCCGTGGTTGCGAGCCATCCACAGGCTTTCCGCATTGTCGGGCTTGCCTGCGCCCGCCAGATCGAACGCCTGGCCGAACAGGCCGCCCGCTGGCGGCCGCCGTATCTGGCAGTGCTGGACGAAGCTGCCGCCACCGGGCTCAAAAAACTTTTGCCGCAGGGCTATGCCCCGACCATTCTGGTGGGACGCGAGGGCTACGCCCACATGGCCGCCCTGTCCGAAGCCTCCACCGTGCTTTCGGCCCAGGTCGGCGCGGCGGGGCTGGACGGCACCCTGGCCGCCGCACTGGCGGGCAAGGTCATCTGCCTTGCCAACAAGGAATCGCTGGTTCTGGCTGGCGATCTGGTGCGCCGCATCTGCGCCTGCACCGGGGCCGTCATCCTGCCCGTGGATTCGGAACATAACGCCATCTTCCAGTGCCTTGCCGGACGCGGGCAGGAAGTGAAGCGCCTTATCCTCACGGCCAGCGGCGGGCCTTTTCGTGGCCGCAGCCGTGAAGAGTTGCGGGATATCACCCCCGCGCAGGCGCTCAAGCACCCCAACTGGAGCATGGGAGCCAAGATAAGCATAGATTCCGCCACGCTTATGAACAAAGGCCTTGAGGTTATCGAGGCCTATCACCTCTACGGCACGCCCGCCCAACGCATCAAGGTTCTGGTGCATCCGCAGTCGGCGATCCATTCGCTGGTGGAATTTGAAGACGGCACGCAACTGGCGCAGCTCGGCACTGCGGACATGCGCCTGGCCATTGCCAACTGCCTGCTCTGGCCGCGCTGCCTGCCAGTGGACGTGCCGCCCCTTGACCTCACGGCCACGGCCCTGACCTTTCATGAGCCGGATACCGAGGTTTTTTCCTGTCTTGATCTGGCGCGCCAGTCCCTTGCTTTGCGGGGCGGGCGCTGTGTTGTTCTCAATGCGGCCAATGAGGCCGCTGTGGAGCTTTTTCTTGAAGGCCGCTGCGCCTTCCTTGACATACCCCGGCTGATCGGGGCCGCCCTCAAGGCGCATGACGCCAGCGAGCCCGGCCACCAGCCTTTCTGTGCCCCGCTTGAACAGGGCGCGGCCATGCCTTTTGACCGCATGGCCGCCCTGAAAAGCGAGGCCCATACCCTGGCGGAGCGCCTCACGCGCCTTGACCGCCAGAGCCGCGAGCTTGTACGCACCCTTGCCCGCGACGGAGAATCCGCATGCTGATAACCATAATAGCTGTATCCCTTGTTCTTGGCGGCCTTATCTTCTTTCACGAACTGGGGCATTTTGCCGTGGCCCGCAGCCTGGGCATGGGAGTTTCCACCTTTTCTCTGGGCTTTGGCCCCAAAATCCTCAAGCGCACGTGGGGCAAGACCGAATACGCCCTGTCCCTGGTTCCCCTGGGCGGCTACGTAGCCCTGGTGGGCGAGCAGGAGGACAGCGAACTGCCCGAGGGCTTCACGCGGGAAGAAAGCTTTTCGCTGCGGCCAGCCTGGCAGCGCCTGCTGGTTGTGGCCGCTGGCCCCGTGGCCAACATGCTGCTGGCATGGCTCTTGTGCTGGATTCTGGCCTTTGGCTGGGGCACGCCCCTGCTGCTGCCGCAGGTGGGCGGACTGGTGGAAAACGGCCCCGCAGCCAAGGCTGGCGTGCAGGCTGGCGACACCATCGTGCGCATTGACGGCCAGCCCATCGTTGCGTGGGACGACATGACCCGCGCCATTGCCCGCAGCAACGGGCAGCCGCTCAGCGTTGTGCTTGAGCGCCCCCACAAGGCCGCCGCCAATGGAGCGGAAGGTGCGGCAGGCGAGGACGGTACTCCGACAGACGCCGCGTCCGGCCAGGACAGCCCCCCTCCCAGCATCATGACCGTTGAAATCCGGCCTGAAATGTCCGTGAGAAAAACCATCTTCGGCGAAGATGAAAAAGCCTGGCTTGTGGGCATACGCAACACGGGCGCGGTGCGCCTTGTGCAGCACGGATTCTGGGGTTCGGCTGCGGCAGGCGCGTCCCAGGCTTCGGATATGCTTGCCCTGACCTGGAAAAGTTTTGTAAAACTGGTTGAAAGGGTGGTTCCCCTGGATCAGGTGGGCGGGCCCATCATGATCATGCAGATGGTGGGCAAACAGGCCCATGAAGGCATAGCCGGGCTGCTGGCCCTGGCCGCGCTCATCAGCATCAACCTGGGGGTGCTGAACCTCCTGCCCATTCCCGTGCTTGACGGCGGCCAGATCGTCTTCTGCCTGTGGGAAATGATTTTCCGCCGCCCGGTCAACGCCAGGGTGCAGGAATACGCCATGCGGGCCGGTCTGGCCCTGCTGGTCGCCCTCATGCTGCTGGCCACCTACAATGACCTCTGGCGCATCGTCAAAAGCGCTGGCTGGTTCGGGAGCGGATCGTGAGCCAATATTCCACCGGACTCGAGCTTATCCTCAACGCGGCTGAAGGCGTATTGCAAATCGTCGTTACCGACGATGAAAAAACGCTGTGCTCCCAGCAATGGCACAGAGCCGACCGCGCCACGGAAATTCTCGCTCCCGCGCTGGAAGGCCTCTGCGCCGCTCTGGACATAAAACCCACCAGCTTCCGCCGCATCGCCTGCGTGCGGGGGCCGGGCTCCTTCACAGGCATACGGCTTGTTCTGGCGACAACCGCCGCCCTGCGCAGAACGGGCAAGGCCGCCGTCACCGGGCTGGACTACATGCAGGCCCTTGCCACAACTGTGGCGCTGCGCGGGCAGCTCCTTTTCGGAGCGACCATCTGGGTGCTGACCCACGCAAGGCGCAACCTCGTACACTGCCAGTCTTTTCTGTCCTACGGCCCCATGATTCCGACGCAGCCCAGCAGCACTGTGGATCTGTGCTCCCCGGAGGACGCCCTCAAGCGCATCGTGACCAGCCGCACGGCTCCCCTGCCCGACGGCGTACCCGCAGGCAGCCGCACCATTTGGGTTTGCGGCAGCGGCCTTTCACGCAACGCCGCTGTTTTCTGCCCGCTGGATCTGATGCGTCCCGCCCTGGACGGCACAGGCCCCAAGGCCGACGAAGGCGCGCCCATTATCACGCTGGACGAACTGGTAACGCCTGACATCAATGCACTGTGCCTGCTGGCCCGCCATGGCGAATTTGACGACAAGGACATTGAACCCCTGTATGTGCGCCCCTGCGACGCAGTGGAAAACCTGCCCCAACTGGCCCCGCGCCAGGGCCTGACCGGGGAAGAGGCCACGGCCTCTCTGGAGCGGCTGCTCCAGCGCCCGCCCCAGAGCGACATCTAGGGAAACGCTGATTTATTCCGTTTGGCGGCGTTGCGTCACTTTTTTTGAAACAGTCGAGGACGGAAGAGTCCACTCCTGCTTCAAAAAAAGAGCGCGCCTTGCCAAACGAAATAACTGCGCGTTTCCAGGAGGCTCTTTAATTAGGGATTCCATAGCAATAGGAACATACGCTGTGCTTTGTGGGGGAGGGACCCTTTTGCAAAAGGGTCCCCTCCCCCACACCCCCACCCCCTAAAACTTTTGTTCGTGTTTCAGTTGACTACCAGTTTTGGTTTTCAGCGCAGAGGCTTTTTTCAATGCTTGCCCTGCGTGTCACGTCAAAAAATCCTCTGCTCAGACCAAGAATTTTGCCCATTTTTTGCCTTCGTCAGGGTTGCGGATCTCGACCCTGCAAATGGTAATTTTTGCCAATTGTGACCTTTCTAGTGATTGTCTAGAAAAAGTTTTACGCTAACTAGCTGTAATAAAAAATTTTATCAGTTTGACACCGCAGTTTTTATTACTGTATATTCTTGGCACCAAGAAAAGGCACTCCCTGATTGAGACTGACAGGTTCAGGGCGCAAGGCGCATCTACCGTCATCGGAGGTCTCCAGGGTCAGGATCACGGGCGTGATCCGTCCGCTTAGCCGGGCAGCCTCGAACAGTAACCAAGGAATGATCATGAAGTATTCACGCTGGCCTTCCATGCTGGCTGTTGCGGTCACATGTATGCTGTTGACCGCCCCCATGAAAGCCGACGCGGCTTCAGCAAGCTCTCCTTCTGACAATACCTCCTCCGGTGTATCCGCTTCTGCCGCCTCAAAAAAACCACAGAAGTCCGAATCGCGCTCAGGCACGTCTGAAAAGTCAAAAAAATCAGAATCTTCAGACAAATCTGAAAAAGCATCCTCGTCCGGCAAGTCGGCCAAGTCCGACAGATCGGACAAATCGTCCAAAAGCCGCAAGGCCGCAAAATCTTCAGCGAAAGCTCAGCAGGTTTCCGAACAGGGCACCGACAGCCGCGACATCTGGCTCAAGCGCGCCCAGGAAAGTGAAGTTTTTTCCGGCAAGGCATCCTGGTACGGCCGTGATTCGCACGGCGGCGCCACTGCCAGCGGCCTCAGCTATGACATGTATACATTCACCGCCGCCCACCGCACCCTGCCCATGGGCACTGTCGTGCGGGTAACCGATCAGGAAAACGGCAAAAGCGTCATGGTCTGCGTGACCGACCGTGGCCCCTTTGTGCGCGGCCGCATCATCGACCTTTCCTTTGCCGCCGCCAAGCAGCTTGATCTTGGCCAGCGCGGCGTTGGCAAGGTGGAGCTTGAAGTCGTCAGCGATGAAAGCGGCACTCCCCTGCAAGCGGATCTGGCCTACTATGTGCACTACAGCGCGGCCATGGGCGACGAACGCATCGGGCCCTTCCGCGCGTTTGCTGACGCCGCCGCCATGCATGAGGCCCTGCGCCAGGCTCACCCCGAGGCAGAAGTGGTGCTTGACCAGTCCCGCTAGGGCAGCAAGCACACTCATGCCAGCAATTTTGGCGCGGCACACCGCTGCGTCCAGGGGAGATTTGGCCTGTTTTACGGCCGATGCCCCATACCTTCCCTGACGACATACCCCGAATGTCCACATACGGCCCGTTCTGCACTGCAGCAGACGGGCCTTTTTTATCAGCCCTTGCATCGGTAACCACGTGAAAAAGCAGACAAACACAATCTTTTCCCAGATCTCCAACCCATTGCCATAACTTACTTTATTCGATATTCAAGATACGCGCACCTGCGCATAAAGAAGGATGTCATGGGCTTTTTTTACAGTCTGCTCTCTTCGGCCGCCTTCGGGCTCATCCCCCTGTTCAGCCTGCCGCTCATGGCTCAGGGCCTTTCTCCTGCCACCGTGCTTTTTTACCGTTTTTTCATAGCTACCGTCGTACTGGGGCTTTTTCTCATAGCGCGCGGCGAGCGCTTTCACACGTCTGGGCGCAACCTGCTCAAGCTGGCGGGCATGAGCCTTATGTACACCCTGGCCGCTCTGCTCTTCATTGAGGCTTTTACGCATCTGCCCAGCGGCGTCGTGGCCACGCTGCAATTTTCCTATCCCGTCATGGTCATGCTCATCATGATCGCCTTTTTTCACGAGCGTTTTTCCTGGATCACGGCTGTGGCCGTGGTTCTTGCCATCGCCGGAGTATACCTGATCAGCAATGGAACTCCGGCAGGGGGAAGCTCTGCGGGAAGCGCCACGGGCATTAACGCCTTTGGCCTCATGCTGGCGCTGTCTTCGGCCGTGTGCAACGCCATCTACATCACAAGCATTTACGCTGCGCGCATCACCAATGTCACCGGTCTTATGCTGACCTTCTATGTCATGGCCTTTGGCGCGCTCTGCTCGCTGGTCAATTCTCTGGCTTTCGGCAGCTTTCAACTGCTGAGCAGCTGGAAGGAACTGGCGCTGGCCCTGCTGCTGGCCGTAATCACCGCCGTAGTTTCCAACTACACCCTCATTCTGGCCGTGCAGCGCATCGGCTCCACCCTTACGTCGGTGCTGGGCGTCCTGGAGCCGGTTACCGCCGTTATCGTGGGCATACTGGTTTTCAGGGAGCCTTTCAGCCTGCCGCTTTTGCTGGGCATTGTGCTCATTGCCGCCTCCGTGGTGCTTATCATGCTGGGAGGCCATATCCGGTTGCTGCTGGCGCGGCGCAAGGCGGCAAAGCTGGACATCCCCCCCTCAAACTGAGCTTCTGCGCTGCGGACGTGCGCCGCCCGCGCCCCGTTTGCGACAAAAATTGCGACAAACGTTGCGACAAAAATTGCCGCCCGACGGCATGCAGAGCCAAAGAGCCCCAAATACCACCTGACGGCGTTCGCTTTTGTGGACGCAGAGGGATGCCCTTTGAAAGTTGCAACCCCTGAAAGGCGCGGTTACTCCCCCACCACCGCTTCAAACCCGTACTCTCGCTGTACTATGTCTGGCCAGATCAACTTTGAAATGTAAAACATTTCAGCGTGTTGATTCAGCCGAGAATCGCAATTTCCGACTGAATCAACACCCGGTTGCGACGCGCCGTACTCTCGTGCAACGTTAAAGCCTGTTAACTTTTGCCAAAGTTAACAGGCTCTGGAGCATTTGCGCATTGAGAATACCCATTCTCGCGGTAGCCGTTTCCCGCTCCTGCGGGCTTGCCTGAACCGTTGGCGGGAACCGCCTTACGGGGCACGACAGCATCGCTACGGCTGGCGACAGCATCGCTAGTGAAATTGCTCTAATATAAAAGTTTTAGGGGGTGGGGGCGTGGGGGAGGAGACCCTTTTACAAAAGGGTCCCTCCACCACAAAGCGTTTCACGGCTTGCTCCCTTCTGAGGAGACTCAGACCAACCCGGCGGCCCTGGCCTCTTGAAGCCACAAACCGAAGGCTTCCTGAGCGCGGGCGGAATATAGAGCCTTGCGGTCTTTTTTGCGCGCCCTTTCGCCCAACTCCGGCATAAGGCCGAAATGGGCGTTGGACGGCTGAAAACGCTTGACAGGTGTGCGCAAATGGTTGATCAGGGCGCCAAGGGCGCTTTCAGCCGGGGGATTTTGCAGCGTAATCCCACGGGCGCGGGCGTCCAGCAGCAGGGCCAGCCACAGGCCGCTGGCGGCGGACTCCACATAGCCTTCCACGCCGGTGATCTGCCCGGCAAGGAACACGCCCGGCAGCACGTTGAGCGACAGATCTTCAGCCAGCACCTGCGGCGCGTTTACGTAGGTATTTCTGTGCATGCTGCCGAAACGGGCAAATTCCACCTTTTCCAGCCCAGGCACCAGACGGAACACGCGGGCCTGCTCCCCCTGGGTCAGCTTGGTCTGGCAGCCCACAAGATTGCACGTGTCGCTGTTGGCGTTTTCGGCACGAAGCTGCACAATGGCCCACGGGCGGCGTCCTGTGCGGGGATCCACAAAACCCACGGGCTTCAGGGGGCCGAAGGTCAGGGTGCGGGGGCCGCGCTCTGCCAGGGCCTCCACGGGCATGCAGCCCTCAAAATGTTTTTCCTGCTCAAATTCGTGTGCAGCCACTTTTTGGGCGTCCAGCAGGGCCTGATAAAAAACGTCATATTCTTCACGGCTCATGGGGCAGTTCAGATAATCGCCTTCGCCCTCGCCCTCGCCGTTTTCCTGGCCATAGCGGGAGGCGCGAAAAACCACATCCATATTTAACGAATGCGTCCAGACGATGGGGGCGATGGCGTCATAAAAATAGCAGTGCTTTTCGCCCAGCACTCCGGCCAGAGAGGCAGAAAGCCCGTCTGAAGCCATCGGGCCAGCAGCCACGACAATGGCGCGCCCCTCTCCCCTGAACGGTTCCAGCACCGCGTCGTCCAGAGACTGCACCTGATGCCGCACAAGACGTATATTGGCTTCCGACTCCACCAACTGACTCATTTGCCTGGCAAAAGCCTCACGGTCCACGGCAAGGGCCTTGCCCGCCGGTACGCGGCAGGCATCGGCCGCCTCCATAAAGCGGCTGCCCAGGGCACGCATCTCGGCCTTGAGCAGCCCCACGCCGGAGGTCAGTTCGTCTGACCGCAGAGAGTTGGA
>Ga0265295_1001682_pt1 | contig 37933 bp, 30 predicted proteins | sample Munlansysbiofilm_FD_192503 | JGI IMG/M metagenome (GOLD analysis project Ga0265295, IMG submission 192503) | Leachate microbial communities from a municipal landfill in Southern Ontario, Canada - Methane capture system biofilm | ecosystem: Engineered > Solid waste > Landfill > Unclassified ... | reverse complement strand
CCTACACCAGATCCAGGATGCAGTCTTACCAGTTGGCTCTACAGGCCTTCAGTGACGAGCCGGCTGACAAATCCCCCTTCAAGGCGGCAGATGATGCGCTGATCCGTATCAGGAACTCCATGGGCGGGGTCCAGGATGAGACCTTCCTGGCCCTTGTCCGCGGACCCTTTTCCTTCCTGTGGACATTCGTGAGGATGGAGAGTTCGTGCGCCCTCCAGTCCCAATGGGAGGAAAAGGTGCTCCAGGAGGCCCAGGGGGGTATGGACGAGCAGATGATGCAGTATCTGCTGGAACAGGAGGGGCCGGTGTGGAAATTCATGAAAGGGCCCGCCTCCCCCTTCATCGGCTGGAGTCCGGGGAGGGGTTATTACGCCAAGGAGTCCTTCGGCGGCACGCTTTCCCTGGAACCGGTGTTCGTCGCCTTTCTCTCCAAGGGCGCGAAGGTGAAGAAGCCGCCGCCGGCGGCAAAGCAGAAAACGAACTTTGCGGTTCACATCAAGGGCCTCCCCACCGACTCCAATCCCGAGGCAACCCTGAAGCCCCACCTGACAAGGGTGGAGTTGCAGTGTTCCACCGGAACCCAGTCCATGGAAAACCTGAACTATCCCGTGAGCAAGACCTTTGCCTGGACCGCGGACGGATGCGGGGACGTGCTGTTTCAGGTGGAGATCGGTGATGTGACCCTTAGCAGACGGTATTCCGGGCCCAAGGCTTTCTCATCCTTTATCAGGGAGTTCCGCGGCGGCAGGCGCACCTTTTATCCCAGCCAGTTCCCCGCGGAGAGGCGGGCCCTGGAGCGCCTGGGGATCAGGTATATCCGCGTGAACTATCAATTCAGCGGAGATCTGTCGCTGGGCGCGGGGGGCGGCGCCGGCGCCGCCAGGACCGCCCTGCCCGAGCAGGTCCCGAGGAGGATAGCGCGTTGCTGGGACTGATCCGGGGCGGACAACGCTGGCGCTGGGCCGCCTGCGGCAAGCATCCGGTGGCCAGTGACTATTTCAGACTTGGGGAGTCCTATGCAACGGCCGGGTTTTTTGCGGACTGGATGGAGAGGGGATACCACGCCTTCACCGGGAGAGAGAAGAAGCCAGTGGACGCGGCCACGGCTTGCGGGTGGCGTTTCTGGGCGGCAGGGGAAAAAAGGAACCTCGTGTGCGGCCTGGTGAGGGACTGCAACGACAGTATCGGCCGTCCCTATCCGTTGATGGTGGTGGGGGAAGGGCCCCTCGACCGGTGGGAGGATTCGTGGGAAACCGTCCCGTCCGCCTGTGAGAGGGCCTGGGGCTACATCGAGTACTGCATCACAAAGAATGTCAGGGACCTGAAGCAACTGGAGCGGGAGATTCTGAATACGCCCCCGCCGGCGATCGATCGGACGGGAGGAGCTACGCCGGTTCCGGCTTCAACCGGCTTCGGGAGTGACTCCGGTTTCGTTATCCCCCTGTATGAAGGGGCGGAGTATGATGTGTTTCGTCTCACGGCGGAGCAGACCCGCGGCAGGATAGATTCGGTCGCCGAACTTCACCGCCTGTTGAAGAATCGCGTACCGGCGGCGCCGAAGGCGTTTTTTATCGGGGGGAGTTTGGAGAAGACCTGGGCCATCCGTTTCAAACGACCTCTCCTGTATACGGATTTCGGCGCCCTGTGGTCTGTTCCGCGGATGGAGGCGGGCTCTTTCCGCGCCACGGTCCTTTCAGCCTGAAATGCAGTGGATGGAATTGCCGGCGGATGAAAGTGTGAAAGGCGGGTACCAATGGATACCAAGGAACTGATACGCGCCGGGCGGCTTCAGGAAGCCCGCGCCAGGGCGGCGGAAGAGGTGAAGTCTTTTCCCTCCGATACGGCGAGAAGGACCCTCCTGTTCCAGATAATGGCCTTCTGTGGTGAATGGGACAAGGCGGAGCGGCATCTTGACATTCTGGAGCAACAGGACCCCAGGGTGGAGACGGGCGCGCAGGTGTACCGGAACCTCATGGCGGCTGAGAGGAAACGGGAGGAGGTCTTTCAGGGAAAGGCCCGTCCTGACCGGATGTCGCGGATGCCGGAATGGCTGGAAGAGCTTTTTCTCGCCCGCGAGAAGCTCGCCGCCGGCGAAGCTGAGGAGGCGGCCGCCATTTTGGGGAAGATTGACGGTCAGACGCCCTCCCTGTCCGGCGTCGCCGACGGGAGACCTTTCAAGGGGTTCAGGGACGCGGATGACTTCCTGGCCCATTTCCTGGAGGTGTTCATCCACGATTCCTACCTCTGGTTTCCGTTTGACGCCCTGCGGGAGATCACCGTCTCCGCGCCGAAAAGCCAGATCGACCTTCTCTGGGCGCCGGCCCGCATAGCCTCCAGGGACGGCCTGGCCGTAGGCTGCTATCTGCCCGCCCTCTACCCCGGCGCCCATGGTTCCGGAGATGATCGCATCCGACTGGGAAGGATCACCGCCTGGCGTGAACCGGGAGGGGGGATCACACTGGCGGAGGGCCAGCATCTCTTCCTGGCGGGAAGAGAAGAAAAGGCCCTTCTGGAGACGCGGGAGATCGTGTTTCACGACGGGAAAAAGGGTGGAGTATGAAGAATGCCATTGAACTCGAAACGATTCTGAAGCCTATTTCGCAGGAGAATCCGGCAGGCGAAGACCTTCGCTACTCCCCGGTGTACGAAGATATCAAGGAGGCGCGCCGCTCCGAGGACCCTCTGGCCATGGGAGACTGGCAGCGGGAGCTGAAGACGGCCGACTGGCGCAGGGTGGTTGGCCTGGCCGCAGATGCCCTTTTCACGAAGACAAAGGACCTTCAGGTTGCCGCGTGGTTGTGCGAGGCCCTGGTGATGGACGGTGGCTTCGGAGACCTCTCCCTGGGACTTCGCGTCATGAGCGGGCTCCAGAAGCGCTTCTGGGATACCGTCTATCCCCTGGTTGAAGAAGGGGATCTGGAATACCGCATTGCCCCTTTCGAGTTTCTCAACGACAAACTGTCAGCCGCCATCCGCGGGACTCCCCTCAATGATCCCTCCGCTACCCCTGTCTGTTCCCTTAATACCTGGCATGAATCCAGGGACGTGGGATACGAGTCGGATACGAAAAACCGCTTTGGTGATGTGGATGAGCGGAAGCGGCAACGCCGGGACGATCTGATTGCCGAAGGGAAGATGACGGCGGAGGCCTTCGACGCCGGGGCGGCCCAGTCTTCGCCGTCTTTCCGCGCCTCGCTTCTGGAGGGACTGGCCCAATGTCGAGAGGCCTTCAATGAACTGGACCGGGTGACGGAAGAGCGCTTCGGCGCCGAGGCGCCGCGGCTTTCGGATATCGGAGAGGCCCTGGACGAGTGCGAGCGGCTGGCCGGCAGGCTATACGGGGAGGAGAAGGCCCAGGCCGCCAGAGCCGCGGCGCCGTCCATGCCGGTTGCTGACTCAGCTTCCGAGGGGCCGGATGAAGAGCCGGTGGAACCGCTTCCCCCGCCGGAGGCGCCGCCGGACCGGCAGGCCCCGGCCATTCCTCCCCTGTTGACTCCCGCTTCTCAGGCCGGCGCCTCCCCGGAGCAGGACCTGTGGGAGGAGGCCGTAAGGATGCTGGAAGGAGGAGGGATGAAAGAGGCTCTGGCGCTTCTTCTCGCCGCGTCCTGCGCCTCCCCGTCGGAGCGGGAACGGAACCGTTATCGTCTCCTGATGGGGAAGATATGTCTGAGGGCCGGCCGTCCGGACCTGGCGCGGCCGATCCTGGAGGGCCTTTCCTCTCTCATTGAAGAACTCCATCTGGAACGCTGGGAGTCGCCCCTCTGGATTGCCGAGGTGCTTGAGTCCCTGTACCAGTGTCTCACCAGCGGAGAGCCCTCCGGCGATGACTCCGGCAGGGCCGGCGAGCTATTCCGCCGCATCTGCTCCCTGGATGTAACCAAGGCAATACTCTACAGAAATTGAATTCTTCATGAAAGGAGGATCTATGCCGAAGAAAGAGAGCACGCAGCACAAGATTGACCGGGTCAGGGCGCCGAGGGTCCACATCACCTATGACGTTGAGATAGGCGACGCCATCGAGATGAAGGAGATTCCCTTTGTAGTGGGGGTGCTGGCCGACCTGTCGGGCAAGCCCTCCGAGCCCCTTCCCAGGGTCAAGGACAGGAAGTTCGTGGAGATCGACCGGGATAACTTCAACAACGTCCTGGAGGCCATGAAGCCGAGGGTCGCCTTCAAGGTGGATAACAAGCTGAGCAACGACAATACGAAGATGGCGGTGGAGCTTCGCTTCAAGTCCCTGGACGATTTTCACCCGGAACAGGTGGCCAGTCAGGTGGAACCGCTGCGCAAGCTTACGGAAGCCAGGCGGCGCATGTCGGATCTCCTGGGCAAGCTGGATGGCAACGACAAGCTGGATGAGCTTCTGCAAGAGATAATCAACAGCACCGAGTCCTTGCAACAGGTGGGAAAAGAGGCGGGAGTCGAGACCTCGCCGGAAAAACCGGACACGGAATAACAAAGGAGGTGGTGACCTATGGCCGAGCAGGAAAAGGAACAGCAGGTCCAGGCCGCGGAAGTCGCGGAAGCCGTTGAAGAGCGGAGTCTGCTGGACAAGATAATCGAGGACGGGCGTCTTGCGCGCGATGTGACCCAAAGGGAATATGCGCGGGACCTCATAGGCGAATTCGTGAAGCAGGTCATGGACGGCGCCATTGTCGTGTCCAAAGACACGGAAATGATGATCAACAGCAGGATAGCGCAGCTTGACCGTCTCATCTCGGACCAGCTCAACGAGATCATGCACCACCAGGATTTCCAGAAGCTGGAGTCCTCATGGAGGGGGCTTGCCTACCTGGTGGATCAGACCGAGACCGGGGAGAAGCTCAGGATCCGGGTCTTGAACATCAACAAGCAGGAGTTGCTCAAGGACATGGAAAAGGCGGCTGAATTCGATCAGTCCAACCTGTTCAAGAAGATCTACGAGGAAGAGTTCGGCACCTTCGGCGGGGCGTCGTACGGCTGTCTGATCGGGGATTACGAATTTGGCAACCATCCCCAGGACCTTTCGCTTCTGGAAAAGATGTCCCAGGTGGCCTCGTCGGCCCATGCGCCGTTCATCTCGGCGGCTTCGCCGGCCATATTCAATCTGGAGAGCTTTACGGAGTTGGGCAATCCCCGTGACCTGGCCAAGGTCTTCCAGAGCGTGGAATACGCCAAGTGGAAGTCCTTCCGCGACTCCGAGGATTCCCGCTACGTGGGGCTCTGCCTCCCCCATACCCTGATGCGGCTCCCCTACGGCCAGGCAACCGTGCCGGTGGAGACCTTTGACTTCGAGGAGAACGTGGACGGGACCGATCACGGTAAATATCTGTGGGGCAATGCCGCCTACGCTTTGGGGACGCGTATAACCGACGCCTATTCCAAATTCGGATGGACCGCCGCCATCAGGGGAGTCGAGGGGGGCGGCCTGGTTCAGGGGCTTCCGGTGCACACCTTCCGCACCGACGAAGGGGAGGTGGCCCTGAAATGTCCGACGGAGATAGCCATCACCGACCGGCGTGAAAAGGAACTGGCGGATCTGGGGTTCATCCCCCTCGTTCATTGCAAAGGGACTGACTTTGCGGCCTTTTTCAGCACCCAGACCTGCAACAAGCCAAAGGTGTACGACAGCGACGCGGCCAACGCCAATGCCAAGCTTTCGGCGCAATTACAGTACATCATGGCGGTTTCTCGTTTCGCCCACTATCTGAAGTCCATCATGCGGGACAAGATCGGCAGCTTCATGACCAGGAAGAATGTCGAGGACTACCTGAACCGGTGGATCAGCAACTACGTCCTCCTGGACGACGACGCCGGGCAGGAGATGAAGGCCCGCTTCCCCCTGCGGGAGGCCAGGGTGGAGGTGGCGGAGATACCTGGCAAGCCGGGCGCGTACCGGGCGGTTGCCTTTCTCAGGCCCCACTACCAGTTGGACGAACTGACGATTTCCCTGCGCCTGGTGGCCAACCTGCCGCCGCCGGCGAAGAAGTAACCATGCTCGCTTCCGCTTGTATGGCATCAGTGTCATCAGAAACGCACAAACAAACAGAGGAGGTATGAGAAATGGCATTTGACGCGTTCATCAAGATCGAGGGGATTCCGGGTGAGAGTACGGATGACAAGCACAAGGACTGGATCGAAACGCTTTCCTACAGTTGGGGGGTCTCGCAACCCAAGTCGGCCTCTGCCAGCACGGCCGGCGGCGCCTCGGCGGAGCGGGCCGATTTCCAGGACTTCTCCATCGTGAAGGCCCTGGACAAGGCCTCCCCCAAGCTGGCCCTTGCCTGCGCCCAGGGGAAACACATCAAGGAGGTCACGCTGGAGCTCTGCCGGGCCGGGGGCGACAAGGTGAAGTACATGGAATACAAGCTGAGCAACTGCATCATCACCTCCGTACGCCGCGGAGGCTCTTCCCATGGCGGCGAGAACTTCCCCCTGGAGGAAGTCGCCATTGATTACGGAAAGATCGAGTGGACCTACACCCAGCAGAAACGGGAGGATGGCAGTGGCGGCGGACAGGTCGCCGCGAACTGGGACCTGCAGGCCAACAAGGGATCCTGATAAACCTCGAGGGAGAGCGCCATGCAGGACAGACCATTCCTACAGGCATCCCTGCTGGACAGGCTCATCGACCTTGAACCGGAGTTGACCCGCGAGCCTGTCCAGAACCGCGTTCCCACCTTTACCCAGGTGAGGAAGGCGGTGATGCGCGACCTGGAGAACCTGCTGAATGCGAGGAGAACGATCCAGCAGGTTCCGGAAGCTGATATCCATCTGGAATCATCGCTGTTTACCTATGGTCTGAGGGATTTTACGTCTCTCAATCCCAGGAGCCCGTCGGTACGGATCCGGATCCGCCAGGAGATAGAGCGGACCATCTCCCTCTTCGAGCCCCGCCTGAAGAATCTCACGGTGCGATTCGACGTGCCGGGAGAGAGCGAAAGGACGTTGCGTTTCAGGGTTACCGCGCTCCTGGTCGTAACCCCCCTTACCGAGCCTGTGGCCTTTGACACCTATCTGGACATCAACAGGGGCGAGTTTTTTATCCCCGACTGAGACGGGCATGGATGACGATATTCTTGCATATTACGAACGTGAACTCTCCTTTATCCGCGAGATGGGGAGCGAGTTCGCCAAAAAGTACCCCAAGGTAGCGGGCAGGCTTCTCCTGGAGCCGGACAAGTGCGAGGACCCCCATACCGAGCGACTTCTGGAGGGGTTCGCATTCCTGTGCGCGCGCGTCCACAAGAAGCTGGACGATGATTTTCCCGACATCACCCAGTCCCTGCTCAGCATCCTCTATCCCCACTACACAAACCCGATACCTTCCATGTCGGTGGTGACCTTCGACCCGATTCTGAAGAACGTCCCTCCCGGCGGTTACCGCATTGAACGGGACACCTCCCTCTTTTCAAAGCCGGTTCAGGGGGTCCCGTGCCGTTTTTCCACGTCCTACCCGGTAACCCTTCGCCCCCTGGAGGTGGTTTCGGCCGCCCTCGAAGACCCGAAGAAACCGGTACGCGACGCCCGGCAGGTCCTGTCGCTTCGCCTGAAGGCCCACAACGGCCTCACCTTCGCGGACCCGGGGTGCGACAGCCTCCGTTTTTTCCTCAACGGGCAGCGACAGCACGTGTCTCATCTCTACGAACTTCTCTTCAACAGCGTCCTGGCCGTTGAATGCGAAGGGGCCGGTGGCGCGGGCGGCCATGAGACAATATACCTTGAGCCTTCCTGCGTCAGGCCCGTCGGATTCGAGCCCGAGGAAAGGATTCTCCCCTATTCGGCCAGGACCTTTCCCGGGTATCTGCTCCTCTTCGAGTACTTCTGTTTTCCGGAAAAGTTCCTTTTCTTTGACCTTACGGGACTGGATCGCCTGCGCGGGGGGCGGTTCGGCGACACCATCGATATCAGATTCTACCTGGACAGGCCCGCCGGGGCCGCCCTGCTCCTTTCGGCTTCGACGTTTACTCTCCATGCCACGCCGGTGGTCAACCTGTTCCGCCGAATCGCGGAACCGATCCGGGTGGAGCACCGCAAGACCGAATATCTGGTCATTCCGGACATCAGGCGCGTAGAGGCGACGGAGGTCTTTACCGTGGACGAAGTGGCGGCCTCAAGGGCCGCAACCGCCGAGACCCTGGCGGAATACCGGCCTCTCTACTCCATCCGCCACCACCGGGAGCCGGAGGATGAACAGGGCGCCGGCGCATTCTGGCACGTCCAGCGGCGGCCCTCGGAACGGAAGGGGGACAGCGGAACCTCGGTCTATCTCTCCTTCAGCGATCTCCGGTTCCAGCCGGCCGAGCCTGAGGCCGAGACCCTCACCGTTCATGTTACCTGCACCAACCGGGACCTTCCATCCCGCCTTCCCTTCGGCGACGCGGGGGGCGATTTTGAAATGGAAATGGCCGCGCCGGTGGCCCGCATCTCGTGCCGCATCAAGCCGACCCCCACCCGTCGGCCGGCATTGGGAGGGGCGTTCCAGTGGCGGTTTATCTCTCACCTGTCCCTGAATTACCTTTCCCTGGTGGAGGGGGGCGAGGATTCCCTGCGAGAGATCCTCAAGCTGTACGATTTCGAAAATTCACCGGTAACAAGGCAGCAGATCGACGGTATCGTCTCCCTGACCAGCCGCCATGTGACGCGGCGCATGGGGCAGTCCTTCTGCCGCGGCGTGGAGACCTCCATTACCTTTGACGAGGAGAAGTACGTGGGCTCGGGGCTCTATCTGTTCGCCTGCGTGCTGGAGCGTTTCCTGGGCCAGTATGTGTCGGTGAATTCCTTTTCACGGATGATAGCCCTCACAATCCAGAGGAAAGAGAGGTTGAAGGAGTGGCCCCCGAGAAACGGCAACCAGGTTCTTTTGTAGAAAACCTGCTCTTCGACGAGTTCTGCCGGCTGTCGTTTTTCCGCGCAGTGCAACTCCTGGAGTCGGTTTGCTCCCATAAAAAGCCCCTTGGGGAGGCCCTTTCTCCTGAACAGGAGGGGGTGCGCTTTTCGGTGAAGCCGGGTCTCGCTTTTCCCGCCGGCGAGATCTCGGACCTGAGGCGCGCCGGGGAGGACGGAGCAGCGCGCATGCAGGTGGACTTCATGGGGCTGATCGGACCATCCGGGGTTCTGCCCCACTGGTACACCACCATGGCCATGGAGCGGGCCGCGGCCAGGGACGGCGCCTTTGCCGCGTTCCTTGACATATTCCATCACCGGCTTATTTCCCTCTTTTACCTGGCATGGAAGAAGAACTTCTTCATCGCCCACTATCGCCCAAATGCCGGTGACCGGTATTCTCGCTACATCCTGAGCCTTCTGGGCCTGGGCACGCCGGGTCTGGCGGACAGGGTCGGCTATCCTCTGGAGTCACTGGTCTTCTGCGGCGGCCTGCTCTCCCGCCAGACGGCCTCCGCCGGAACCATAGAGGCGGTGGTGGAGTATTGCATCGGGGCGCGGGCCTCGGTGGCCCAGTTTCTCCAGCGGACAATCGAGATCGAACCGGAGGAGAGAAGCAGCATAGGCGTCGCCAACGGAAGTCTTGGGGTGGACGCGGTGTGCGGTTCCATGGCGTGGGAATGCCGGACCTCTTTCCGTGTGGACCTTGAGCCGATGGGTTACAGGGATTTTGTCGGCCTGCTGCCGTCGGGAGACCGGCTGAAACCCCTCTTTTCCCTCATCAGATACATGGTGGGAGCGGAATTCGAATTCGGGATCCGTCTGAGTCTGCGGCGAGATGAGGTTCCCATGTGTGAACTGGGTCGTGATGATCCCCTGGCGCCGAGGCTGGGCTGGTCCACCTGGCTGGCGCCCCTTGAGGGAACGCTCGCCGAAGATCAGGGCGTGACCTTCGAAGAGGCGACCATGCCGGCCTGAACCGGCGGATGTTAGTGAATGAAATGCCGACTAATCGGACAGTATACAGTGGAAGTATTCCGTACTAATACCTTGTAACGTTTATAACCAACCCCCCTCAGTCCCCCCTGAGAAGGGGAGGTTTGGAGGGGTTAGATTCGAAAGAATAAAGTATTCCGTACTAAGGAGAGATTAATATGATCCATTCCGACCTGAAACAGCTTATCGGGAAGCTTAATCCCACCTGCCGCGGCGCCCTGGAGTCAGCCGCGGGACTCTGTCTTTCCCATACCCACTACGAGGTGGATGTGGAGCATTTTCTTATCAAGCTGCTGGAGGCGCGGAATACCGACCTGTCAAAGATCCTCCGCTACTTCGAGATTGATGAGGCCAGGGTGTCGGCCGATCTGAGCCGTGCCCTGGAGGGTTTCAAGACAGGGAACGCGCGCACGCCCGCCCTCTCTCCCGCCATCCCCCGCATGATCCAGAATGCGTGGCTGCTGGCGTCCCTGGATTACCGTTCCGGAGCCATCCGTTCCGGCCACATACTCCTTTCCCTGCTTTCCGACGATGAGTTTTCGCGGATGATAACGGCAAGTTCGGAATCATTGAGGAAGATTTCAGTAGAGACTCTGGCAAAGAGCCTTGCCGATCTTTCGGCCGGTTCCGGTGAGGACGCTGAAAGCGGGGGGGCGACGGGACTGGCCGACGCGGGCGGTACTCGGCACGCTCCGGCCGGGACGAAATCCCTGGATCTCTTTACCATCAATCTCACGGAAAAGGCGCGCAAGGGGGGAGTGGATCCCGTGCTGGGCCGGGACGCGGAGATCCGGCAGATGATAGACATCCTCATCCGCCGCCGGCAGAACAACCCCATCCTCACCGGCGAGGCGGGCGTGGGCAAGACCGCCGTGGTCGAGGGGTTCGCCCTCCGCATTGCCGAGGGCGACGTGCCGCCGCCGCTCAGGAACGTGGAGATCCGCACCCTGGACCTGGGGCTCCTCCAGGCCGGGGCCGGGATCAAGGGGGAGTTCGAGAACCGGCTCAAGTCGGTCATTGAGGAGGTGAAGGGTTCGCCCACGCCCATCATCCTCTTCATCGACGAGGCCCACACCCTTATCGGCGCGGGAGGGTCGGCCGGTTCCGGGGATGCGGCGAACCTGCTGAAGCCGCCCCTGGCGAGGGGTGAGCTCCGCACCATCGCCGCGACCACCTGGTCCGAGTACAAGAAATATTTTGAAAAGGACGCGGCCCTTGCCCGGCGTTTCCAGGTGGTGAAGATCGAAGAGCCTGACGAAGAGAAGGCCGTGATGATGATGCAGGCCGTGGCGCCCTTCCTGGAAAAGCACCACCAGGTCACCATCACCGCCGAAGCCTTGCGGGACTCCGTGCGCCTCTCCCGCCGCTATCTCCCTTCGCGGCAGCTGCCGGACAAGTCGGTAAGCGTCCTGGACACGGCCTGCGCCCGGGTGGCCATAGGTCTCACCACCAGTCCCCCGGCCGTGGAGGAGGCGACGCGACTCATCGCCCAGATAGAGCGGGAGGAGCGCCTCCTGGAGCGGGAGACCCTGATGGGAACGGACCATGGAGAGCGTTTCAAGACCCTTTCTGAACGTAAAAAGAAGGCTCAGGCGCGTCTTGAAGAGCTGACCGCCCGCTGGACCAGGGAAACGGAGATTGCGTCACGCATCATCGACCTTCGCAAGGAGATACAGGAAACCCACGACCAGAACCCGGCGGACAAATCTCTGGCGGCGAAACGGAAGAAGCTGAAGGCCGCGGAGAAGGAGATGAAGGCCGTCCAGGGGAACGATCCGCTCCTCCAGATAGAGGTTGACCCGCAGATTATCTCGGAGGTCATCTCCGGCTGGACCGGCATACCAACGGGCCGGATGCTGGTGAATGAGATCGATACGGTCCTGAGGATGGACACCCTGCTGGGAGAGCGCATCATAGGACAGGACCACGCCCTGGCAGCCATTGCCCAAATGATTCGCACCGCCCACGCCGGCATCGAGGACCCGTCCAAGCCAACGGCCGTGTTCCTCTTCGTCGGGCCCAGCGGCGTGGGCAAGACAGAGACCGCCCTGGCCCTGTCCGAACTCCTCTACGGCGGTGAAGAGAACGTCATTTCCATCAACATGTCCGAATACCAGGAGGCCCATACGGTATCGGGACTGAAGGGCTCGCCGCCGGGTTACGTGGGGTACGGTGAGGGGGGCGTCCTTACCGAGGCGGTGCGGAAACGTCCCTACAGCGTGGTGCTCCTGGACGAGGTGGAGAAGGCCCATCCCGACGTGATGGAGCTCTTCTACCAGGTATTCGACAAGGGGACCCTGGAGGACGGGGAGGGACGAAGGATCGATTTCAAGAATACCCTCATCATCCTCACCTCCAACCTGGGAACGGATACCATCATGAAGGTATGCGCCGACGAGGAGACCATGCCGGACTGGCAGTCCCTCACCACCATGATCCGGCCTGAGCTGCTGAAGAGCTTCAAGCCCGCGTTCCTGGGCCGCCTGAAGGTTGTCCCTTATTTCCCCATAAACGACAAGGTCATGCGTCTCATCGTCAGGCTGAAGCTGAACAGGATCGCGAAACGGATGAGGGAGAACCGCAATGTGCTGTTCAGTTACGACGAGGGGCTCATCGAATCCATTGCGGCCCGCTGCACGGAAGTGGAGAGCGGGGCGAGGAACGTGGACCATATCCTCACCAATACCCTGCTGCCCGAGATGTCGAAGGAACTCCTGTCGCGCATGGCGTCAGGAGAGAAGCTGTCGGAGGTCAAGGTCGGTCTGGGGACGGAAGGGTTCGTGTTCGAGGTGAAGTAGAGGTTCTGTTTCAGGGAGGATGTCATGGCATATTCACAGGACAACAGGCTGATAGCTGTCGATACGCCGCTCGGCAAGGATGTCCTGTTGCTTGCGGGATTCCGGGGAACGGACGCCATATCGCGCCTGTTCAGCTTTGAGCTGGATATGATCTCGGAGAACCACGGCATAGCGTTCGAGGACATTGTCGGCAGGAACGTCACGGTTTCGGTTGTCCTGCCCTCCGGGGAGAAACGCTACTTCAACGGGATCATCTCCCGCTTCGCCCAGGGAAGGGGGGGCGGGGAGCAGGGGGGGGATCCCCGTTTTTCCTCCTACCGGGCGACACTGGTTCCGTGGCTGTGGCTGCTGACAAGGACCTCCGATTCCCGTATTTTCCAGTTCCTGTCGGTTCCCGACATCGTGGAGAAGATCCTCAAGGAGAACAGCCTCGCCGATTACCGCATAAACCTCCGGGGGCGTTACGAAAAGAGGGATTACTGCGTCCAGTATCGCGAAACAGACTTTGATTTCATATCCCGCCTCATGGAAGAGGAGGGGATACAGTATTTTTTCGAGCATGAAAACGGCAAGCATACCCTGATGATTGCCGACTCTCCCCAGGAAAACAGGCCTTGCCCGGAGCAGAGGAGCGCCCGGTACCAGCTGAGCGGTGAAGGGTGGACCGAGGAAGACGTGATAACTGCTCTGGAAAAGGCCCAGGAGATCCGTCCCGCCAAGTACACCCTCAATGACTTCGACTTCGAGATCCCCAATACCGACCTGAAGGTCAACGTTCCCAGCAGGGACAGGCTGGGTCCCCAGGAGCGGGAGATCTACGACTATCCGGGCCGTTACGCCAGGTGGAACGAGGGGGACCGGCTCGTGAGGATCCGGATGGAGGAGGAAGAGGCGCGGATCACCACCATCAGTGGCGAGAGCTCCTGCCGGGCCTTCAGCAGCGGTTACCGCTTCACCCTGACCTCTTTTTACCGCAGCGACATGAACAACAGGGAATACCTCCTCACCTCCGTGGAGCACCGGGCAAGCGAGGCGTGGGAAGGGAGCTCGGGACTGACCTATGCCAACCGCTTTACCTGCATCCCCATCGATGTGCCGTTCCGCCCGTCTCAACTGACGCCGAAACCCTTTGTGCGCGGTTCCCAGACCGCCATTGTCGTAGGTCCCGCCGGGGAGGAGATCCACACCGACGAATACGGCAGGGTCAAGGTGCAGTTTCACTGGGACCGGGAAGGAAACAGGGATGACAGGAGTTCATGCTGGATAAGGGTGGGGCAGGTGTGGGCAGGCGCGGGCTGGGGCGCCATGTATATCCCGCGCATCGGGCACGAGGTGATAGTGGATTTTCTTGAAGGCGACCCGGACAGGCCGATCATCACCGGCCGGGTCTATCACGGCATGAATATGCCCCCTTACCCGCTTCCCGAGGAAAAGACGAAGAGCACCATAAAATCCAACTCCTCCATGGGGGGAGGCGGATTCAACGAATTCCGCTTCGAGGACAAGAAGGGGCGGGAAGAGATCTATCTGCATGGCCAGAAGAACTGGACTATCAGCATTCTGAACGACAAAAACCAGACAATCGGCCATGACGAGACCCTGAAGGTGGCCAAGGACCGGACGAAAAAGGTCGGTGAAAACCAGAGCGAAACCGTCGGTATCAACAAGGAGATTGCGGTCGGGGCGAACCACTCCGAGACTATCGGCGCGCTCATGGACCTGACCGTCGGGGCCAGCAAGACGGAAACCGTATCCATCAATTCCACGGAGACCGTGGGCGCGATGAAGATCCTGACCGTTGGCGGGGTTTTTCAGATCAGCGTCGGCGCGGCCATGAACGAGACCATTGGCGGGGCGAAAGGCGAGGAGATCGTCGGGGCAAAGGTGGTGGCCGTGGGAGGGGTGAGTTCCGAGAATGTGGGAGGGGTGAAGTCGGTAAATGCGGGCGGAAACATTTCCCATAACTCCGGGGGCGCCATTTCTGAAACCGCCTCCGGAAACGTGAGCGTCACCGCCGGCACGAACTTCATCGTCAATGCGGGGGGGAGCGGAGTGATAAAAGCCGGCAGTCAGTTGACGCTGAAGTGCGGCGGCGCTTCCATCACCCTCAAGAAGAGCGGGGACATCATCATAAAAGGTAGCAACATAACCATCAGGGGGAGCGGCAAGATCGGGGTCAAGGCGGGCGGGGCCGTTACCGTCAAGGGAAGCAAGATATCCAATAACTAGCCGCTATCTCGCGAAACCGCTTTTCAGGGGAACAAGCAATGAAAAAGGAAAACTCCGCGCGCCGGATCCATCCCGCACGGGAGAAAGTGTCGCATGTTCCTTCCGGAGGAGAAACCGGGCCAAGGGAAGCATGCACCGGTATTGTCGTCGGCAAAGTGGTCGCCATGTCCGGGGACTCCCTGCCGGTTGTGAGTTTCGGCAATTTCCCGGACCGGAGGCCGATGGTCTGCCGCTCGGTTGTTGATGTGGACGAACGGAGCCTGGGCCGCGAGGTTGTCGTGCAGTTTGAAAATGGCGACACGTCAAGACCGATCATCATGGGTATCCTGCGGGCCCCGGCCGTTGCGAGGCAGGGGGGGGACGCCGCTTCCGAGGGAACGGCGAAGAGATGCATCGAGGTGGACGGCGAGCGTATCCTCCTGGCCGGGGAACGGGAGATCACACTCCAGTGCGGCGAGGCTCGCATTACCCTGACGAAGGCGGGAAAGATACTCATTCACGGCAACTATGTTCTCACCAGGTCGAGGGGCGCCTGCAAGCTCAAGGGCGCAACCGTCGACATAAACTGATGGGGTTTGGGGCGATGTATGTGGCAGATCGATAACCGGACACCGTTCGCCGCCGAGCGCGCCTGGGTGCGCGACCGTAACGGCGCCGAGATCTGGCTTGTGGCGGTCAGGTGCGCCTTCGACATCGCGCCCGACGGCGCGACCAGGATTTCGGAAGAGCAGACGCCCCCCGTGCTGGCCCCCGAGTATGTGGGGGAACCGGGACGGTCGAGTCTGAGGTTCGATACGGACCTGCCGCGGACCAAGGTCGCCACGGACGTCATTCTGCACGGTCACGCCCATGCGCCGGGAGGCCTGATGGTAAAGGAGCTGGAGGTCGGGCTCATGGTCGGGCCGGTCCGGAAGTTCCTGCGGGTTACCGGCGACCGTCGCTGGCGCATCGGGGCGACCGGCATGTCCATGTCCAATCCCGCGCCGTTCGTCAAGATACCTCTTGTCTATGAGAGGGCCTATGGCGGCGCGGACGCTTTTGCCGGCGTCGACGCCCGTCCTGCCTGGGACATGCGCAACCCGGTGGGTTGCGGGTACGCCCTGAAGGAGTCGAACCTGGAAGGTGTTTCCGCTCCGAATATCGAGTATCCGCGGTTTTCTGTGGAGAAATGGGACGACAGGCCCCCTCCGGCCGGTTTCGGGCCCGTATGTTCCCATTGGCAGCCGCGGGCCTCTTTTGCCGGTACCTATGATGAACAATGGATGAAATCACGCATGCCGCTGCCTCCGGAGGACTTTGACGACCGATTTTTCCAGTGCGCGCCGGCGGATCAGCAGGCGCCCGGTTTTCTCTCGGGAGGGGAGCCGGTGTTTCTCAGGAATCTGTCGCCGGGCGGAGACCTGCGTTTCCATGTGCCGAGGGTGATCATCGGTTTCGAGACGGAGTTTTACGATGGTGAGAGAGTAACCCATAAGCAGCCCCGGCTTCATACGATTGTCCTGGAGCCCGATTTCCCACGTATTTCCCTTGTATGGCACACGGCCCTGCCGTGCCATTCCAGGGTGAGGGGCCTGAAGCGCACCATAATCTGGATAAAGGAGCTCCTCCCCAAAGGGGAGACTTTCGACGGAGCCTCCTTGGAAGAGGAAGAGTAGCATGACCCGGACAGTGATCACGGGGATGGGGGCATCAACGCCGGTGGGCCGCGACCCATGGGCGGCCGCGGCGGCGGTGCGCGCGGGAATAAGCGGTTTCGCCGAACATCCCTTCATGGTGGATACCGCCGGGGCGCCCATGAGAGTTGCCATGGCGCCGTGGTTAGGCGCTGATTGCGGGGGAGTGGAGCGCATTGCCGCATTGCTGCTGCCCGCCATGGAGGAGGCGCTTCGGCCTCTGGACGCCCCTTCCTGGCGGAGCGGGCGGCTTAAGCTGTCCCTGGAACTGGGCCTTCCGCCGGCGAGGCCGGGATTGCCCCCGGATTTCATGGAAAAACTGGACGGTTCCATAAGCGAGTCCTTTCCGGAAAGGTTTGTTTCCAGGGAGACCTTTCCCGTCGGGCACGCCGGAGGTCTGCTGGCACTTCAATCCGCCCTGGGAAAGCTTTCGGGAGGCACCACCGATGCCTGCCTGGTGGTGGGCGCGGACTCTTACATCATTCCGGAGACACTGGAGTGTATCGAAGAGCGGGACCAGTTCCACGGGGCCGGACCCTTGAACAACGCATGGGGATTCGTGCCGGGCGAGGGGGCGGGCGCTCTTCTCATCATGGGGGAAGACATCTCCAAGGGCCTGGGGATTCCCATACTGGGCAGTGTGATGGGGATGGGCGAGGGCCGGGAGACCAACCTGATAAACACCGATTCGGTCTGCATCGGCGAGGGGCTTACCGCCGCGTTCCGCGCCGTGTTGGGCATGCTTCCGGCGGGGATGAAGGTTGATAACATATTCTGTGATATGAACGGAGAGCCGTATCGCACGGATGAATTCGGTTTCACCGCTCTCCGTGTCAGGGAATACTTACAGTCGGCGGGCGATTTCACGGCGCCCGCTGACTGCTGGGGTGACGTGGGCGCGGCCACCGGACCGCTGTGCGTATCTCTGGCCGTCATATCCCATCGGAAGAAATATGGGAAAGGCCCTCTGAGCCTGGTGTGGGCCGGTTCCGAGAGCGGCGAGAGGGCCGCGGCCCTCATCCTCGCCATGGAAAAAGGAAAGCCATGACATGCCGGTAACAGTGAAGGTAAACGGCGCCGCCAACTCCCTGGTGCACAAGGGGAGCAACGGCATTTCAACCGCGACGATTCCCGATGTTTGCAAGACCCCTACCCCGGGCGGACCTGTGCCGATGCCCTACCCGAATATCTCCCAGTCGGCCATGCTGGCCAAAGGGACGACTACGGTGAAGGCGGACGGCATGATGATTGCCGTTAAGGGCTCGGAGTTTTCCATCAGCAATGGCGACCAGCCCGGCACTGCCGGTGGTGTCAAGTCCAATGTATTCATGAAGGAATCCACCTGGCTCCTCTACTCCTTTGATGTGAAGATGGACGGGAAGAATGCCTGCCGCCTGACGGACAAGATGTTCCATAATCACGAGAATACCGTGAACATGGGCGGGGTCCTGCAGCCGCCGGTGGTGGTGGTCGAGGACATTAAGGACGCATTGTGCGCGGAGTTCTGCAAGGAACTGAAGAAAGGCGGGACACGTTCCTACGACCTGGAGCAGAGGCTGCGGAGGAGCAGGAAGTTCAAGAACCTCGGCGTAAAATTCGCGCCGGACACCTCGGTGTCCCACGTATTTCAGGGTCTCGCCAGGACGACGATCCCTGACGCGGCGCTCTTTGTGGCGGGAAAGATAGTGAAATGCTTCGATTTCAAGTTTCCCGGAGACCGGTGGCGGGGCGACCAGTACGAGCGGCAGACGCGCCTGGCCAAACGGGTACCCGAAGAGATCAGCAAGGGTGAGTGCGGCTGCTGAGACCCTGTCCGGCGGAAAGGGGATGCGACGGGATGATTCCTGAGGAACTGGTTTTCGAGAAGGACGGCATCGAGTATATGAAGCTCTGCTGCGACATCACCGTCTATTGGGTCGGTTCCGTGTTCGAGCATGTCGAGGGTGTGCTGCGCTTTCATGAAAAGGCCATGGAGCTGATGGGCCCCGACGTCCGCTTCTATGAAACCGGGGAAATGGCCGGCGCCCTGCCCAGGGAGGCCGATACCCTCTATCTCATCCCCCAGTGGCTCCAACGGTGCGACCGGGGCCGGGAAACATACATGCTGACCCTTGAGACCCACACCCTGCCCAACATGCCGTCCGACAAGGCCTTTGATTTCTGGGCCATAGAATACCCCGAGATCCCGGTGGGCGCCATGCGCCTCGTTCTTCCGGTGTCGTACGTGGAAGACGCGCCGGAAAGCCTGGCGAGCCTGACGCGAATGCTTTCGGAAAAGCTGGACTTCCATTCCGGGCATGCCGGGTATGCCGTGAACTGGGATTACAAGGGAGAATACGCCTCCATGTCGCGCGGACGCATGTCCCGTTTCGCGAGACGTTTCCAGGGGGTCGATCTGCCTGACATCGCCTGTACCCTGTGCGCCATCCCTTCGGGTTTCAAATGCGTAAACTGGCTGACGCTTCTGGGTAAAGAGCTGCTGGCCGGGACAGGCGGCCCGGATGAGCTCAGGTCCAGGCTGCCCGCTGGTATTCTCTGCGGAGAGCTGGGAAAAGGCGTTCTCATCCAGGCAGGGGTGAAGCCGGGTCTGGGGGATGTGAACCGTCGGGATTTCCTTCCCGCGTATCACGCGGTGGGCAGGGCGCTGGAAGAGCTTCGCTCCAGGGAACACCCGCCTTTCCTGAAAAACAGCAGGGGTGTTGTTGATGAGGACGTCACCGAAGAGTGGCTGGGACGCTTTGACAGCTGATGGGAATGTCCGGAGCAAAACAGGAAACCCATGATGAAAAGACTGAAACAGCGCCGGGAGATCTTCTTTTCCAGCGGCTGCAACCGCCGGGTCCGGGATATATGCCCATGATTATAGAATCCGTTGTCAACCAGCATGCGGAAGAGGCCGCGTTCCTCTGGTTTCTCCGCGACGCCGCCGTGCGCGGCCGTCATTTTACCCTGGACAGCCTGTTTGAACTGGATAGCAGGGTTGACGCGCACCTGGACGGGCTGCTGTGCGCCGGCGAGGATGGGTGGAAGATATGCCTGGATGCCCTTGAAGACGGAGAGGCGGGCGAGTTTTTCGCAGCTGCTTTTCTGGCCTTTGAAAGCGGTGTCCGGGAAAGGATCGCTAAGGTCCTGGAGGCCGGCCTTCCTTTCCGGACCCTGTGCCGGGGCATTATCTCCGCCCTTGCATGGCTTCCGTTTCAACAGGTGGAAGGACATATCCAGTCTTTGCTGGGCGATGCCTCTGCCGAACCGCGCCGGATTGGCCTTGCCGCCTGTGTCGCCCATCGCCATGATCCTGGAAGGCGCCTTAATGAAGCTCTGGCCGGTTCGGACCCTGTGCTTGCGGCAGAGGCCTTGAAGGCGGTGGGCAGATTGGGGAGGAAAGACCTGCTGCCGTATGTCCTTGACTATCTGGGCTCGCAAGACATGGAACTCCGCTGCCGCGCGGCATGGTCCGGCGCCATAATCGGCGACGCCGGATCGGTCGCTGTCCTGAAAGAATCTGCCTGCGCCGGGGCTTTCCGGGCCGAAGAAGCCGCCGGGGTTGCCCTGATCCGCATGCCGTTGCCCAATGCCCTGGAATGGCACGAGGAACTGGCGGCCGAAGCGGGCGCCGCAAGGCTAGCGATATCCGGCGCGGGGGTCATTGGCGACCCGGTCCTGGTCCCATGGTTGCTGGAGAGGATGTCAGCCCCGGAACTGGCGCGTGCGGCGGGAGAGTCCTTTGTGATGATCACGGGGGCCGACCTCGCGTCCGGCGACCTGGAAGGGGGGTGTCCGGAAGAGTTTGAACCGGGACCTACGGAAAATCCCGAGGACGAGGATGTGTCCGTAGACCAGGATTATGACCTTCCCTGGCCGAACCCGGAGGCTGTGGGCCGCTGGTGGGGGGAAAACAGGGGCCGGTTCAGAAGCGGTGTCCGCTATCTTCTCGGAGAACCGGTAACCTGGGAAAATCTGCAACGGGTCCTGAGAAACGGCCGTCATCGACAGCGCCACGCGGCGGCCCTGCGCCTGGCCATAACCAACCCCGGAGAGCCTCTTTTCGAGGTCCGGGCGCCGGGACCCGTGCAGAAGCGGTTGCTCGGGCTGCGCTGAGACAGGTTCAAAAGAAAGGCCATGAAAGGCACAGGAGAACATGCTTCCAGCTGAAGGAGGACATACACCAGCGGCGCCGGGGTTGGCCGGGACTGTGTTGGCGCGGGTCGTCAGGGGAAGGGCGCGGGAGGCGGAAAAACGTTTTTCCTCCACCTTCACCGTTGGACGGAGCAGCGAGTGCGATCTCCGCATAGGGGAGGGGTGTGTCAGCCGCGTCCATCTGCAGGTAGCCTTTGACGGGGAACATTGGCGCCTGAGGGACCTGGGGAGCGCCAACGGGACCTTTGTGGCAGGGGCGCCGGTAAGGGAGGCGCTCCTGACGGAAGATGTGGAGCTCGAGCTGGGAAAAGGCGGGGTCCTCATTGCCCTGACCCTTGAACGGGAGGCCTCACCGGAACCGGAGCAGGCCCCTCCAGCAACCAGGGAACTGGTCACGGAGACGCAGATCATCCGCCGTTATTTCGAGAAGACCTCCACGGAACCGGCCGGCGAGCAGACCATGATGTTCCGGCGCGCCTTTCAACGGGTGGCGAAGAAGAAGTCCCGGAAGTACCATTACATTATCGGTTTCGCGCTCCTCCTCCTCTTTGCCGCCGGCGGGGTGATCGCCTGGCAGAGCCAAAAGCTGCTCAGGCTGCGGAAGACCGCGGAGAACATCTTCTATACCAATAAGTCCCTGGAGCTCCAGATCGCGAAACTGGAGGAGGTAGTGCTGCTGCATGCGGACCCGGCCCAGGTGGCGGAACTGAAGGCGAAGCGCCTCAAACTGAAGGAGATGGAAAAGGAGTACGACAGTTTCGTCAAGGAAATCGGCGTGTACCGGAAGCTGCCCGAGGACGAGCAGGTGATGCTGCGGGTAGCGCGGACCCTGGGAGAGTGCGAGGTGAACGTTCCCAAAGGGTTTGCCGACGAGGTGCGCCGATATATCAAAATGTGGAAGAGTACGGACCGGTTGCGGCAGTCACTGCTGCGGGCGCGCTCCAAGGGGTACGAACGGCTGATCCCCCGCGTGATGATGGACAACAACCTGCCGCCCCAGTTTTTCTTTCTGGCCCTGCAGGAGAGCAACTTCAACGAGAGGGCCGTAGGGCCGGTCACCCGCTTCGGCCATGCCAAGGGGATGTGGCAGTTCATCCCCCAGACAGCGAGCCGCTATGGCCTGCGGGTGGGGCCGCTGCGCGACCTTGGGGTCTATGATCCCCAGGACGAGCGCTTTGATGGGGTCAAGTCCACCATGGCCGCCATGAGGTATATCCGCGAACTGAACAACACCGAGGGGCAGGCGTCCGGCCTGCTGGTCATGGCTTCATACAACTGGGGCGAGAATAACATCCGGGACATCATCGCCCGCATGCCGGAGAATCCCCGGGACCGGAACTTCTGGCGACTCCTTTCCTACAAGGATATTCCCAGGGAGACTTATGACTATGTCTTTTCCATCTTTTCAGCGGCGGTTATCTGCGAGAATCCGAGGCTGTTCGGAATAACCGCGCCCTGCCCGGCGGCTACCCGCCAGGGAGTGTGATTTCATGGGGGTTTCCTTTATGAGCAACCCACCGGCGCCTCGCGGCGCCATCGAACAATGCCGGGCGCTGCGCAAAGTCCTTGCGTCGGCCGGATTTACTCCGGAAGGGATTCTCGACACCATCGGTGTTACCGACGGCGTTTCCATCAAGGAAAGTGACATCCTGCTCCTGATGCGGCGCACGCGCGGGCGCACCCCCCTGGAGACCCTGATACGGCTTTTCCTCATGGAGACTGCTGTTGCTGTGACCGACCTGCAGCGGGCTTCCTCACCAATGGGGGTGGAGGAATGGGAAGAAATGGGTCTGGTGGAGGTCTCCGGCGGAAAGGCCGTAACCAAGGTCAGGCTTTCGCCGTGGCAGGACCTTGTAATCGCCTGTGATTCGCCCGGCCGCCTTTTTTCAGCGGCGGGCGAGGATTACGTGATGGGGATCGGAGGCAGTTCCCTGACCCTCGCGAATCTTACGGTCAGGCGGCAGTCCCGGAGGACCCTTGACCTGGGCTCGGGTTGCGGTTTCCAGGCTTTTATGGCGGCCCGGCACAGCGGGGATGTGGTGGCAGTGGACCGCAATCCCCGCGCAAGGGATTTTGCCGTGTTTAATGCGCGTCTGAATGGACTCGACAACCTGCTTTGCCTGGAAGGGGACCTGTTTGCTCCTGTGGAGGGGATGACCTTTGATCTTATCGTTTCCAATCCCCCCTTTGTCATCTCTCCGGATACACGTTACATATACCGTGACAGCGGCATGGCCGGGGACGAGATCTGTCGAAGGATCGTGCGGGAGGCCCCCGCTTTTCTCAATGAGGGCGGCTTCTGCCAGATCCTCTGCAACTGGGCGGAATACGACGGCCAGGATTGGCGGGAACGTCTCAGGGAGTGGGGAGCGGGGTCGGGCTGCGATATGTGGGTGATGCGCGATCAGTCGCGGGATACGGCTTCCTATGCCGCCAACTGGCTGCGGCATACGGAGCGGCTGGAGACGGAGAATCTGCCGGAACGTTTTGACGAATGGCTTGCCTATTACGATCGGAGCGGAATCCAACGGATAGGTGGAGGAGTTATAACCTTGAGACGCCGCGGCGGAGGGAAAAACTGGTTCTGGGCCGACACAGCCATTGAGACCATGCGCGGCCCATCGGGCGGCCAGGTGGTTACGGGGTTCGAGGCGCGGGATTTCCTGAACGGTATAGGGGATGACGGCGAATTGCTGCGGACGGCCCCCCGCCTGTCCTCAGATGTGCGCCTGGTGAAGCAACTGCTGCCCGATGAAGGGGAATGGGCGGTTGAAGCCTGTCAGATCCACCTTTTACGAGGGTTTGCCCACAAGGGGAATATTGACCCGTTTATGGAGAGCTTTCTTATCAGGTGTGACGGAACCAGAACGCTGGAATGCCTGTTGGAGGATCTGGCGCTCTCCCTTTCCGTAGAACCGGACGGGATACGGGAAACCTTATGCGGCATTGTGCGGCGCATGCTGGAACGAGGCGTCCTTCTGCCGCCCGCGGGGTGTTAATGCTCAGGCAGTGCGGCCTTGCCACCCCGGTTTGTTCCCATGGGGACCGTCTGGTGGCGGATTTCGGTTTTTTCATGGCATGTAACCGGTGGCGGTAATGATAATAGCTTATTACGGAAAATCCGATGTAGGGCTTCGGCGGCCAAACAATGAAGATGCATGGCTCGTGGCGCCGGACCTTGACGTGTGCGCCGTGGCGGACGGGATGGGGGGTGCCGCGGCCGGAGAACTGGCCAGCAGGATCTTTATCGAGACCGTGCGGGAACTCTTTTCCCGCAATCGTCCGAAAAATGAAGAGGATGCGCTCGAACTGGCCCGGGAGGCCTTCCGCTTCGGCAATCAGCGGATTTTCTCCTTTGCCGCGGCCAATGAAGGTCATCAGGGAATGGGATGCACCGCGGAGCTCATGGCCTTTTACGATGATCGTTACGTGATGGGCCATGTGGGTGACAGCAGGACCTATCTTTTCAGGGACGGCATCCTGCGCCGCGCGACCCGGGATCACTCCCTGGTCCAGAGTCAACTGGACCAGGGGCTCATTACCGAAGAGGAGGCCCGCGCCCATTCCATGAGACATGTGATCCTTAATGCCCTTGGCATCAAAGATACGCTTGCCCTCGACCTGACTCGAGGCGCATGCCGTGCCGGCGATGTCTTTCTCCTTTGTTCCGACGGATTGACCGACATGGTGGAAGACGATGTCATCCGTGATATCCTGGCCTCCGGCGCCCATCCATCCTCCATGGTCGATGCCCTGATAGAGCGCGCCAAATCAGCGGGAGGCCTGGACAATATCACGGTGGTCCTGTGCCTGGTCCTGCCGTCATGAAACGCCTCTTCTCCTGTCTGTTGCTGGCGAATGCCCTTATCTCGCTGTTTTCAGGCGACTGCGCGGCGGAAACGGTTCAGTTGGGGAGCTATCCGGCGCCGGTCATGGAAATGAAGGAACAGGTCATGGACTGGCTGAAGGGGGAAGGTTTCAGGGTGTCGCGGGAGACTTTCGAACAAGGGACGGTCGTTCTGGAAGCGGCCAGGGCGCGCAAAAGGATGCGCATCGGGATAGAGCCACGCTCGCCCCTTGCCTCTTCCCTGTTTCTGGATGGCATGGCGGGCCAGGGAAGCGACAGGGCCGTCGCCGCCCGCCTGAAGGAATACCTGGAAGCCGGCGCCGCTGCTTCGGGCGCGAGGGCCGGGACGGTCACTCCGCCCCTCCCCGGAGGCGTGGAATCCCGGGAAGGGGCGGTCTTCTGTCTGAGGGCTTCGGTGAGCGGTTCGCCCATGGGGTTTTCCGGATTTGCCGTTGACAGGCGCGGTTACCTGGTCTCAACGGCGCACGATCTCAACGGAGTGCACTGGGTCGTGGTAGGTTCGGGCACGGGCAATGAGGCGCGGGGCGAGGTGGTCTGGCGTGATGTGCGGCGTGACCTCAGCCTCATCAAAGTGGGAAGGACCCTCCATAGTATAGTCTCCATCGGGGAAGGGCGCAGCAGCCCTCGGGTTGGAGAGAGGATTTTTCTCCTCTCCTGTCCGGCGGGCAGCCGTGGGGCGACGGCGGCGGGCCTGATCGGCGATCCTCCGGCGATGGTGAATGGACAGCCGCTCTGGCAGGTGGAAATGCCTGTTTCGCCGGGTGACAGCGGAAGCCCTGTCTTCGACGCTGAAGGCAGACTGGTGGGGATGGTAAAGGGACGATATCGCGGGACCTTGAGGAGAGGGTTCCTGATCCCCCTGGATACGATCCGGGACTTTCTGGGAAAGGGTGGACTATGAATTTCGGCCGGTATCGTGTCATAAAGGAGATTGGCAGGGGCTCCATGGGAGTCGTCTACCAGGCCGAGGATCCCAATCTTGACCTTCTGGTGGCTTTGAAGGTGCTGCGTCGGGATCGTCTTTCCAATGAGGCCTTTGTGCGCAGGTTCCTGTCCGAGGCGAAGGCCCTGGGCCGTCTCGACCACCCCAACATAGTTCGCGTCTACAACGTGGACCGGGACGGGGACAGCGTATACATCGCCATGGAATTCATCGAGGGAGAACCGCTTTCATCCGTTGTGCGGGAGAGGCCGTTTTCTCCCCAATCCCTGGCGGAGTTCGGAGCGTCCGTCGCGGAGGCCCTGGACAGCGCGCACCGGAGGGGGATCGTGCATCGGGACGTGAAGCCGAGCAATATCCTCCTGAAGGCCGACGGAGGGTTCAAGATTACCGACTTCGGCATCGCCCACATCGAGGACCCTTCCGCGCCGGAGCAGACCCAGGCCGGGGAGATCCTGGGAACCCCGGCCTACATGTCGCCGGAGCAGGTGCTGGGTCGCACAGTGGACGGGAGGTCCGACCTCTTCTCTCTCGGCATCATCCTCTATGAACTGGCCACAGGCGCCCGGCCCTTTGGCGGAGAGGGGATACACGCCATATTCAACGCCATTACCGGAGATAACCCGCCTGATGTCCAGGCCACGAACCCGGAGATTGCCAAGCCCCTTTCCCAAGTGATCATGAGGTGTCTGCGCAAAAAACCGGAAGAGCGTTATCAGGATGGCCGTGAGCTGGCCCTGGCCCTCAGGGCAACGGCAGCGGGGGAGAAGGGGCCCGATCCCGGCGAAAAGCGATCATCCCCGCGTTTATCCGTTGCGCTCCTGGTTGTCCTCCTGCTTGTCGGTATGGCCGGCGGGGTCTGGTTCTATATCTCTTCCCGGAACGAACAGCGGCGGACAGCCGTAAAGATGGAGAGGATTCCCGAAAAGCCGCTGACTGCCCTGCTGGAGGTGCAAAGCACGCCGCCGGGCGCCAGGGTCTTCGTGGACGGAGATCTGCTTGGAATGGCGCCGTTGAGGCTTGAGCTGCCTCGGGGAAAGCATGAGGTGCGGCTGAATCTGGCCGGCTATCACGAGTGGGAGGCGCAGGTGGATCTGGGAGAGGAGGCGCCGTCTCCCCTTTCGGTGATACTGGCGCCCATGGAAAGGTGACAAGGAGGCTGCATGAAAAGGTATCTGATGAAGTTGAACCTCATGGCCGCGGGGTTTGCGGTACTGCTCACCCTGGCCGGCGTGGCCCATGGGCAGGCGCGTCCCGGTCAGACGGCGCCGCTATTTTCCGCGAAGGACCTCAAAGGAAAGACCCTCGACCTCGCCGCAATGAAGGGAAGGCCACTGACCATCCTCTATTTTTTTGACGCGGGCTCCCGTCCCAGCCAGGAGGGGCTGTTAAGCCTCAACCAGCTGGCGCGACAGCACAAGGCCGACATGAGCGTCTGGGCGATCACCTCGTCTCCCGCGAACCAGGTGACCCGTTTTGTCTCCATTGCCGGTCTGGGCTTTCCGGTCATTGCCGGCGCCTCCAATGTGGCGGGACTCTATCAGGCCAGGCAGGTTCTTCCGGTCGTTTGCGTAATAGGTCCCGGCCTGAGGGTCCTGGATTATTTCCAGGGTGGCGGGAAGACAACCGAGACGATGCTGGTGAGAGTGGCGGAGCGGGAGCTCCAGCGGCGGAAGACCCACGTGGCGCAGGCCATCGCCGGCCAGGTGGCCAGGAAAAACCCGCGAAATGCCAAGGCAAGGGCGGTGATGGGGTACGCGGCTCTCAGGGACGCTGACCTGAAGAAAGCGGAGGCGGTCTTCACCGACCTTTCCCGTCAGGAAGGGGATGGGGAGGTTCTTGGCAAAGAAGGGCTTGCCGCGGTCTACAGAAAGCGCAACCAGAACGACAAGGCTCTCCGACTGGTAAGGGAGGTTGAGGAAAAGGCGCCGCGTCGAGCCTACGGCCACGTCATCAAGGGCGACATCCTGTATGAGCGGAACAGGAAAAAGGAGGCGGAGGCGGAGTACCGGAAGGCGGTTGCCAAGGAGGAGGCGGAACCGTATCATGATGCGGTCCGTTACAACCAGCTGGGTCGCTATTATTCCACGGTCCGCAAGAACAGCTCCGCCCGTGAGATGTTCGCCAGGGCGGAGGAGATCGACCCCTATTACGTGGAGGGGACGACCAACAAGGGTCTCAGCCTGGAAAAGGAAGGAAGATGGGGCGAGGCCCTGAAGGCCTACCAGCAGGCCCTTGCCGTGGATTCCAGGGACATGTACGCGGGGGTTCTCGCCAGGAGGGCCCAGGAGATGCTCGATCTGGAAAAGGACGCCAAGCGCAAGGACAGAATGGATCGCCTGGTGAAGGAACTGGCGGAGAGATTCCGGAGCCGCAAGGACGAGAAGCCGCCCGAGGACTCCTGGACTTCCCGGCCGACCATCCTTACCTTCGTTGACTTTGAGGAAAAGGGAGGGCTGCCGGAGCGGGAAGGTTTCAGCGCCGTTATTACCTCTGAGCTTACAAACCGCCTGAACGCTTCCGGCAGGGTGAAGGTGGTGGAAAGGGTACTCATGGAGCGGCTCCTGGAAGAGCTGAATATAGGCAGTTCGGAGCTTGCCGATCCTGAAACCGCGCTCAGGCTCGGCAAGGTGCTGGCCGCCAGGCTCATCGGAACTGGCACGCTCACCTTCCTTCCCCAGGAAGCGGTGTTCACATTCCGTCTTATAGACACTGAAACATCTGAAATCCCCGGGCTTGTGACAAGGCAGCTGGGGCAGCAGGCATCCCTTGACAGGGAAATCCTGTCGCTGAACCGGGACATCCTGAAGACGGTAATTGAAAAGTATCCGTTGCGGGGGTATGTGGCAAAGGTCTCCGGAGGGGAATCCATAATAAATATAGGTTCCCGCCAGGGTGTTGTGGCCGGTACCAGGTTCGACGTGCTTGATGAGGCGGAAACCCTTCAGTACCGAGGCAAGACCCTGCGCGGTTCGATGAAAAAGGCCGGACAGGTGGAGGTGGTCGCGGTTGAGCAGGATTTCGCGCGGGTTAAGCCGCTGGGGAATATGCGGCGCTTGAAGGAGGATGACAAGGTACAGGAGCGTTTATATGAGACGGCGGAACGATAGAAAAGGGCTCTCTTCGTGGTGGTCGCTGCCCTGCCTCTTGACGGTGTTTTTCTGCTGCTTCTCCTGCGTCTCCTCCCCTGTCGTCTCCCATGAAACCGCCAGCCAGGGGCAGACGGTCGCTGTATGGGAGATGGAGGATGTGAGCCCGGGGCCCTCGGCGGCGCCCGTGGGGGAGATCCTGACATCGCGGGTGATGGAGACACTGCAAAGGAAAGGCGTCTACACGGTGGTGGAGAGGACGAGGCTGCTGCGCGTCCTGGAAGAGCTGCGGCTCGGTTCGTCGGAACTGGCGGACGAGCGCGCCCGCTTGCGGGTCGGCAGGCTGATGGGAGCGCGCTTCATGGTGTTTGGCGGATACCAGGTTGTGGGCAAAAGCATGCGTCTCGATCTTCGCCTGGTGGAGGTGGAAACAGGCAGGGTTCGCAAGGCTGTTACCCGCACAACCCCTTCATCCAGTGGTGTTACGGGGTGGCTGGAGGCGGCGGGGAGCGCCGCCGGAGAGCTGTAACCGACGATAGCAGCCATCGCCCGGATTGACGGCTAGAATGCGCCGGTCAGCATCAGAGCCACGGAAAAACCGGTGAAATGGCGTTCCGGCTGGATGTATGGATAATTGGCATCGTCGTCGTACTTCAGGAAACCTCTGACGTCCAGTCCGGCTTCCAGATGGGGGGTGAAGGCGTGGGTCGCCTTTACCCCCAGTGAATATTTGCTTCTTCCGCCGATGAAGTTGGCCGAAGTCTCAGGATAATCGTTTTTGGATCGGCAGCGCGCCTGGAAGTAGGGCTCGATGATGGTCGCCTTGTCCAGAAGGCGCTGAACCGCCAGGTCGGCTATAAGTTCATCGCCATGGATGTTGTGCGGTTCCGCGTCCAACCCCCCCGAAGCCGAAGCGGACTTGCTCCTGTCCCGGAAAACGCCGCGCAAAGTGGCGTTTATGCTCCATCTTTCCGCGGGCGCGTAATGGGCGCCCAGGCCCACCAGCGTGAAATCGCCTTCCTGATGATAATCCGCGCCCCTGACCCTGTCTTTTCCATACCACGAATGCCTGGCAAAAAAGCGGGAATGGAGATCCTGCGAAAAATGGTAACGGACCTCGCCGGACAGGGTGACGATGTCGCCGGGGCTGTAGTCGGTGACGCCGATGTCCGCGCTGTAATCATATTCTCCTCTCCAGAGATAGCCGAAGCCCAGGCCCGCCACCCAGTTTCCCCATTCCCTGGCCAGAGTCACGGTGGGATTTATGTTGAACCCCTCGCCGAAGGTGTTGATGGAGAGGAGGTCCGGGTCCATGACCAGGTCCAGTTCGTCCCTGGACAGGTTTGTCTTGCCGGTGGGAAGGTTGAAGTCAAGTCCAAAGAGGATGTCCACCGGCAGACGCTCGGTTATCTGCCAGGAGAGTGAGAGCTTGGTGTCCAGGAGGTGGCCCAGGGAGACGGCGTCCCGGCCGGAAGGGTTGAGGCGGGTGTCGGTGTACGCGGTCAGCAGGGTCGCGGAGAAATCTCCGGCCCTGCCGTCGATGCGGAAGGGCACGGAGATCTGTCTCGCATCGCTGTCCCTGTTGTCGCTCCACCAGTCGAAACTGAAGCCGGTCTGCATTCGCACATCGGCGGCCGCGCACATAACCGCATGGAAGGTGATTACGGAAAAGCACATGGATACAAACAGTTTTTTCATGGCGGAGTGACCTCGCGAAAAGTATCGTTCTTGTCTGACTGCGGAATGAATCACCTGCTTTACGGTCGAACAGCTATTTCCACTGTGTTAGAGTCCACGTTTCCCGCCGCGTCCCTGGCCCTGACCACGAAATAATGAGTTGTTCTGGGAGAGAGACCGGTGACGGAAAACGAGGTAACGCCTGCCTGGGTGGTGAAGCTGGGGGATGCGTAGTTTTCACCTCCGGGGGATGTGGCGTGATAGACCAGGTAGACGATGTTAGCGGAAGGGGTGACGTTATCCGAGGCCTGATTCCACGACAGGTTTACACTGCCCCCGGCTGCCTGGGATATATTGGCGGATACCAGGCCGGCGAAGGTTGGCGGCCTGGTATCCGATTCCCTGGGAGTGGTTGCCGATTTTTCCACGGTATTGGCATCGGTATTTCCCGCTTCGTCCCTGGCCCTGACCACGAAATAGTAGGTTGTTCCGTGAGAGAGCCCGGTGACGGAAAAGGAGGTGGCGCCTGCCTGGGTGGTGAAGCTGGGTGATGCGAAGTTTTCTCCGCCGGGCGAGGTGGCCATGTAGATGAGGTAGACCATGGAACCGGCGGCGGTTCTGTTATCGGAGGCCGGGCTCCAGGAGAGATCGATGCTGCCTTCGGTTCCCGCCGGAACGGTCGCTGATGCCAGGCCGTTGAATGTGGGCGGCGAGGTGTCGGGAGTTTTGGCGGTGGTAACCGATTTCTCAACGGTATTGGATTCCTGGTTGCCGCCTTCCATATCTGAGCATCGAACTACGAAATAGTATGTGGTGTCAGGCTTGAGCCCGGTTACGGTATATGAAGCAGCCCCCCTTTCCGTGGTGAAGCCGGGGGATGCGAAGTCTTCTCCTCCGGGGGTTGCAGACATGTAAATCAGGTATGTCAGTTGTGAGGAAGGTGTCACGTTGTCCGTGCCGGGCGCCCAGGAAAGTTCTATGCTGGTGGTAGAGGCGGCTTTGGCGGAGACCAGTCCGGCGAAGGATGGCGGCGCCACGTCTTCCATGTTAAGTACGAGGGTAAGGGGCCTGCCGTCCAGATTTGCCGAGGCCTCCTTCCGGTATTGAACAGCCCTCTGGTTCATCGCCTCCACGAGGAAGCGCCTGTTGCCGCCGTTGGGAACGGTGAAGCTCTCGGATATGAATGACTTGCCCGTGACCGGAACGTCCCTTGTGATGGTCGTCATGTCGGGGGCGCTGATGGTGAACACGATGTGGGTTATATCGGAGGGGATCGCGGCCGTTGCATCGCCGGGCGACAGCATCCGGCGTATATATCCGCCAAGCCCGGAGAGAAGCGGGTGTTTTTCAACGGAGACGCAGGCGGTTTTTCCGTCTTCTCCGATGCGGATGTTCACCGTGGAAGCTCCTGCCGAACCGGATGATGAGCCATTGCCGCAGCCCGCTACAGATGTCGCCAGTGAAAGGGCCAGAAGCAGCATGAGAGGTTTTCGCATTGAGTCCTCCTATGGGCGCGGTATTATCGATCCTTGGGCGCGGCAGGGAAGTTGAGCTGTATGTTTGTATCGGTGGATGTCCCCGGAAGAGGAGCCTTCACGTCTCTCATCTCTTCCTTGGGAGTCAGTTGATTGGTCAGGGATGTGTCGTTGCGAAGGGAGCGCAATAGATCGGCGCTCCTCTTCTTCGCGGCGATGAGACCGAGATCGTGCAGTTCCCGCAGCGCTTCTCCGGCAATGCAGATGCCGGGATCTTCCTTCAACGCCTTTTCGTAGAGGGAGGCCGCCCCCTGGTAATCCTTCCTGTCTCCGGCGTCCACTCCTTCGAAGAGGGACATGAGGGCCTTTCTGTTGGTGGAGCACGGCTTTCGCAGTTTCGATTCCACCTCCGGCCCTATCTCTATTTTCAGAATCTTTATTATGTCGAACAGCAGGGTCTTTTCCAGGCGGAACAGCTCATCAAGCGGGCCGTCGGCCGTGGAAACTCCCATGGGGGCTTCGGTCGGCACATCCGTGGTCTCGGATTGCAGCCTGAGTTTCGACTCGACCCCGCCAATATCCCCACCCACCAGCCTTCCGGCGCCCAGCAACCTCCCGACGCGGGGCGCCGTGCCCGGTTCGACAATCCCGGAGGCGCCCAGTCCCAGTTCTTCCAGAAGCGCCTGGAGCATGACCCTTTCCACAACCTGGAGCCCCTCCACCTGGGAGAGGTCCGTTATGAGCATCAGGGGAAGTCCCTTGCGCAGCGGATTCAGGTCTTCGTTTCCCGAGAGGTTCCTGAAGTAGAGCACCGCCAGGGTTTTTTGCGCCGCTTCGGTCTTGAGCGCCTTTTCTTCCCGCACCAGCTTGCGGGCCTGGTCACGGATATCCGGAGTGACAACCTGGCCTCCAAAGGAAACTGCCGGGAATGCGAGCAAAATGGCCAGAAAGAGTGGAACATGGCAAAACCTTTTCGCTATCATTGGTTCACCTCGACGTTGTGTGGTAATGAAGAAATAATAATACCATTGAGTCCAAATACAACAGTCCCGAGCCATTATTCCCCGCTCGGACGACAGGCGGCGGCGCCGCTGCGCCGTTGCGTGAAAATGTTCCGTATAATGGATCAATAATTATAATTAATCAAACAGATATTGTTGTGTAATGCCTTCTTGATTTCATGGCGCACGCGGCTGCGAGCCGTCCCGCGCTGGTCTTCGGTCTCACGTCTTCAGCATACCAGATGCGGTCTGGTATCACCGCTGAGGTTAATGGCCTCATTAGGCAGGTTCTTGATTTTCCTTTGCGTCCTTTGCGGCTTTGCGTGAAACCGGCTTTAAGGCCTATGAGATGTCTTGTACCGTCTTGACACCGACCGTTTATCTGTGTATGCATTACTCGGATCTATCAACTTTTTGAGGAGGGAATCATGAAACTCGCCGCTTCAATCGTTGCCGTAGCAGTCTTGTCCGCATCCGTGGCCATGGGCGCCGCGACCAAGAGCTATCAGGTTACGGGGCCTGTCCTGGAAGTTAAGGGTGATGTTATTGTAATTCAGAAGGGGAAAGAAAAATGGGAGATCAGCCGGGACAAGGATACAAAGGTGACCGGCGACCTCAAAGCGGGATCGAAGGCGACCGTCTTCTATCAGATGAAGGCGACGAGCGTCGAGGTCAAGGGCGCGGAGAAGAAGGTGGATAAAAAGACGGAGAAAAAGACGGAGAAAAAATAGCCGGTTCTGGAAAACTGACAAAAAAAAGGGGGCTCCTTCCGGAAGCCCCCTTTTTGCGTTGGTGATGTTTGGTCCGCTGAAGGATACTATCCCAGTTTGTGCAGCAGAGGAACTATCAGCAGGGATACGATGTTGATGATCTTGATCATCGGGTTTACAGCCGGGCCGGCGGTGTCCTTGTAGGGGTCGCCGACGGTGTCGCCGGTTACGGCCGCTTTGTGGGCTTCTCCGCCCTTGCCGCCGTGGAAGCCGTCTTCGATGAGCTTTTTGGCGTTATCCCATGCGCCGCCGCCGGTGGTCATGGAGATGGCGACGAAGATACCGGTTACGATGGTGCCGACGATAACGCCGCCAAGGGCCTTGGGGCCGAGGGTGAATCCGACGATGACAGGCGCCGCGATGGGGATGATGCCGGGGATGACCATCTCCTTAAGCGCGGACTTGGTGACGATATCGACGCAGGCGGCGTAATCAGGTTTGGCCGTGCCTTCCATGATGCCCTTGATCTCCCGGAACTGACGGCGAACCTCGGTGACAACGGAGCCGCCCGCCTTGCCTACCGCTTCCATGCAGAGGGCCGCGAAGTAGTAAGGGAGGAGGCCGCCGATGAAGAGGCCGACGATGATGTACGGATCAGACAGGGAGAACTCGATATTTTGGCCCGCCAGTTTCAGCTCGTCCACGTAGGAGGTGAAGAGTATGACCGCGGCCAGGCCGGCGGAGCCGATGGCATAGCCTTTGGTAACCGCCTTGGTTGTGTTGCCTACCGCGTCCAGGGGATCGGTGACCGCGCGAACCGAGTCGTCCAGTTCAGCCATTTCAGCAATGCCACCCGCGTTGTCGGTGATGGGTCCATAGGCGTCCATGGCAACGACGATGCCGGTCAGGGAGAGCATGGAAACAGCGGCGATTGCGATGCCGTAAACGCCGGCGCACTGGAAGGCGACTATGATGCCGGCGGAAATGACAAGCACGGGCGCGGCGGTTGACTTCATGGATACGCCCAGACCGGCGATGATATTGGTTGCGTGTCCGGTGGTGGATGCCTGGGCGATATGCTTCACCGGTCCGAATTCGGTTGCGGTGTAGTATTCGGTAATCCAGAAGATGGCGCCGGTGACCACCAGGCCGACGATGGCGGAGATAAAGATATTCATGGCGCTGTATCCAGTTGGGTTGCCTTCGGGGAACATCTGAACGGTAACGAAATAGAAGGCGATACAGGCAAGAACGGCTGAGGCGATGAGCCCCTTGTACAGCGCGCCCATGATCTTCTGGTTTCCGCCAAGTTTTACGAAGAAAGTGCCGATGATGGATGTGATGATGGAAATGCCGCCCAGGATGAGGGGATAGCTGACCGCGCCGACAAAGTTGTTGAAGGCGATGGCGCCCAGGAGCATGGCGGCGATCAGGGTAACGGCGTAGGTCTCGAAGAGGTCGGCGGCCATGCCGGCGCAGTCGCCCACGTTGTCACCCACGTTGTCAGCGATAACTGCCGGATTGCGGGGGTCGTCTTCGGGGATGCCGGCTTCCACCTTGCCCACCAGGTCAGCGCCCACGTCGGCGCCCTTGGTGAAGATGCCGCCGCCGAGCCGGGCGAAGATGGATATGAGGGAGCCGCCGAATCCCAGGCCGACCAGCTGGCTGACCACGTCTTTTATCGGAGCGCCGGGCATGATCTTCTGCAGAACCATGTAGTAACCGGCGACGCCCAGCAGACCCAGTCCCACCACCAGCATCCCGGTGATTGCGCCGCCGCGGAAGGCGACGTTGAGCGCCTTGTGAATGCCGGATTTGGCCGCTTCGGTGGTCCTGATATTTGCCCGCACCGATACGAACATTCCGATGAAACCGGTCAGGCCGGAGAAGATGGCGCCTATGGCGAAGCCAACAGCGGTTTTGGCGCCGAGTGTGAAGAAGAGGATGGCAAACATGGCCACGCCCACGATGGCGATAATAGAATACTGGCGCTTCATATAGGCGCCCGCGCCTTCCTGGACCGCGGCGGCTATCTGCTTCATGCGGTCACTCCCCTGGGGGAGTTTAAGGATCCAGGTGGCCGAAAAAAGACCGTAGGCCACCGCTGCCGCGGCACATGCCAGGGCGAAAACAACTGCGTACTGTTCCATGCAATAATCCTCCTTATATGTAGCCTTTTCCAGGCTGGAATTGATGGCCTAATAACGCGCCTGATTCATGTATAAGCGCCAACTAGTTATAGGAAAAGCGATACTTTGTCAATCGTAAAGTGGGGCGTTCCTTTTATTCGTCTTGCCCTTTTCCGTTCCGTTCCTATATCATTTGCAGGTGGCGGAAGTATCCGGTTATCCGCCGGATACAGAAGCGCGCGGAAACAGTTTCGAGGTGATCCCATGCTGAATCCAGGTTTTATCAAAGAGCTGCGGAGTATAGTCGGAAGAAAACATGTGACCCTGGAAAAACAGGATCTTATCTGTTATTCCTATGACGCCACCCGGATGGAGTATCTACCGGATGCCGTGGTCTTTCCCGCGAACGCGGAGGAGATAAGCCTTATCCTCCGGCTTGCGAACCGCGAAAGTGTTCCGGTGTTTCCGCGCGGCGCCGGGAGCGGCTTTTCGGGCGGCAGCCTACCCAAGGGGGGCGGAATTGCCCTGGTCACCACCAGAATGAACAGGATTATAAGGATTGACACGGACAATCTGATTGCCGTTGTCGAGCCGGGTGTTGTTACGGGAGATCTCCAGAAGGCGGTGGAGAAACTCGGCCTGTTTTATCCCCCTGACCCGGCTTCGTTGGGATTTTCCACCATCGGGGGCAATGTGGCCGAATGCGCCGGAGGCCCGCGAGCGGTAAAATACGGAGTAACCAGGGATTATGTCCTGGGCCTTGAGGTTGTGCTTCCAACCGGCGAGATCATCACTACCGGCGGCGAAACATACAAGGGGGTGGTGGGTTACGACATGACCCGGCTCATGTGCGGCAGCGAGGGGACTCTTGGTGTCATAACCAGAGTTGTCCTGCGCCTTCTCCCGCTTCCGGAGACTCGTGCTACAATGCTGGCCATATTCGACTCCATCGACGGGGCGGCTAATGCGGTTGCGGCTGTCATTCGCGGCAGGATTGTCCCCACTACCCTTGAGTTTCTTGATTATTCCGCCCTTGCATGCATCGAGGGAGAGTCTTCCCTGGGGATCCCGCCGGAGGCGCGGGCGGTGCTCCTCATAGAACTGGATGGAGAGACGGAGCTGGTTGAAAAGCAGGCGTCGCGCATTGGGGAACTCATGCGTCCGCTTGGTCTTGTTGATTTCAGGGCCGCCGCCGACGCCGCTGAAGCGGAAGAGCTGTGGAAGGCCCGAAGGCTCGTGTCGCCGGCCCTCAGGAAAGTCAACCCGGACAAGATCAACGAGGATATCGTGGTGCCCCGGAGCCGCTTGCCGGACGTTATCCGAAGGATAGACGCCATCAGGGAGAAGTACGATATTCCCATAATCAATTTCGGGCACGCCGGTGACGGAAACATTCACGTCAACATCATGATCGACAGGAGAAGGCCGGGAGAGAGCGAAAAGGCTGAAAATGCGGTGAGGGATATCTTCCGGGCGACACTCGACCTGGGAGGCACCATGTCGGGTGAGCACGGAGTCGGCCTCAGCAAGTCCCCCTATCTTTCCATGGAATTGACCGGCGCCCAGATCGCGGCTATGAAGGCCATCAAGAAGGCATTGGACCCCAACGACATACTGAATCCGGGAAAGATCTTTCCGGAATGAAAAGAGAAAAAATCCCGCCATCTGTTTAACAATGCAAACACAAGAAATTCCTGCCTGAGACTGGCGCCTGACACATGACACATAACTTTATGGAACCTTTGAAGAGAGTAGAGCAGGAATTGAAGAAGTGCGTCAAATGCGGCGCCTGCCGGGCCCACTGCCCGGTGTTTTCCGTTCTGAGGCGGGAGCCTGCTACTGCCCGGGGCAAGATCGCCCTGGCAACTGCCGCCCTTCGCGGAGAGGTGGACCTGGACGAGCGTACCCGCTTGGATATGTCCAGGTGCCTTTTGTGCGGCAGGTGCGTGTCCAAGTGCGCCAATGAAGCGCCGACAGATCTGATTGTCATTGCGGCGCGAGAAGCCCTGTTGCGAAAGAGGGGCATGTCTCTATTTCAGCGGATAGTCTCGGTTTTTTTGCTGAATCGGGGGCTTATGAAGGCCGGCGCGTCTCTGGCCCGCCTCTGCGGGCCGGCGCTGTTCAGGAAGGTGCCCGCTACATCCGGGCTGAGGCTCCGCTTTCCCTTGCCGTTTGCCGGCGGTAAGCGGCACATCCCGAAGATTACACCGAGGCCCTTCATTTCCCGATATCCCGAGGTTATTCAGGGTGATCCGGATAAGCCGCGGGTCGCCTATTTCGTCGGTTGCATGACCAACTATCTCTGCCCGCGGATAGGCGAAGCCGCGATTTCCCTTCTGAAGGGCC
>Ga0265295_1001681_pt1 | contig 37935 bp, 36 predicted proteins | sample Munlansysbiofilm_FD_192503 | JGI IMG/M metagenome (GOLD analysis project Ga0265295, IMG submission 192503) | Leachate microbial communities from a municipal landfill in Southern Ontario, Canada - Methane capture system biofilm | ecosystem: Engineered > Solid waste > Landfill > Unclassified ... | reverse complement strand
ATAAGACCGTAAACACCTTTGTGGAAAAATCACGCGCTATAACCCTTACGGTAGAATCTACCCGTCAGGGGATGGAAGAGTTGTATGAACAGGGTGTGTTTAGCACTGAAATGCTACGTGAGTTCGCGGCCCAAGGACAGATAGACAAATTGGTCATGTCTGTGCCAGTGGTGTCAGCATGGCATGCGGCTATGCGTAAGGCAGAAGAGGGTAACTACGAATTTCGGGTGCCGAAGTTTGAACCACGCAAGCCGAGCAATACTCCCGATCCTGTTGAAGCTAAAGCCATAAAGACCATGAAAAGCGAGGGTCTGAAAGAGTATTATGTGATTGATGACAAGATTAATGCGGTGCGATATTTCCGTCCAGTTGTCTTGTCCGAAACCTGCATGGTGTGTCACGGTGATCCACGTACTTCGGTGGAGTTGTGGGGCAACCATAAAGGGCTCGATCCCACCGGGGGTAAAATGGAAAACTGGCGTGCCGGCGAGATCCATGGGGCGTTTGAGGTTATTCAATCCCTGGATGAGGCTGATGCAGAATTGGCCGCAATCTTGTGGAAGAGTTCAGGCGCAGTTGGGACTGGTCTCATGGTGTGTGGTCTGCTCATCGCCAGCTTTATGCTCAAGCGTGTAAGTCGTCCTCTGGAGCAAAATGTATCCATGCTTGAGGCGCTGGAGCGCGGTGATCTAGCCAAGCGGATCGATTACCAGAGCAGTGACGAGATGGGGCGTTTGGCTGCGGCGATGAATGCTTTTGCCGACAACCTGCAGTTTGAAATACTGACCGCATTTGAAAAACTAGCAGAGGGTAATTTTACCTTTGAAGCGCAAGGACTTATTCGTGAGCCCCTCGCTAAGGCAAACCGTGCTTTGAATGAGAGCATGGGGCGGGTACGTCTCGCCGGAGACCAGATCGCTTCCGGATCGGATCAGGTTTCGGATACAAGTCAGTCGCTGTCAGAGGCGGCTACTGAGCAGGCCAGCTCGCTGGAGGAGATCAACAGTTCCATGAGCGAAATGGCATCGCGCACCAAGCAGAATGCTGAGAACGCTATTCAGGCTAATACCCTTTCAGCGGAGGCGTGTAAAGCGGCTGAGCATGGGAATAAGCAGATGCAGGATATGGTGGGAGCCATGACTGAGATCAACGAATCAGCGCAGAACATCTCCCGCATAATCAAAGTGATTGATGAAATTGCGTTCCAGACCAATCTGCTTGCTCTCAACGCTGCGGTGGAGGCGGCACGTGCAGGGCAACATGGCAAAGGGTTTGCTGTGGTGGCCGAAGAGGTGCGAAGCCTAGCGGCGCGCAGTGCCAAGGCGGCCAGCGAGACCACAGCTATGATTGAGAGCGCAATGCAGAAAGCGGAAAATGGCACTCTGATTGCGCAGGGAACAGCCGAGGCTTTAGATGGAATTGTGAGCGGTATCACTAAAGTGTCGGATCTGGTGGAGGAGATTGCGGCAGCTTCGGATGAGCAGACCAGAGGGATTTCGCAGATCAGTATTGGGCTGGATCAGATTGACGAAGTAACACAGCAAAATACCAACAACGCGGTGGAGTGTGCTGCAACGTCAGAAGAACTGGCGTCACAATCCCATGAACTGCGGGAGATGCTGTCACGTTTTGTGTTGTACAACGGTAATGTAAAGTCTCAACCTAGGACATATAGCGCGGCAACGCCAAGGCACTCGCACCCAAAAGCACCACAACGTGAGCAGAAACAGCTAGAGCGTAGAACGCAAGACAACTGGGGGGCGTCTAAGGGGGACGCTCCTTCTGGTGGAGATTTCATAGCCCTTGACGATGACGAGTTTGGGCGTTTTTAAGTGTAGCCTAAGTTTCTAGAGTAGCTCCTAGGCAGGCCCGCCATCGCAACGGTCGATGTGCGGGCCTGCCCTTTCTTGAGGCAGAAGACCATAGATTAATGTCGGAACAGGGGCTAGAACAGGGAAATATTCACTCAACCACCTCTTCATTTTTCCCCGCCACATCGTGATGCCGCTGGAGAAAATCGCAGATCCGTTTTTCATCAAGGATGATGCCGCTGAGGATCTCCCCTTCACACTGGAGCGCTGGAATCATCCGTACCCCCGCTCGGAAAGACTTTATTGGCTGGGTAGCAACTTCAACTATGTTTAGATCAAAGCTTGGGTATTGGGGAAGTAGATCCTGGAGGATGCGTTGAGTCTTTTTACACCGTGGACACAGGGCGGTGCGATACAGGGTTAAAGTCATCTCTATTCTCCGTGAATACAGTGGGTAGTCTGTTAATTTGTTTGATACTATGCGGGGATTCATATGCGCGCTTTGTGCGCTCTAAGCTTGAGGGGTGCGTATATAATAAGCTTGTATGCAGGCGTATTATATAGGGGTTCAATTTAAAGGGGCTCAATCTAAAGGGGCTCAATCAGCGCAGTCCTGTGGCATACTAGACTGAAACCTAGTTATTTAAAAAGAAATGAATGCGCGAAAGGTAATTATATGTCGGATACACAGATGGTAGAACTGGAGAGCAAAGTTGCATTTCAGGAATATCAGATTGAGAAGTTGAGTTCTCAGATTGCCCAGCAGCAAAAGCAAATTTTAGAGCTCGAAGCGTTGTGTCGCAGCATCGTCAATCGCCTGAAAAGCGGTACCACTACCTCTGAGGGCGCTAGCGTCGAAGTTGACGAATGTCCACCCCATTATTGATTCTGAGCGCGAGAGATTTTAAGTGACACCTGTGAACAACAAACGGATAGGCCTTGCTCTTGGAAGCGGTTCCGCACGCGGGTTGAGCCACATTGGAGTGATTCAAGCTCTGGAAGAGATGGGTATTTCTCCGGCAATTGTGTGTGGTTCTTCCATCGGAGCAGTGGTGGGGGCTGCGTATGCGACGGGGCGGCTGCAGGCGTTGCAGGAATGGGCAGAATCGTTGACACGCATGGATGTTGCGAGCTTTTTCAACCTCAGCTTTTACCGCTCCGGTTTCATCAACATCGAACGTCTGCAACGTTTTCTGACCGAAGTAGTGGATCCACAGGACAGTGATATTGCCGCACTGCAGAAGACTTTTGCAGCCGTAGCTACAGATCTTGAAAGTGGGTGTGAATACTGGTTTACTCAGGGTAGTGTGCGCAACGCAGTGCAGGGTTCCATGTCGTTGCCCGGTCTCTTTAACCCTATGCGCCACGATGGTCGTTGGCTTGTGGACGGAGGGTTGGTGAATCCGATTCCGGTGTCGGTATGTAAATCGCTGGGAGCGGATGTGGTTATTGCCGTAAATCTGAATGGAGATATAGTGGGTAAGCACTCAACGCACAGACACAATAGCAGGGCAAAGCACGCGGACTCTACCCAGAAAAATGGTGCTGATTGGCACCGCGATGATGGAGGGAATAATATTGTAGCGTATGTCAAGAACACCTTGCGTTCATATTCAGATTCTATTTTCTCCAACCTTAATTCAGCACAAGATTCCCCGGGGCTATTTGAGACTGTGGCAGGATCGATAAATATCACCCAGGATCGTATTACGCGCACCCGGCTGGCAGAAGATGCTCCAGATATTGTTTTGACCCCCAGTTTGTCTCATATCGCTTTGCTGGAATTTTATCGCGTGGGTGAGGCTATAGAACAGGGGCGCATGTGCGTCAAAAAAGAGAAAAAGAGGCTGAAGGAGATACTTGCCTAAAATAGATAGGTTGAATGATATGTCTACAAAACAGATAGTAAGCAACCTCCTCGATTGTCATACGCGTTTAATCCAGAGTAGAAATGGTGTAGTGCGTGCACTTGTACTTACACTGGAGCTGTTTAAGCGTGAACGGTGCATGGAGAAAGCTGCAGCACTAACCTACAGTAGCCTGTTGGCGCTGGTTCCCCTGCTTGCCATTATGTTTGCCCTTCTCAAGGGGCTCGGAGTGCATAACACTATGGAGCCACTTCTGCTCAAGTATCTTGCCAGTGGCTCGGAAGCAGTGGTTAATAATGTGCTTAGGTATATCAACAACACCAATGTTGGCAGTCTTGGTGCGGTAGGGCTCGTCACTTTGTTGCTTACCGTGTTGTTTTTGCTGAGTAATGTTGAGAAAGCGTTTAACAGCTTGTGGCAGGTGCGCGAAAATCGCTCCTGGTTCCGCAGGTTTGCCGATTATTTTTCCGTAATCGCCTTTGGTCCCCTATTTCTTCTGGCGGCCATCTCCATGAGCAGTTCACTGCGAAGCCAGACCCTTGTGCAGTGGATTTTGGAACAGCCACTGCTGGGGGAAGCGGTGATTATGGCGTTAGAGATAACTCCATTTGTGGTGATCTGGATCGCATTTATTTTCCTATATCTGTTTATGCCCAACACCAAAGTGAATTTTAGTGCTGCGGCAGTGGGCGGGGTTACCGCCGGAACTTTGTGGCTCTTAAGTCAGTGGGGTTATGTAAGCTTTCAGATCGGTGTGGGCAAATACAACGCCATATACGGCACGATGGCGGCGTTGCCGGTGTTTATGATGTGGCTGTATATTGGCTGGATGATTGCCTTAGGGGGTGGAGCGCTGAGCCGTGCATGGCAAGGGCGGGAGACTTTAAAGCTGGAAACCATCGCGGAGGAAACCAACTGGCATCCGCTTCAGGTTTTGACGCTGTTATTTCTTGTGTACCGCCGCTTTCAGCGCGGCAAAGAGCCATGGTACGAGGGGGAGTTAATTGCTGCTTCCGGTATGGATCAGCGCATAGGTCGGGCGATTTTGAGTTTTTTAGAGCACAAGGGAGTTTTTCTCCGCTTTGATGAGCAGGGGCGCGATGTGCGGATTTTACCCCAGCGCAGTGCTGCACAGGTGGATCTGGCACAATTGCTCGCTCCGAAGCTCAGCTTTGGAGCTGAAGACGATTGTGCTACCCAAGTGTTACATCAACACTGGGATGCCATACAGGAAGAGTATTTGCGCCAGCACAGTTTTGAAGCTTTGCTAGCCCAGGATATGGAGGAATCATCTGAAGCTACATCTGCTGCTTAATTTGCTCCAGCCCTTCGAGGGCTCCAAGGGCGATAGATAGGTGTGGTGCCTGGATCTGTGCTTCGCGCGGATTGATACGCACTATGCTTGCTCCGTACGTGCTGCCAAGGCGGTTGCTGAGATGACGGATGGTGGGAACCGCTGTTCCGGCGCCCAACTCTAAGACTAAAAGATCTGAATCTGCATATTCGCCGAGAAATGCACGGAAATGTTGTTCCTGCATGCTGGTGCGCGCATCTATCCAAGAAAAATCACCAAACATCAGGATGTTAGGTCTGGCCGTCTCACTACAGTGGGGGCAGGTAGGGACTGGGGAGCAGCGCATGGTTTCAGGATCAACGTTATATTCGGCGTGGTTATCCCAAATGTTCTGAGAACAAGGGCGCAGGCATTGGAGATGGTGGATGGAGCCGTGTACTTCGAAGATTTGGGTGGGATCAAATCCGGCTTTTTGAAACTGTCCATCCACATTTGAGGTCACCACAAAAGTGGGGAGGTTCAGCTCTTTCCCCCATTGGCGCAGGATGTGAAATCCTAGATGGGGAGCAGTTTCACGGTACAGGTTGGTGCGATGCCCGTAAAAACCCCAACCGAACTCCGGATCGCGCTGGAAATGGATCGGATTGGCGGCATCGTAAAAATTAAGTCCGAGGCGTTCGTACATAGGATATGCGTTCCAAAACCCTTTGTCGCCGCGAAAATCGGGTAAGCCTGAATCAACCCCCATCCCTGCGCCAGTAGCGATAATAAGTGCTTTGGCGCGGCGCAGTTTTTCTGCCGCTGCTTTGATGGTGGTTATCCTCTCTGGCATAGACTCCTCCCAGCATGCAATTCATGTTGCATACGGTGCTTTTTGTACGCGCAAGAGATACGTGCGCATCAACAGCTCCAACATCGCAAGGGTATAACATATCCTTGCGAGCTGCAACACTCTCCCGTTGCTCTGTCTGGGTTGTTAATAGACTTGTTGCCGGTGTAGCAAAAGTGCTATATACTGCGTCGGTTTGACCGAACGGATAACTATTTGTACCGCAGGGAAATTGCGCTATGGGTCTGTGTTATTACATGGACCTGTGTTGTATTTGTGTTTGTGCACCTAGGTTACACACAGCTGGCATCTCCCAACGCGTTAATCAAAGAAGTAAGGATATATCTATGCATAGTATGACCGGTTATGGCAAGGGGCGTAGTGTTACAGATTCTGTTCGCTATACAGCAGAGATAAAGACGGTAAATCATCGCTATATCGATGTAAGTGTTAAGCTTCCGCGTGCGCTGATGTTTTTAGAGAATGAGATTAAAAGCTGGGTTACGAGTGTGTTGCATCGAGGCAAGGTTGATGTGTACATCAGTCGTGATGGTGATGCTGCTGAAGCCCTCCAGCCCCAACTTAATTTGGGAGTGGCGCAGGCTTATGTGGAGGTGTACCAGGAGCTGATAGAGCGCTTCGGTTTAGCGCAGGATATCCCCATCTCTATGCTCGCAACGCAACGAGATGTGATAGTACTGAATGAGCCGGAAATTGATGCATCGAATGCGCGTGAGGGTTTGAAACACGCGGTAACTGAAGCTTTAGTGGCGACGGTGCAAATGCGACTTACCGAAGGGAAATCCATGGAGGAGGATATAGTTGCACGGCTGCAGACCCTCGAAGACCTTCTCCACGCGGTTGAACTCCGCACCCCCCAAGTAGTTGAAGAGTGGCAGCAGAAACTTCACAAACGCCTGGATACTCTGTTGCAGGAAGCTGAAGTAGAGCCGCAGCGTCTTGCACAGGAGATCGCCATCTTTGCGGATAGATGCGATATCAGCGAAGAGGTGGTGCGTTTTAATAGCCACATCGCGCAGCTGCGCGCCCTGCTTACCCACCCTGGCGCCATCGGGCGGCAGATGGATTTTCTGCTGCAGGAGCTTAACCGAGAAGCCAATACCATGGGATCAAAGTCCAACGATGCGGAGCTGACGCGCAATGTAGTGGCGCTAAAAGCAGAGTTGGAGAAGATTCGCGAACAGGTCCAAAACATTGAATAGCCTAAGCACATCAAATAAAATGTTGACGGAAGACTGCGGACAAGAACAGCTCTGCGGCGGACTGCTGTTTGTAATGTCAGCCCCCTCTGGTGCAGGGAAAACCACCCTCGGACGTTTATTGCTTGAGCGTGAAGCTGGTTTGCGCCATTCCATCTCTTATACCACCAGAGCGATGCGCCGGGGGGAGCGGGCGGGGGTGGACTACCACTTTGTCGACCAAGACACCTTTCAGCGCATGATTGATAACAATGACTTTGTGGAGTGGGCCAAAGTACATGGTAATTACTACGGTACCTCTCTGGCAGATATACTACAACTGTGTGCTGAAGGGCGCGATGTGCTGCTGGATATCGATGTGCAGGGGGCAGAGCAACTCCGCGCAAGGGGAGTGGATGCAGTGTTTATCTTTATTGTACCCCCCAATATGGAGATTTTGAGCCAACGTCTGCAGCAACGCGACAGTGATACTCATGAAGTGATAGCGAAGCGGATGGTAAATGCGCGTCGGGAGTTGGAGCACGCCCCAAGGTATGATTATATTATAATAAATGATAGACTCGAAGAAGCGACGCAAGCTTTGCATGCCATAATTAGGGCTGAGCATAATCGCGCGCGTCGGGTTATGCCCAAAGTAAGACAATTGGGCACTTAAAGTGCGATGTAGCTGTAATGTAGCTGCAATGTTGCTGTCTATAAACCCAATAAAAGAGAGAACTATATAATGGCTAGAGTTACCGTAGAAGATTGTCTGGAACAGATTTCGAACCGTTTCCTCCTCTCCATGGTGGCGGCAAAGCGCACCAAACAACTTTACCGTGGTGCGGCCCTCTTGATTGAAAATGAGTCTAACAACAAGATGGTCGTTCATGCTCTGCGTGAAATCGCTTCGGGCAAAGTAAAATTTGTCGACCCGATTGAAAAACGTCAGATCTAATCCTATATGGATTTAATGCCGTAATGACTCTTACCAGCCTCGAAGATTTTAAGACCGCGGTCAGCAAGTACATGTTCGAGCCAGATATGGCTCTGCTTGAACGTGCTTACACCTTCGGCAGTCAGGTTCACGCCGGAGTGAAACGCTCTTGTGGCAACCCGGCATTTTCACACACCTGCGCGGTGGCGAGTGTAGTGGTGCGTATGCAACTTGACATGCCCACTATTGCCGCAGCGTTGGTGCATGATGTGCTTGAGCGCAAGCTTGTGAGCGTGGAAGAGTTGCACACCGAGTTGGGTGCGGAGGTAGTGAGCCTGGTTAAGGGCCTGACTAAGATCAATTCCATCATCTATCAGCGCGGCAGGGAACGTGATACTGAGAGCTTTCGTAAAATGCTTCTCGCCATTGCGCGCGACGTGCGTATTGTGCTGCTCAAACTCGCAGATCGTCTTCACAATATGCAGAATCTTTCTTGTTTTGAGCACAAAGAGCAGATGCGTATTGCCCGCGAGACCCTGGAGGTCTACGCGCCTATGGCCAACCGCATGGGTATAAGCTGGCTCAAAAGTCAGCTTGAAGACCTGTGCTTCAAGTCCTTGCATCCGCAAGAATACAAGGACTTGAAGCGAAAAATTCGGATGTTCAAAACCGATGCCACTGATAAATACATCCAGAGCGTGGTTGAGCATATTCAGGCCAAGTTAGAGGGCAACGGTATCGAAGGTCAAATTTCGGGGCGCTCCAAGCATTTGTATTCAGTGTACCGCAAGATACAGCGCCAGAAGGTTGACATTGATCAGATTTACGACCTCATAGCGTTTCGCATAATTGTCGATAACGTAAGAGATTGCTATGCGTGTCTGGGAATTATCCACGAAGCATGGAAACCGATCTCCGGACGCTTTAAAGACTATATCGCCATGCCGAAGGCGAATATGTACCAATCCCTGCATACTTCGGTCATCGGGCCGTATGGGAAGCGGATGGAGGTGCAGATACGCACTGAGGAGATGCACCGCATTGCCGAAGAGGGGATTGCGGCCCACTGGAAGTACAAGGAGAGTGGGGCCAGTGTACCAGTTGCGGGTGATGGGCGGATCCGGTGGGTGCGGCATATGCTTGAGTGGCAAAAGGAACTCAGCGATGGACATGAAGTCAGTGCCGAAACCCATCTAGATCTATTCCCCGAAGAGGTCTATGTGTTCACCCCGGATGGGCACGTCAAGGAGTTACCGCATGGGGCATGCCCCATAGACTTTGCCTACTCCATCCATGGAGATGTGGGGAACTCCTGTATTGGTGCCAAGGTTAATGGCAAGATGGTGGCACTGAAAACTCCACTCCAGAATGGCGATGTGGTGGAAATTCTCACCTCCAGCACCCAGTCCCCGAGTAAAGATTGGCTTAACCTGGTAAAGACCCCTAAAGCACGCAACCGTATCCGTCACTGGATCAAAACCCAGGAGCGTGAAAAGAGCATTGAAATCGGACGCGATCTACTCGAACGCGATCTGCGCAAGTACAAGGCTAGTCTCAACAAGCTCACGGGGGAGAAAATCATGGCCGAGGTTATCAGCGGCTTTGGATTCAAGAACAAGGATGAGATGTTGGCGGCGATAGGTTATGGCAAGCTCTCATCTCTTCAGGTTGCAGGGAAACTTCTCCCCGATGTTGATACGCGCCCTGCAGGGAGTCGTATCCCCGCGTTGGGACGAATGTTTGGCAGGGCACGCAAAAAGCCAGCGCATGAACCTATTATGATTCAGGGCAATAGCAATATAATGGTACGTTTTGCCAAGTGCTGCAATCCACTTCCAGGTGATGATATCGTAGGGTTTATCACACGTGGGCGCGGTATAGCTGTCCATGCTGCCACCTGTTCTCATCTGCTGGAGACCGACCCGCAACGTCGTGTAGACGTTGCATGGGATAAAGGGGTTAGGGCGGTGCGCAATGTTAAAATAAACGTGCTGTGTTCCGATACCAAAGGGGTAGTGGCTGAGATCACTAATGTTATAACCCAGCGCGAAGCGGATATTGTTGGGGCTAGCATCCATGCCCACGGGCAGCGGGGTTTGAATGAGTTTGAACTTGCGGTTGAAAGTGTTGAGCATCTCAATAAGGTGATGGCGAGTTTAAAAGGGGTGAAGGGGGTGCGTCATGTTGAGCGTGTCAGCGAACGCTAGCTTTACTTACGCCGCTTAAATCAGGGGTGAGAAAAAGGGAAAAAACAAAAAAAGGGGGTCGGCTATGTGCTGCTACAGCACTTGTCCTACCCCCTCTTTCTGTTCGTCGCCAGCTCGTCGTTGCGCTGTATCAACCTTTAACTACAGCTCCTGAGCGGATGCAGCGAGTGCACACCTTGATGCTTTTTACCGCACCGTTTCGCAGTGCCCGGACCTTCTGCAGGTTGGGGTACCACACTTTGCGGTTCTTGTTGTGCGCATGACTGACGTTGTTACCGGTTACGGGTTTTTTCCCACAAATTTCGCATGTTTTGGACATTGTACTTAGACCTCCTGAATATTTAGAACGCAAATATCTAGCACGATTTTTCTGCAATGGCAAGATATTTAACCACCTATGATTAAATGTTTGCCGCTAGTAAAGCTGTTGAGGATGCAGGATAGAGACTTCAGCTTCGCTAATTACCTGCAACCCCTCGCGTAGCAACAGAGAAGTTGTTACCCCCTGACCCTTAATGCACGTTTCACCTACATATATCTGGTGCACCCCACATGAGGGGCTTCGTTCCTTGAAGATTGCCCATTCGCATCCGCACAGACGGGCAATCTCCAGACACTGATGGGCGCCGTGAATAAACGCTTGGGTAGTATCCGTACCTTCGCAATCTTGTAAATGTGCCTGTTGTTGCAATACCGCAGCTCCGTTCGCACTTACAAAGGCGCTGGGGAGACGCGGTGTCGGTAGCCCTCCCAGTTGTTCTGGACACACCGGAATCGGGATTAACCCCTCTGAGAGCAGAAAATCGGTAACATATGGGCAGGGCTTGCTATCCCCTTTGTAACGGGTCTTCAGCCCCAGCAGGCATGCACTGACCAAAACTCTGGAGCCATATGGGATGATGGGCACATTAGTTGAGTCTGGCTTGCGGGCGTTTGCGTACATGGCGTATCTTTATGCGCGCGGTGGATTGATAAGCGCGCCTAGATCGGCGTGGTGCGCATGGGCATATGCCGGATCAATTCTGACGCGCCGCCCATCAATCTTAAGAGCCCCGGTGGCAAAAAGCTGGATCGCATGTGGGTAGAGGCGGTGCTCCTGCTCCAAAATTCTCGCACTTAGAGTATCCTCGGTGTCATCGTCGAGGATGGGCACCACAGCCTGGGCAATGATGGGTCCAGTATCCACACCGGCATCAATAAAGTGGACCGTGCAGCCGGCGAATTTAGCCCCGGATTCCAACGCTTTTTTCTGCACATGCAAGCCGGGAAATGCCGGGAGCAGAGCAGGGTGGATATTCATGATGCGGTGGGGGAAAGCGTTGACAAAATTAGTTCCCACGATGCGCATGAACCCAGCGAGAACCACGAGTTCTACATGGTCTTGCTGGAGCTGGGCGATAACTGCTGCATCAAACGTTGCGCGCGAGTCAAAGTCGCGGTGGTTGATGCAGCAAGTGGGGATGCGGGCGCGCTCAGCACGTTGCAGGGCACCGGCATCTGGATTGTTGCAGATTACCCGCACAATCTTAGCGTCTATATCTCCGGCGCTGCATGCATCGATAATGGACTGAAGATTTGTGCCGCCGCCTGAAGCCAGCACCCCAATGCGGAGCTTTGTGTTGCTTGCGCCCATGCTAAATCAGCTCCACCGCCGAAGTGCCAGAGTTAGAGGTGCCGATCTCGCCTATAACCCAAGCACGCTCGTTCAGGTCGCGCAGGCGTTGCATAATATCCTGGTGTTGCTCTTTGGGGACCACTAGAACCATGCCGATGCCATTGTTGAAGGTACGATACATCTCGTTTTCTTCGATGTTGCCGGCTTTTTTCATGATGTCAAAGATTTTTGGTTTGTCCCAGCTGGTTGGATCAATTTTTGCCGTGCAGCTTTGGGGCAGGCACCGGGGAATGTTCTCTAAGATGCCACCTCCGGTTATGTGAGAGATCGATTTGATCTTGAAATCGCGAATCAGGTTGAGCACGCTCTTCACATAGATTTTTGTTGGAGTCAAGAGCTCTAGCCCGATAGGTTGCTCAAGCCCCTCGACTGTATCGTTCACCGAAAGCCCCATAATGTCGAAAAATATTTTCCGTGCGAGGGAGAAGCCGTTGGAGTGGAGTCCGCTGGAGCCGATGCCGATGATGATATCGCCTGCCACTACGTCAGAGCCGTTAATGATGAGGTCATTATCGACGGCACCTACACAGAACCCTGCTAAATCGTATTCATCATCAGGGTAGAAGCCGGGCATCTCCGCAGTTTCGCCACCGATAAGGGCACATCCCGCCTGGCGACAGCCTTCGGCAATACCCCCGACCACAGTGGCAGCTTTTTCTGGGCTCAATTTTCCGGTAGCGAGATAGTCGAGAAAAAACAGCGGCTCGGCGCCCTGTACAATTATGTCGTTTACACACATAGCCACTAGGTCGATTCCGACAGTGTCGTGCTTGCCGGTATCGAAGGCGAGCTTGAGCTTGGTTCCTACACCATCAGTGGCAGAAACCAAGGTGGGTTTTTTATATTTGTCGGCTTGAAAGGAGAACAACCCCCCGAAACCACCAATTTCGGTGAGTACCTCGGGTCTTGAGGTTGATTTCACCATGGGTTTGATCATATCTACGAGGCGGTTGCCCGCATCAATGTCAACACCCGCATCCTTATAGGTAACACTTTTGTTTTCCACGTTGTCAGCTCCTTGGTTCAAAGTGGCGACAAGTAATAATCCATGGGCTGCCCCCTTGTCAACGCCAATTTAGGTTGAGGCAGTTTCAATCTTTACACGTTAATGGCACTGGAATAGTATGCTGCGGCGGGTTCTACGTTGTGAATCGCCTGCGCGCGTAGTTTTTGGGTGCACACTTATGTAGAAGTTCTCGCACTCGGCTCGCAGTGTAGCGCACAAAACCTCATTTGTCAGGAGAAAGGGTGCATGAGTCATATGAATGCGGAGCCTTCGGTTGGAGGGGCAACCGTGGAGTTTGCTACCCCAGCAGATGTGCCTGAACTGGTGCACATAGAGCAACAGTGTTATGCTCAGCCTTGGAGTGCGGCGAGGTTTATGCAGGAGTGTGCAAACTCACACAGCTATATTTTCCTGTTGCGCCATCAGGGCGCGGTAACCGCGTACCTGTGCTTTTGGCATCTGGGTCCAGAAGTGGAGATCCACAACGTCGCCTGTGCCCCACATAGGCGACGCAGTGGAGCAGCACAGACCCTGTTGAGGCATCTGCACAACTGGTGCCTGGCACAGCAGGTGGAGCAGATATTTCTCGAAGTGCGCAGGAGTAACATGGGTGCCATTGCGCTGTACCATGAATTTGGTTTTACCCAGGCTGGCGTGCGTGTTGGATACTACAGCAATGGGGAAGATGGATTGTTGATGGGATGCAGAGTTTCGGAAGATAAAGGGACGTAGATGAAAGATATCAGGACAACGGTACTGTATAACCGCGAGATGGCACCAGGGTATTATCGCCTTGGGGTCGTGGCACCAGGCTACCCGGCTCAGGCACAAGCGGGGCAATTTGTGATGCTGCGTATAACCGCTAGCTACGATCCGCTGTTGCGGCGCCCGTTCGGAATTTTTCGCACTGGCGTGTTACAGGGGTCCAATCCCCAGCTTTCGTCGCAGGATTACATAGAATTGGTGTACAAAGTGGTTGGGCGTGGCACACGCTTGATGGCCCAGCTCAAGGCTGGAGATGAGGTGGCTCTTCTTGGTCCTTTAGGGCAAGGGTTCTGCTTTGAGGGGATTGCACATGCCGCTGCCAGCGATGCTCTCCTGGTTGCAGGCGGTATCGGTGTAGTCCCACTGTTCATGCTGGCGCGTCACCTTGTAGATATGGGGGTAAAGGTACGCCTTCTGTTGGGGGGGCGTAGCCGGTGCGATATCCTTGCAGTTACAGAATTTGAACGCTTGGGAGTTGGAACCTATGTTGCCACCGATGACGGTACCTTAGGGGAAGAGGGGCTTATCACCCAAGTATTGGAGCGCAAATTGGGCAAATATCCACATGCGCATGTATTTGCGTGCGGTCCCATGCCTATGCTGCATGCGGTGGAACAGATATGCACTCATGCTCAAGCTCCCCTGCAGGTTTCTCTGGAAGCGCTGATGGCGTGTGGGGTCGGTGCATGCTTGGGCTGTGTAGTCAAAGGGCGGGAGCATAGCGCACAAAGCCCAGACTATCTGTGTACTTGCAAGCAGGGGCCGGTATTTACAGCGCAGAAGTTGAGCTGGTCGAGCACCACGGGGGAGGAGTGAAAATGAGGATGTGCACAGATGAAAAGCCCAACCTTGCAGTGGATATCGCCGGACTGAAGTTGAAAAACCCAGTAATGCCTGCCTCGGGGACTTTTGGCTACGGGGAAGAGTTTACCCCCTATTTGGATTTAGAACAGCTGGGTGCGCTTGTGACCAAAGGGGTATCCCTGTTGCCCAAGGCGGGAAACCCCACCCCACGCCTGGCTGAGACACCAGCGGGGATGCTGAATGCTATCGGGTTGCAGAATGTGGGAATTGAAGCTTTTGCGACACAAAAGATCGAATTCCTGCGCTCCATCTCCACCCCAGTGGTGGTTAACTTCTTTGGCAATACCTTTGAAGAGTATGTAGAGGTTGCTGAGCGTTTGAGCGAAATTGAACGCGTGGATGCCGTGGAATTAAATATCTCCTGCCCCAATGTGAAGGCGGGGGGGATAGTCTTTGGTACTGATCCGGTTGTAGCTGCGCGTGTAGTGAGCGCAGTGCGTACAAAGCTCAAGGTGCCTTTAATTGTCAAGCTTTCTCCCAATGTTACTGATATTGCACTGATGGCACGCGCGGTGGAAGAGGCGGGAGCCGATGCCATAAGCTGTATCAATACTCTAACCGGGATGGCGGTAGATCTAGAGCGGCGCTGTTTGCGTTTGGCTAACGGTACTGGGGGGCTGTCTGGTCCGGCAATAAAGCCTGTGGCTCTGCGGATGGTGTATCAGGTGGTGAACAGTGTCTCCATTCCAGTAATAGGGGTTGGGGGGATCATGAGTGCAGAGGACGCCCTTGAGTTTTTGCTCGTGGGAGCCACGGCAGTACAAGTGGGTACTGCGAATTTGGTGAATCCAAGCGCGATGGCTGAAATTATCACGGGGATCGAAGCTTTCCTCGAACGGCAAAAAATTGCGGATATCAATACCTGGATCGGTTCACTTCAATAGTGGCGCCTACACACCGAAATTGGAGCAGAAGCTCAAACATTACCGCACTGCTTGCAGTGCAGATCTGATCAGTAGATGGATATTATCGCTAGTCATATAAATGCCGATTTTGACAGCCTTGGGTCAATGGTGGCAGCGCAGCTTCTTTACCCCGCTGCGGTTCCAGTTTTCCCCGGGGGCAAAGAATCGGTGGTGCGCGAGTTTTTAGAGCACACCTCGGTGTGTGACCTTAATTTTGTGCGTATCAGGGATATCGACCTGAGTGCGGTGAGGCGCCTGATTCTGGTAGATGTAAACAGCCCTACACGTATCGGCTCTCTTGCACCTCTGATGGAGGATGATAGGGTTGAAAAACATATCTACGATCACCACCCCCTTCACAGCGATACCGTAGAGACCGAGCACACCCACATTCTCCCCGTAGGCGCTACGGTGACAGTAATGGTTGAGCAGTTGCGTCGCCACCAGGTTTACCCCGATAACGCACAGGCTACGGTTATGATGTTAGGGTTATACCAGGACACCGGCGGACTGCTATTTGCCTCCACCACCAGCGCGGACTTCGCTGCAGCTTCATTCCTGCTCGAAGCAGGAGCTGACCTCTCCACGGTTGCCGAATATCTGAGCCGTGAACTGAGCGCAGATCAGGTTGATGTTATGCATCAGCTCTTGCAGTCGCGAGAAGTTCTGAATGTCCACGGCATTAATGTCAGCCTGGCGCGTGCTTCAATCGACAAGTATGTGGGCGATCTAGCGGTACTGGTGCATAAAATCCGGGATATGGAAAACATTGATGTCCTTATTGTAGCCGTACGCCTTGAAGACCGAGTGTTTATGGTGGGGCGCTCCCGCATCCCAGAGGTGGATGTTGGGCATATTCTGAGTGTTTTCGGTGGGGGGGGACACCCCACTGCGGCGTCAGCAACTATCCGCAATATGACGCTAGTACAGGTGATGGAGGCGCTGCCCCCTTTGCTCGAACAGGTGGTGATCCCACCGAAACGTGCTGAGGTGATTATGTCAGCACCTGTGCGCAGCATCACTGTCAATGAAAAGCTTAAAAACGCGCGCGCTATCCTGACGCGCTACAATATTAATGCCCTCGCTGTGGTGGATAATAAGCGGATTGTAGGGATTGTTACACGGCAGATAATCGAACGCGCGGTGCATCTCGGGCTTGAAGATGTACCGGTGCGCGAATATATGCTGACCGAGTTCGGTACGGTGAATGCTGCCGCTGGAATTGAAGAGGTGCAGAAGATCGTGGTGGAGCAACGTCAGCGCTTTGTCCCTGTAATTGACAACGGCCGTCTGGTGGGGGTTATTACCCGTGCTGATCTGTTACGCCACATGGTAAGTGGGGCTTATGATCTTCACGGTCGTCCTCCGGTTATCTCCGGCACCGACGGTATCAGCATAGATCGACGCCGCATGACGCGGATGCTGGAAAAAGAGTTGCCTGCGCGGATCCAGGAGCTGTTTGCACTCCTGACTCCGATTGCGGAAGAGCTGCACGTAAAAATTTATGCTGTGGGCGGTTTTGTGCGCGATTTGCTTCTCAAAATCCCCAATCTGGATGTGGATGTAGTGGTAGAAGGGGACGCCATCGCCTTTGCGCGTGAGCTAGAGAAGCGATGTTCCTGCCGCGTGCGGGCGCATGAAAAGTTTGCCACTGCAGTAGTGGTGTTTGAGGACGGTTTTAAGCTCGACCTTGCATCAACTCGAACGGAGTATTACCTTGAGCCCGGTGCTCTGCCTACAGTGGAAAATGCATCTATAAAACTGGATATGTACCGGCGCGATTTTACTATCAACACCCTGGCACTTTCTCTTAATCGAGATAAGTACGCAGAGGTTCTTGACTATTTTGGAGCGCAGCGCGATCTGCATGATAAGGCGATAAGGGTGTTGCACAATTTAAGTTTTGTGGAAGATCCTACCCGAATTTTGCGCGCAATCCGCTTTGAACAACGCCTGGGGTTTACCCTTGGATTGCAAACACGCCAGCTGTTGAGTAGTGCAGTACAAATGGGGTTTTTAGAACGGGTAAGCCCGTTGCGCTTGTTTAACGAGTTGCGCATTATCCTAAGTGAGGCCGACCCTTCAGATACACTGGCGCGTTTATATGAATTAGAGGTTCTGCAGAAGATCAGCTCCCATTTGCGTTTTAGCTCTGTGGAGCGGGCGCGCTGTGAGCAGGCAGGGAAGGTGGTAAATTGGTTTGAACTCCTCTACACTGGGGAGGAGATTGCTCCTTGGGTGGTATATTTTCTGTGCTTGAGTGGCGATCTGCAAATCCCAGAGATGGAGCAGCTATGTCAACGTCTGCAGATACCCCATCGCTGGGATGGAATTTTAATAACTGAATTGCCGCAGGCGCGCGCCGCGTTTCATACTTTAGAGCGCAAACATAACCGAACGGCCATTAGCGATAGTTGTTTAGCCGAGCTCTTGGATGGATTCAGCTTAGAGACCCTGTTGTACGGCATGGCACGGACCCAGCATGAACATCTGCGCCTTAAGTATTCCCACTACATCACACGTATTCGCGGGGTCAAGGCTGTTCTAAATGGTTGGGATGTGCAGAAACTTGGCTGTACCCCCGGTCCACTAGTGGGAGAGATCCTCCAGGGCTTACGTATTGCACGCCTGGATGGAGAGGTAACCACCCGCACCGACGAAATAGAGTGGGCGCAGCGCTACCTTGAGAAAACAGCGAAAACGCAAAGCTGATATTTATTTTACGTCAAACATCTGAACTCCTGCAGCTTTTAAAGGAGACAGGAGATACATGGAACATCTGCTGGTCAAAATTTCAATCATGTTGGTGCCGGCACTGCTTGCAGTAACTGTACATGAGGTTGCGCACGGTTATGTAGCAGATCGTTTTGGCGATCCTACGGCACGTCTGCTGAACCGCCTGACGTTGAATCCACTGCGCCACCTGGATATCTTCGGCACTATTGCTTTGTTGCTAATAGGGTTTGGGTGGGCAAAGCCGGTACCGGTGAATCAGGCCAATCTGCGCAATCCCCATCGACATATGCTTTGGGTTGCGATATCTGGTCCAGTATCGAACTTCATCCTTGCGGCTCTGTCTGCCCTTATCGTTCACTTTGTGGGATTGTTGCAGCAAAATGCAGGGCTGAAGCCAATCACCGAGCCGCTAATGATGATGGCGGCATTTAGTCTGTACATTAATGTGATTCTAGGGGTGATAAACATGGTTCCCATCCCTCCCCTCGATGGTGGACGTGTGTTGGCAGCACTTCTCCCCCCCCGTTATGCTGCGACCCTGATGCGGCTGGAGCCGTTCGGGTTTTTTATCGTGATCGGGCTGATTTTCTTTACGGATATCTGGTCTGCCGTAGTGGGTCCGCTGGTATATGCGATTGTGTCTGTCTTTGCGTCGTCGCATATGCACGCCGTAAATAACGTAATCCAGTTTCTGTTCAGTCAGTAAGGGTCGATGTGTAGAGTATGGCGGCGGTAGCGTATGAGATTAAACTAGATCAGTTTGAAGGTCCCCTTGATTTACTTCTCCATCTGGTGCACAAGAATGAGATGGATATCCAAGATATCAAGATCGCAACCATCACCGCGCAGTATCTGAAGCATCTGGAGATGATGAAGATGCGGAACATGGATGTCGCAAGCGAGTTCCTGCTAATGGCGGCCACGCTTCTGTATCTGAAGTCGCGCACTCTGCTCCCTCCCACCAGAACAGAACTGGATGATGAAGGGGAGGACCCGGAAGAGGAGCTAAAAGCCAGACTCCTTGAATATCAACGCTATAAAGAAGGGGCGCAGCAGCTCGAAGCGTACCCTCGTCTGTTCCGCGATGTTTTTCCCCGCCCGCCCCTGACGCTCGAGAATGAAGAGCTTGCTTCCAGGCCCGCAGATGCAGAAATTAATGTCAGCTTGTATGATCTTGTCTGCGCCCTGAACGAGGTGCTACGCCCAAAACCGCAACCAGCGGTGCACAGGGTAGAGAGGGGTGCGCTGAGTGTCACCCAGGGGGTGCATATGTTGTTGCGCAACCTGCACGGCAAAGAGCGGGTAAGCTTCCAGAGCTGTTTCAGCGCTGCAACTACACGTTTGGAGGTTGTGGTTCAGTTTATGGCGTTGCTCGAATTAGCACGCTTGCAGTTGCTTGAACTTCAACAATACACCCGAGGAGGAACTATATATCTGTATCCGGCGGAGAGTATTCGCACCGGAAGCTACACAGATATTGAACATATGATTGATGTGGAAGCATATGCAGATCTCTGATCTTAAAGCACGCGTAGAAGCGGTATTATTCAGTAGCGATACAGCTTTAAGTGCGGCAAAGCTGGAGCAGATACTTGAAGTTGAAGCAGAACAGTTACGTGTGGCGCTGCAGCAGTTGCAGCACGAGTGTCAGCAGGAAGGGCGCGGGGTTATTCTGCAGGAAGTTGCCGGGGGATTTCAACTCCGCACTCGCCCAGAGTACGCACACTGGGTGATGCAATTGCGCCGTACCCGGCATATGAATCTGTCACGGGCAGCCACTGAAACCCTCGCTATTATTGCCTATCGCCAACCGGTGACACGCGCTGAAATTGAGGGGCTGCGCGGGGTAGATTCCGGTGGAATTGCACGCACCCTACTGGAAAAGGACTTGGTGCGCGTTGCAGGTAAAAAAGATGCCCCTGGGCGTCCACTTCTGTACGCTACTAGCGCAAGATTTCTGGAGATTTTCGGACTCAATAGCCTCGATGACCTCCCAACGTTGCGCGACCTAAAAATCGATGAGCTTGAACGTGACCGGGAGGTCGAACTCGAAATGGACTTTGAGTCACAGGAGGGGGTGAAAATTGAGTAACACACAAGAGCGCGAGCGCATTCAAAAATTGATTGCCAGAGCAGGCTTAGCCTCACGTCGCGAAGCAGAACGTTGGATTGAACAAGGGCGGGTAAAAGTCAACGGGAAGGTCGCCATCTTAGGGGATAAGGCAGATATCACTTATGACCGTATAGAGGTGAATGGGCACCCACTGGGAGGCGAGGAGCGTAAGTGCTACGTGATGCTGAATAAGCCTATCGGATATGTCACCACCGCTCACGATCCGCAGGGACGCGCTACGGTTCTGGATCTGGTGGAGCAAATACCAGAGCGCCTATTCCCCATCGGTCGCCTCGACTTGAACACTGAAGGGCTGTTATTGCTGACCAACGATGGGGCTTTGGCAAATGCTCTGCTCCATCCACGTTACACTATCCCCAAAACTTATCAGGTCAAAATCAGTGGTGAACTTGATCCTAAAACGTGTAGAAAGCTGGAACAGGGGGTAGAGCTTGAAGATGGCATTACCGCTCCAGCGCAGGTGAGTAAAATCCGGAAGTCGAGGCGCAATACTTGGTTTAATCTCACCATAACTGAGGGGCGCAACCGTCAAGTACGCAGGATGTGTGAAGCCCAAGGCTGTGCTGTAAGTATGTTGAAGCGCATCCGTTTTGGTAATCTAGATCTTGGAGATTTGCCGGTGGGAAAGTTCCGTCATCTCAGTGCTGCGGAGGTTGAAACCCTGCAACAAACACGTTGAATGCACGGTGTGCAAAAAGAATAAGTGATATTTATTTTAATGTTGTTATGTTTATGCAGATATGAAAAGACTCGAGAGATTGTGCCGTAGATTGTGCCGTAAATAAACGTTTTTTCTACCGTTCCCCTCGTATCTACTTGACCAAACTTTCGTGCTGTTTTAACCTACTCAGACCTTTTTGATTAATCTAAAAATACAACGGCTTAATGCCTGACGGGCCTGCACAGTTAGGTTCCTGCGGAATTGAATATTCTTTACCATATTGTCCTGCGGGACAATATCTGTGAAAATATTCTTCGATCCTTGTTCTTCGGTTCTTCTATGTATGTAATGTAAAACCTGATACCACTAAAACTTTAATTTAAGCTGTAGCAGTTCATAGAAGGTCTCACTTGCCTACATTGGTATAATCAGACATAGCGTTAGACATTCCCGAGTTGGGGATCGATTTATCATTTACGCTGCGGTTAATGTTGGGTTCTCCACAAAACGTCTAACGAATTGGAGTGTTTCGTGGCTAAAAAAGAGAAGCTGCTGGCGACAGCACAGAAATGCTTGCAGAAAAATCAAGTTGCGCGGGCGATCAAACTGTATGAAAAAGCGCTGAGCCTAGACGAAAAAGATTTTCGCTGCCGACAAAAACTTGCCGAACTATATAGTCGCAATGGAGAGGTAGACAAAGCTACCACCCATTATGAAAAAGTTGCTACTCACTATGAAGAGCATACTTTTTATCTTAAAGCGATTGCGGTGTATAAACAGATGCAACGCCTTGAACCAGAAAACGATGTATATACTCTGAAGCTGGCGAAACTCAATGAACAACAGGGGCTGGTGGGCAACGCACTTGCAGAATACCGCACTTTGCTAAAACTATATGAAGTCAAGGCAGATATTGGTGCAGCTATTGACACCCTCAAGCGGATTCGAAAGCTAGACTCTGAGAATGTAAATGCCGCAGTTCGTTTGGCCAAGTTTTACGCTCAATTAAAGCTGGACGACAAGGCCCACGAAACATTTGCCGAGGTTGAAGAACAGCTATGGCAAAAGGGTAATTACAAGCAACTGCGTTCTTTTTATGAGCACTTTATTAAGCTGTGGCCTGAAGATGTGCTTGTCATGGCGCAGTATGGACACGCCATGGTGGAGTTCGGCGAGGTTCTAGAGGGTGTAGAATATCTTACCGGTTTGTGCCAGCAGCATCCTGACACTCCAAAAGTGTTGGATCACCTGGCTGCGGGGTTGCACAAGAGTAATGAGTACCAACGTGAGATAAAGTGTCTGCAGCAGTGGTCCGAGATGGAACCAGAAAATCTGGATATTTATCTACGTCTGTGCAAAGCCGCTCTTGCTGGCGAAGACACCAAAACATGTGTTGCTGTTCTAGAAAAATCCAGAGAAAAGTTTTTTGCCGCTCAGAGGGTGGAAGAGATTAAGCCTTTATATGAGCACTTACGTGAGGCTTTACCGGACAATGACAATGTTGTAACGGCGCTACGCGCGGTATATGAGCATCTGGGCGAAGGGGAAAAGCTCTTCGACACCTTGGGAGATCTTGAACATGATGGTGTCGATTTTAACGCAGATGAAACCAAGTTGTCTGCAAGCGTCACCCAGGAGCGCGCGCCCGACTCTGATGACTCAGATATAAGTGCTGCATTTGACGAAATAGATTTTGATGATTTGACCTTTGACACTGTTGCTGATGCGCAGGGTGACGAACATAGCTTTGATTCGTTTGATATAGAAGGGGGCGGCTTTCAAAAGAGTGTGGATGTAAGTTCTGAACTCGAAGAGGTTGATTTTTACCTCCAGCAAGGGCTATTGGATGAAGCGCAGGAAGCGTGTGAACGTCTACTGGAGCAGGCACCGGATAATGCCGAAGTTTTGCAGCGCCTCGATAAAATTCAACAGTTCAACGCACGCCATGCTGGGCAGGACCAACAGGGCGAATTAGAGCAGGCTACCCTTGAGGTAGAAACTGAAACCGGTCAGGAACAGTCAATTTCACCCGAAGATCAAAACTTCGCCACTGATGTTGTTATCCCGAAAGTTAACGATGAGATCGAGTTTAACGGGCTTGATCTGTCTCTAGATGACGGCTTCGATCTTGACCTTGAAATGCCAGAATTAGCCGATTCTCAGCGCGGGGTGGTAACTGAAATCGGAGATGAAGATACGGAGTCTGCGTATAACCTTGGAATCGCCTATAAAGAGATGGCCCTATATTCCGATGCCCTGCTTCAGTTCAACAAGGCCATGGCAGACCCAGCGCGCAAGATTGCGTGCATATCACTACAGGCCGACTGTTACAGGGCTATGCAACTGTATGAAAAAGCCGAGGAGGTGCTTACTTCTGGGCTGAGTGTCCCTGGTTTGGGTGTGGAGGAGCGAATCGCCCTGTACTACGAGACTGGATTGTTGTATGAAGAGAGTGAACGGCATGCAGATGCTCTCGCAAGCTATCAGGTAGTGGCCGATAATGATCCAGGCTTTCGCGATGTTAGCCAGAAAATCATTGAACTTAAAAAAGTTCTCGGGATTGAACTCAGTAGTGACGATATTTCTCGGGTCTCCTACGTATAGATCTTGCGCTTTAGAGAAGTGACATCTCGTTGATATCAAGGTGTTTATGCTGAGTCAGGGGCGGGTTAAGGTATGAATTATTCACAGTTTTTTGGATTTGAAAGGGAACCGTTCTCTAATGCTCCTGATTCTAGATTCTACTTTGAAAATGCCCAGCATAAACAGGCGCAATTACGTATCCGCCATGTGATTGATTCAGGTGGAGGTCTTGCGGTAATCTCCGGGGGGATAGGCTCCGGTAAGACCACTTTGGCGCGCCGTATCCTCGATACTCTTCCCCTTGAGATATACGAGCCATCGTTGCTCGTTATGGTACATTCCGGCATCACTCCAGAATGGATTCTTACCCGTATTGCCATGCAACTTGGGGTTAAAGAGCCCACTGCTGATCGAATGTTGCTCCTCAAGCAGCTTTACGAACGCTTGCTCGAAATCCACGCTGAGGGGCGTCGTACGGTGGTTCTAATTGATGAAGCGCAGATGCTTCAGACCAGCGCCTTAATGGAAGAGTTTCGCGGGCTGTTAAATCTTGAAATTCCGGGGAAGAAATTACTCAACCTCATATTTTTCGGTTTGCCTGAGGTGGAGGAATGTTTGCAGTTGGACAAACCACTGGCTCAGCGTGTTGCCATGCGTTACCATCTCCAGTCTTTGCAGGAAGCGGAAACCTTTGAGTACATTAGGCATCGCTTGCGCATAGCTGGGGCAGGGCAAGATCTTATTGACACGGACGCGATAGCCGCGATCCAGCGCTTTTCTGCCGGAGTTCCTCGCCTCATCAATACTCTGTGCGCTAACTGTTTGTTCGAGGCTTTCTTGACCAATAAGCACAGAGTTGACACTAAAACTGTGTCTAGCGTGGCGGGAGACCTGGGGCTTACCAATGTCGAAGTGAGAGAAAATCGTGCGGGGCTGGAGCAACATCTGGGGCGGATCGAGGAGCTGTTGGAACGCCTGGAGCAACGTCGCGGTTAAAGAGTGTGATACATAGAGAGCTATTTTATGCCGGCAGTAGCCGGCATTTTTGTACGCTTTGAAGGTTTTATTTATGAATCCAGAAGTTGCCATTCTACCAGAAAAACTGTGCAACCAGATAGCTGCCGGAGAGGTGGTTGAGCGTCCTGCGTCAGTGGTAAAGGAGTTGGTAGAAAACTCCATCGATGCCGGTTCTACTCGTATAATTGTTGAGGTGGTTAATGGCGGGGCGCGTCTGATCAAGGTTAGCGATAATGGACGTGGCATGAATAAGCACGATATCTTTCTATGTTTCGAACGTCACGCCACCAGTAAAATAAGAACCGAAGAGGATCTGTTTCGCCTTGGTTCCCTCGGCTTCAGAGGGGAAGCGCTGCCAGCTATTGCTGCAGTTTCGCGCCTGCAGGTGAGTAGTCGGCATATCGATTCCGAGGTGGGAATGCGTGTCAACCTCAAAGGGGGAGTAGTTACTAACACTGGAGAGGTCGGGCTCCCGGTTGGAAGCGTGTTTGAAATACGTGACCTGTTCTACAACCTTCCAGCGCGGCGCAAGTTTTTGCGTAAGACTGCTACCGAGTTCGGGCATATCGCAGAAAGTGTGCTGCGTCTAAGCTTGGCGCACCCACATGTCCAGTTTCAGCTCATCCATAATGAGCGGGTGGTGTTCAATTACTATCGTCAGCAACATATATTCGACCGCATTGGTGAGGCACTCGGTCGCACGGTAGCTGGGGCGTTACACAAAATAGAGTGTGAACGTGGAGAGATAGCCCTGCAAGGGTATGTTGCCGCTCCGGAACAGAGTCGCTCTACCACCCAGGCTATGTATACCTATATCAACGGCCGCTTTATTCGCGATCCGGTGGTAAAGCATGCAGTGCTCGATGGCTATCGCCAGTTGCTCATGAAGGGGCGCTACCCTATCTGTGTGCTGTTTCTCTGCATGCCCCCCGATCAAGTAGACGTGAATGTCCATCCCACCAAGCATGAAGTGCGTTTTCACGATCAACGTGTGGTGCATGATTTTATAACCAATGCAGTGCGGCAACAATTGCGCATAGTAGCTGATCCGCATCAGCCACGTACTTTTGCAGAAGAGGTAAGGGTAGGTAGCGGTTCTGAACCTGCTGCAAAAAAAGATGACGCTTCGTTTGCTGTGCCACCAATTTCTGCGCCACGCGGGGTTGGATCTCAACAGGAACAACAGATGTCATCTTTGGCGCTGAGTTTTTCCCATAATGGGATTCAGCGTCTTCACCATGGCATTGGTACAGACCCTAACCCATGTGCTGAAGTTGCGGAGTCCAGAAGCGCATGGGGGCAGACGTCGGGGGAAGCGGCAGGTTCTGGCGCAGAGCAATCTGCCCAGCAATCAGCTGAACTTTCTGGGGCACAGAATGTCTCCACCTTAGATACCAGCATGCAGGGGAATTATTTTTCCTCCTTGCGTATTATTGGACAGTATGCGCGCAGCTATTTGGTGTGTGAGGATGGAGACGATCTGGTTCTTATAGATCAGCATGCCGCGCACGAGCGCATCGGATTTGAGCGTCTGCGGGCCCAATATGCACGCAGCGCGGTGGAGCGCCAAGAGCTCTTATTCCCCCAGATGCTAGAACTTACTCAGGCGCAGGATGTGCAAATGCGTGAGCATGTGGATTGTTTTGCGCGGCTCGGATTTGAACTCGACCCCTTTGGAGGGACCACTTGGGCGCTGAAAGCGCTGCCGGTTCTACTAGAGCAACACGATGTTGTCACTTTGATTCTGGATATCCTTGCAGATCTGTCCCGCTGGGGATCTCCTCAAGCAGGGCGGGAAGCGGTGGATGAAGTGCTGATTAAAATGGCATGCCACAGTATGGTGCGTGCGAATGAAACCTTGGATACGCGTGAGATGTACGCGCTGTTGGTTCAGTTAGATGAGGTGGATTTTAACCGCCACTGCCCGCATGGACGCCCAGTATCGCAGCGCATGAGGCGGCGTGACATCGAAAAGCTTTTTGCCCGCACCTGATGGATACGGGCGTATGTTTGTTTTCACTTGGCGCAAAATTACTCCCGTTACTTATACGTGTAACGCTCTAAAAGATATTTATTGAAATATGGCGAACATACAAAAAATTCCACTGTTGGTGATAACTGGCCCCACCGCTGCGGGGAAAACCGCTCTAGCACTCGAGTTGGGCGCCCGGCGCGATATCGAAATCATCTCTGCGGATTCGTGTCAGGTGTACCGCTATATGGATATAGGTACGGCCAAAGCCAGTGTCACTGAACGAGCCAGTGTGGTGCATCACTGCATCGATATTGTTGATCCTGATGAAGCTTTCAGTGTCTCTGACTTCGCCCGTCTAGCGCAACAAGCTATTGAAGATATCCACCAGCGCCAGCGGCTCCCTGTCGTAGTTGGGGGGACTGGACTGTATATTCGCGCCTTGACTCAGGGGTTGGCACCGCTACCGGGGGCAGATGAGGCGCTGCGCCAGCAATGGCATGCCGAAGAGCGCGAAAAAAAAGGCAGTCTGCACATGCGGTTAACTCTGACTGACCCTCAACTAGCAAAGGGGTTGCATATAAATGATGTTACGCGTATTATTCGCGCTCTTGAAGTTCATGCCCTTACAGGCAGAACCATGTCAAGCTGGCAAGAAGAACATCATTTCTCCGAACGCCCCTATAACGACATCCGAGTGGCAGTGACCTGTGAACGCACTCAGCTGTATCAACGCATAGAGGAACGGGTCGGACAGATGTTTGAGGCTGGTTTGCTCGACGAAACGCGCATGCTGCTTGAGCGCGGGTATTCTCCGGAGCTGAAAGCGCTGCGCACCATCGGCTATCAAGAGTGCGTTGCCCACCTGCGCTCAGAGATGAGTTTTGCTGACGCAGTCACTCGAATAAAACGCAACACACGCAGATACGCAAAGCGTCAGTTGACCTGGTTGCGGCATGAAGATGAAATAAATTGGCTTGAAGACCCTTTCGACTCTGGTAGGATTGTTGAATGGGTGGACAAACTTTTATGTGAATGCAGATGAAATGAAGGAGAAAGAATATGGCAAAAACCCCTTTTAATATTCAGGACCAGTATCTGAATCAGGCGCGTAAAGAGCGGGTTCAACTGAATATTGTGATGATGTCCGGTGAGCAGTTGCAAGGCTACATCAAATCTTTTGATAATTTTTGTGTCCTCGTAGATAGTGGGGGAGATTTTCTGCTGTATAAACATGCTATTTCATCCATTACCTCTACAGATGGACTCTTTAGACTCCATGGAAGCCGCGACTAAAGAATATCTCTGACGCACGTAAACCTTCCTCCATGTCACAGGCTCCCTGCTGCTACAGCTGGGAGCCTGTTGTGCCTTTACTCTGCTAAGTTTTAAGTAGCATTGATAAGCATCTTGGAGATATAAGCACTGGGCCTGAGCTTTGGTGTAAACTAAACGTATATGTTACGCATAGATTCCGTACACCCTGGAAGTATAGCTGCACAACTCGATGTTGCTGCAGGTGACTATCTGGTGGCTATCAACTCGCACGAAGTTCATGATGTGGTGGATTACCAGCGTTTGACTGAGCGCGATTATCACCTGCTGGTAGAGGTTCAGAAGCCGGGAGAAGAGTGCTGGGAGTTGGATATTGAGTATGAAGCGGATCAGGTGTTGGGTTTTGAGTTTAAACATCCACAACCCCGTTCGTGTTGCAATAAATGTCAGTTCTGCTTCGTACATCAACTACCGCAGGGGATGCGCTCCACGCTGTACGTGCGAGACGACGACTACCGCTTTTCCTTTCTGTATGGTGCATATATTACCCTGACTAATCTGCAGCGCAGTGAGATAGAGCGAATTAAGGCACAAAAACTTTCACCCCTGTATGTCTCAGTGCACAGCACCGATGTGAATGTGCGTGCAGCGCTTCTGGGAGTATCTACTCAGCGTGCGGGCGCGCTGATGCCACTTCTTGAAGAGTTGACTCAAGCTGGAATCGAGATCCACACGCAGGTGGTGGTATGCCCTGGAATAAACGATGCCCAGGTGCTGGAGCAAACCATCAGTGATTTGTTTGCCCTCCATCCGGCAGTAAAGAGCCTGGCTATTGTGCCGGTTGGATTAACCAAATATCGTAAAGGGCTCCCGTATTTACGCATGTTTGATCGGGCTCAAGCTGCTGCGGTACTGGATCAGATTGAACGCTGGCAGCAGTGGTGTCTAACCCGCAGTGCAACGCGGTTTGTGTTTGGCGCGGATGAACTTTATCTTCAAGCCCAGCGTCCCTTCCCTTCATATGCGGCATATGAGCATTTCTACCAGATAGAGAACGGGGTGGGGCTGGTAACACAGTTTGAACAACAGAGCGCTGAAGTGCTTAGCGAAGCTGAACCTCAATTCTGTGCCGGAGTGCGCGCCACCTTGATATGTGGCCTGTCTGCGCAAAGCGTACTCGAAACGTTTATCCGCGCGCTCAACGCCAAAGCTCATACCGCCTTGCAAATCCATCCTGTCGTGAATAGGTTCTGGGGTGAGAGTGTCAGCGTTAGCGGTTTATTGACCGGTGTGGATATTGTCGAATCAATTATACATGCACGTGCGCGTGGATTCGACCCTGGCAGTGCGATTCTGTTGCCTGATGTTATGTTCAAAGATGGCACTGATACTCTGTTGGATGATATCGATCTGCCTACGCTGGAGCAACGCCTCGGAGTAAAGGTGAAAAAAGTTGGTGCCGATCCGTGGGCGGTGTTAGATATAGTTGAAGAACTATATGCGTTTGGCACCCATAGATAGCCTGGGTGTTGGATAGGCAAGTTAGTTGCTGCTGCAAGCGCAGAAAGCATCAACAACGGAGTCAAACCAGAAATGCTATATTAGGTGGCGAGCAGTTGTCGCGTAATGGGGAGCCCCCTAAGTGCATCGTAGATGTAAAACAATTGCTATTACTTTCACAGTGGCGTAGCCGTTGGCTAGTTTTACGTCGCCATTATTTGTTTGCTAGCAGAGGATAATAAAGATGTCTATGCCCCTCGAAGAGATTACCAACAATGCGCTGGAGTACATGGAACAGGGTAATTATTCCGCAGCGGTTAAGGTGCTGGAACAGGGATATCTAAGGTTTCCCCATGATGATGACCTCCTCGTCCTGTTCGCCGAAGCCTTAGGGTCAGATGGTGCTGAGGATAGAGCCCTCTCTTTACTGGAACAGCGCCTTGAGCAAGGAGACGCATCCGCTGAAGTGCTGTTTGCCCTCGGAGATGAGTACTTTGTCAAGGGGGAACACGATGCGGCGATCGAATGTTACAGACAATTGCTCTCAGTTGCGGGCTCTGCCGCAGAAGCCAATGTACGTATAGGATTGGTAGAAATTGCAGAGCAGGCGTGCGAAAAGGCGGAGGAGTCTTTCCACAAGGCGTTGCAGATAGATGAAAACTGTTTTGCTGCGGCTAACTCACTCGGAGACATGTTTTTTGAAGCTGGACATCTGCAACAGGCAAAAAACTGGTATCAGCGCGCCATGGATATTGATCCTGAAGATCCTGAAGCATATGCAAATATGGCGGATGTATTGTATGAACAAAAAGATCGTGATGCCGCTCGAGAACACGCCCGTCGTGCGCTTGAACTGGACGCGCGTTGTGCCCCCGCCTGGTTGACTCTCGGTTATCTGCACATGGATGCAGACGAAGTTACCGAGGCGTGCGAGTGTTTTGAACATTTTCTTGATATAGAAGATAGTGCGGTAGCGGCGGATCTTATTGTGGAAGTAAATGCAGTGTTAAAAGGGCTGAAAGGGGATTGAGTCTAAGTGGATGCGCAGTGGGAGTCTGTCTGCCGTCGCTGCGGGCGGTGCTGTTATCACAAGATTATATATCGTAACATCCTCTACTATACCGACATCCCATGCGCCTTTTTAGACCAGAGCAGCATGAAATGTCAGGTCTACCCACAGCGCCAACAGGTGAATCCAGAATGTGCGCTACTGACTCCTGCCCTGGTGCAGTCTGGCGTTCTTCCTCCTGAATGTGCCTACCTGCAGCACTGCGCTTCAAATAAATGCGCACAGCGGCATATCTCGGAACTTTCACAGCACTTGCAACGTCGCCTGCTACGCTATCTTAAGTAGAGTAGTTTTTTGCTCTTTTGTCTGTAGGTAAGCGTAAAATTATCTGCTATTCTCTTACACTAAGTAAATCACCTTGCAAATAGCTCCCTTAGGCGGGAGATGGAAGCTGAAAACGGTGTTTTTATGTGTTTGGGTGTAACTGTCAGGGGAAGAAGTAATGAAAATAGCGGCTTTAAGACATATGCGCGTGGTACGCCTGCTTGCGATCATGCTTCTTGTCGCTATATTTGTACTGTGCAGTGCTGTTATTGCGCTGTACTTCTTTGCGACACCAGATAAAATCCGCGCCGCCCTTATTCCAGTTATTGAAGAGCAACTTGAATTTGATGTCGAGTTTTCTGGGATAGATGTCAATTTGTTCTCTGGTGTGAGGATCACGGGTCTGAATCTCGCCGAGAAAGACGAAGAACTACCGTGGCTACAGGTGGATGAAGCGGTGTTGCGCTACCGCTTTCTCCCTTTGCTACAAGGACGCCTGGTGATCGATGAATTGCGCTTGAACTCCCCCACTGTGGTAGTACAGCGCAACGCTGATGGTACAGTTACCATGGGCAATGTAGCGGGTAAAGCGCAAAATACTTCAGGTTCGATTTTCCCTTTTGAGGCTGCCCAAGAGGGGGAGCAGGTGAACTTTCACATCTCCACTATCACGGTAACCAATGCTGAAGTGATGCTGCGAGACTTCGTTTTTAGCACTATCCCGCGCCTTACACGCCTGCAGGATGTTGGATTGCAACTGCATAACTTTTCTGCTGAGAGTGACTGGCGTTTTGCGCTGTGGGGTAAGTTGAACGGCTCACCACTGGATGTGGAAGGGGTATATGATCCACGTTCAGAGCGCGGGTCGTTAAAGTTGGTGTTGGAGGGGCTTGATCTGGTTGCTTTTCGACCGTACTACCGAGAACAACTCCCCTTCAAGATCAATCGTCTTGGAGTGTCCACCCAGTGCCAAGTGCAGTTTGATCCTGCCGGATTTAACTTAGAGGGTGATGTTCGCCTCGCGGGGGTAGATATCTCTGATATCGACTCCTTTGCTTCTAGAAACGACGTATTTAGTGCGCAACAGCTAAGTGCAAATCTTCACCTGAAGTGGGAACACAACTCCAGACAGTTAAAACTGTTGCGCACTGATGCGCGCATGGATGGTCTGAGGTTTGGCGCCCGCGGAACAGCAAGCTTTGGTGCCGAACGGCAAGAATATAATATTGATCTTGAACTGCGCCAGTGGCCGATACGCGCCATGGCAGAATACGCAGCCTTGCTCTGGCTTGACAACCTTGAAGAGTATGCCCCCGCTGGGACCTGTTCGGCCATCTTTGTATGGCGTAAAGATGCAAAAGATAACCACGGTTCTGTGCGCGCGGGGAAGTTAACTCTTGTTGACGCAGGGCTGAGTGCAGGTGGAATCCGCTTTGGTCTTAACGGTGAGATTGAACTTAATGGCGACAGCCTTAACTCTTCCGCCTTGAACGCAAAAATAGGGGGCGAGAATATCCGTGCTGCGCTCTTTTGCGAAAACTGGCGCGCGCTGCGCCCGCGCTTTAAACTAAGGTTTAAAGGGGCTAAATTTGATACATGGAACCTGCTTGCGTCTACGCGTATGCGTGCGGACGCGCGCTCGCCTATGCAGGGCGATCAAAGAGCGGTGGCGCGAGTAGCTTCGGAGCCTGGTCCCTACGCTATCCCTTTTGATATTGACGCTGAGTTTGATGTGGATTCTGTTACCTGGCGTTCTGCGACACTGCAACAGGTCAAAGGTTCTTTTTCGATTGATAATAATAAATTGACGCTGGAAGGGATGAATGGAACTTTTGCCTCTGGCGTCCTCAACGTCAATGCTAATGTGGATTTAGGGCAGCAAGGCTTCAGCTATACTGCGAACTTTGAGGGAAAGCAATTGCGCATGAAGCAGATGCTTACCGCTCTATGGCCAGGGTTTAGCGGTACAATTACGGGGAGGACACAGTTGAACGCCCAGATCAGTGGAGCTGGCACTCAGCAGCTGCGAGTGCGTCAGAATCTGTCCGGCAATATACATCTTGGGGTGGAGGATGGCAGCGTTAGCGGAGTCAATGCCCTGCATGTTTTGGCGCAACAACTTAATATCCCCTCGGTAACCAAACTGAACTTTATTGCCGCCAGCGCTGAATTTCAACTACAAGCCGGGAATACGCCGCGGTTTGCGCTGCTGGGAAGAAATGAGCGCCTCAGGGTTTCTGTTCAAGGTCGTGCAGACTGGCAGGGGCAAACAGAAGGGCAGCTTACTCTGCATATTTTCCCCTCCTTAGCTGAAGGGATAAACCCTGAGTTTGCCCACAGTGCCACAATCGATGTTAATGGTTGGAGCGTGGTGGACAGCGATGTTTCTGGAAGTGTCAGACAACCGGATTTTTCGCCGATTTCGGGGCGATTTTAATATCTGTCTGAACAGGTGTAGTCTTTTGTTTTATTGGAGTGTGCCAGATGGCGGATAAACGCGGAAAACCGCGGATGCGCAAACGTATACGTGTGCTTTATGGACCGCGAACCCCTTCAAAAGTTGGATTCACTTCAGATATCTCCGAGTCAGGTCTGTGTATACAGACCTTTCTTGTATATAATCCTGGCACAATTCTGTTGGTAGAGCTGGAACTCCCTTCAGGTGAAGTTGTGCGTATCGAAGGGCGCGTGCACTGGTCCCGCAAGGTGCCTCCAAACTTGCTCCGCAAGGTTAAGTATGCTGGAATGGGGATTAAAATCATCAACTTTGTCAGCAATGCTGAGCCCTATATCCAATTGTGCCACAACAGACCCGAAGCGTAAGGCCCTATCCATTTTCAAAACAGGGGAAACAGGTGCCCAAAGAACGATTAGATAAGCTTTTGCTGGAGCGCGGCTTCTGCTCTTCACGTGCTCGTGCGCAAGCTCTGATTATGAGCGGCGAGGTTTTAGTTGGTGATAGGGTGTATGACAAGGCAGGCATGCGGGTAGACGTTGATGCACCGATTCGCATTCGTGGGCAGGAGCTTGCATATGTGTCGCGCGGTGGTTTGAAGTTGGAACACGCGCTGAATGAGTTTGCTCTTGAGTCGGAAGGAAGGGTAGCTGTAGATGTTGGCGCCTCTACCGGTGGTTTTACCGACTGCCTGCTCCAACGCGGTGTGAGCAAGGTGTATGCAGTTGATGTAGGGTATGGGCAGTTAGCGTGGAAACTGCGCGAGGACGCCCGCGTAGTCAACATGGAGAGGACCAACATCCGCGCTTTGAGCAGTGGTGCTCTCAATCCAGCGCCAGATCTGGCGGTAATCGATGCCTCCTTCATCTCTTTAGAAAAGATCCTCCCGCCCACCCTTGAAGTGCTCCAACCCATAGCCGATATTGTGGCTTTGGTTAAGCCGCAGTTTGAAGTTGGAAAAGGGAAGGTGGGCAAGGGGGGAATCGTACGTGACCCAGGTTTACATCAAATAGTGCTAGAAAATGTGCAGCAGTATGCTGTTGTCTTGGGGCTTGAGGTGATGGGCACATGCGAAAGCCCAGTTTTGGGTGCAAAGGGGAACCGTGAATTCCTCATGCATTTAGCTCGGAGGGTAAACTAGATCCAAATACTTGAGTTTTGCGTACAATTATTGTTTTAATCACAGTAGATCTGTGAGTCAGGGGGAGCTATGAACGATTGTCTGTTTTGTAAAATTGTAGCGGGGGAGATCCCGGCAAAGATTGTATATGAAGATGAGCAGGTGATAGCGTTTGAGGATATCAACCCTCAGGCCCCGGAACACTTGCTCATAATCCCACGCCGACATATTGCGTGTCTGGCAGATGCAAAGCCGGAAGACGCCGCGCTGCTGGGGCATATTCAGTACGTTATTGCCGAATTATCCCGGTCGCGCAAATTTGCTGAACCAGGCTTCAGGGTGGTTAATAACTGTAATGCAGATGGCGGGCAGGAAGTGGGGCATATCCACTATCATCTCCTTGCAGGGCGTAAGATGGAGTGGCCGCCAGGCTAGCCACTGCGTACAAGGGTAAGATAGTTAATAGGGTAACGTGCATGGTTTATAAACGCAGAACAATTTTAACCGCAGTGCATTTTTAGATGTGGAGCATGTATGGGTAAGAAAAAAGATGACGCACAAATGCAGCGCCTGATAAATGAGATCGCCGAACTTCTGGTGACTCATCACGGCGGCAGCCTTTCGGAAGCAGAGCTTGATCGCGGGATTGAGCATCTGCAGCTGGCTGTGCATCTTGCGCGCACATCCCATGCTTTGCAGGTACGCAAGTCTGGCGAACCCTATTTTTTCCATCCGCTGCGTGTCGCCCATCTTGCTGCACGCCACTGGATGGGGTTTCCCTCTATCATTGCCTCACTGTTACACGATGTGGTGGAAGATACCCCAGTAACCCTTGAAGACGTACGCAAAACTTTCGGTGCTGAGGTAGCACTGCTGGTGAATGGACTCACCAAGGTTGCGGATGATCACTCAAGCCGCAAGGCCCAGAAGGAAGAAACCTACCGCAAACAGACCCTGCTGGCTATTGAAGATATCCGCGTGGTATGTCTCAAGCTGTGGGATCGCCTCGACAACGTACGCACCATCGGCGCGCTGAAGCCAGAAAAGCAGATCCTCATTGCCGAGGAAACTCGCGCTGTTTATGTTCCCCTCGCCAGGCATTTAGGGATGGGGGCGGTTGCTGAAGAGCTTGAAGCGCTTTCCCTTCAGGTGCTGTACCCGCGCCGCGCCGCGCGCTATCAGAGGATTTTGAGCGAGGTCAAACGTCAGTCTGAAAGCAGCATTAGGCAGATCCGCTCAGAGATTATGTCTGAATTCAGTCGTAACCATCTTAATGCGGTGCTGAACGACTACTGGCGCACCTTTTCTCTCGAAGCGGCTATGCAGATGACACGGGGCGTTGCATCCTTGTACAGCTTGAATGTGTTGGTTGACTCAACCATGGATGCCTACATTGCGTTGGGTTTGGTCCACCGTTTGTACCAACCTATTACCGGCAAATTGCGTGATCATCTCAGCGCTCCATCGCAACATGGATATCAGGCGATTAAAACCACGGTGCAGTGTGGCGAGAACCGCTTGCGAGTCCAGATAACTACGCATAAGCTCGCACGCTTCAATCAGTCTGGGGTTCTGGCACCGGGGTTCGAATTCAGCAAAGATAACTTTGCTGAACTCATGCGCAGCTTGCAGGAGGGTGAGTCGGTCTTTGATACCGAACGTCTGCGCCTCGCTTCCGCTTCCATCCGAGTCTATACGCCACTGGGACAACCGTGGGTATTGCCTGAGGGAAGCAGTGTTCTAGATTTCGCTTTCTCCATTCACGAGGATCTGGGCTTGCACGCATTTCGTGCGCGGGTAAACGGGCAGACTCGCTTACTTAAACAGCGCCTTATGGATGGGGACCAGGTGAAAATAGAGACCGTGGATACTCCCGCGGTGTTGCCGCGTTGGCTTGATTGGGCAGTAACACCGCGGGCGCGTAACAGTATTAGGCGTTATCTGCGCAACGAGGTTAAACACAAGCGCAGTAAAGATAAAAACCGAAAGGAGCAGTCTTGAGATACCCTGCAAAATGTACCGCTAATTTAAACCCGTTCAAGCACCAAACTGGTGCGTCCTCCTGTTCGCAAATGCCATTTGTGCTTCGGGCCGTTCAAGTTGTTTTTGTTCTGCTGATATGGATACTCCTCTGCCCGGTTTCGAGCCAGGCGCAGGATTATGCCACGGTATTTGTCTATCATCGCTTTGGAGATGCGCGCTACCCTTCGACCAATATCAGTGTTGAGCAGTTTGAGGAACATCTGCGCTATCTGCGCGATAATGACTACAACGTAATCCCCTTGAGTGAAATTGTTGCTGCCCTGCGTCGCGGGGAGAAATTACCACCGCGCAGCGTAGGGCTAAGTGCCGATGATGCCTACGCCAGCGTGCTCGATGGTGCGCTCCCGTTGCTAGACAAGTACGAAATGCCAATGACGCTGTTTGTCAACACCGCTGCGGTGGGTGGGGGCAGCTACATGAGCTGGGAGCAATTGCGCACCTTAGATAAAAAATCCAATATAGAAATTGGCAACCATTCCGCGCATCATCCTTACTATGTCAGCTTATCCCAGCAACATGGTAGTGCCGAGTGGGAAGAGCAGGTGCGCCAAGATATCTCTACTGCGCAACAGGCGTTTGTTACCCACCTTGGATATGTGCCGCAGTTGTTTGCCTATCCTTATGGGGAGTTCTCTCCCGAGTTGATGAGAATCGTTGCTGATATGGGATTTGCTGCGGCCTACGGACAGCAGTCTGGCTCCATAGGAACAGACTCTCCTCTGTATGCCTTAGCGCGCTTCCCCATGGGAGGCAACTATGTAAGTATGGATCGTCTGCGCAGCAACCTGGCTATGAATCCTTTGCATATTGAGATTATCCGCCCTGAGACTCCGCTTCTCTTTTCTGCCTCTGCAGCGCCTGAACTGCGGTTTAAGCTCCCCAACCCCGACATCCAGCTCTCCAGCATGAAGTGCTATATCCCAGGCCAAGACCCGGTTGTCCCTGAGGTGGTGGATGAAGATGCGGGTATATACAAGGTGCAGGCACAGAACCCACTCCAAGGTCGGCGCAGCAAGTACACCCTGACTGCGCAGGATCGGAATAATCGCTGGTACTGGTTTAGCCAGCTGTGGGTCAACCCTGCAGTGGAAGAAAACTATCGCGAGTAAGAAGCAACAAATAGCAGTAAGGTCGTGTCCAAATGGACCACACAGGTGGAAGAAAGCATCTGAAACTGGGCGTTAAACATGGAGCAGACACCTTTATTGGCTACCGCGGTTCTAGCTCTTGATGTGGTTTAGAGCAGTTTCAATGTGGCGGCTTCAATGTGGTGTGCCCAACAGTTGAGACCATGAACTTTTATTTCTAAGCAGAATAGAGACTGAAATATGAAATCATACCGTAAAGAATTGTGGTTTGAACTCCCAGAGCGTACCGGTTTTATTAATATCACTCAGGACGTGGCTGAATGTGTGCGGGAGAGCGGCATCCGTGAGGGACTGTGCTTGGTTAATGCCATGCATATAACTGCATCGGTATTTATTAATGACAACGAATCTGGTCTACATCAGGACTTTGCTGCTTGGTTGGAAAAACTCGCTCCTTACGATTTGCATGGCTATGCCCATCATCGCACCGGGGAAGATAATGGCGATGCTCACCTCAAACGTACCCTCATGGGGCGCGAAGTGGTGGTGGCGATTAGTGAAGGGAAGTTTGATTTTGGCCCCTGGGAACAGATTTTTTATGGAGAGTTTGACGGTAAACGGCGCAAGCGGGTGTTGGTGAAAATTATCGGCGCTTAGT
>Ga0265295_1001680_pt1 | contig 37949 bp, 32 predicted proteins | sample Munlansysbiofilm_FD_192503 | JGI IMG/M metagenome (GOLD analysis project Ga0265295, IMG submission 192503) | Leachate microbial communities from a municipal landfill in Southern Ontario, Canada - Methane capture system biofilm | ecosystem: Engineered > Solid waste > Landfill > Unclassified ... | reverse complement strand
TCGCGGTGGACACCCTTGCCGTCCGGCTAATTGTTCCCCTTGCCGGGCCAATAGAGGACTTGCACCTCCAAGTCACCATTCAGCTACCACAGCTGAATGGATGGTGCTTACGCACCACGCGCCCTGCCGGGCGCACCACAAAAAAAGGCAGCTCCTGCTGAAGCTGCCTTTTCCGTCCATAAAATTATGGTCAAATCTATAGCAAATCGGCAATCTCTGGCGCCAATCCCACGTAACTAGCGGGACTCATATCCAGCAGACGCTGTTTATCCTGCTCAGGCAGATCAAGACCGCTGACAAAATCATGAATAATCTCTTTAGTAATCTTGTGCCCACGAGTCAGCTCTTTAAGTTTCTCGTAAGGGTTAGCTATACCCGCCTTGCGCATAACGGTTTGAATTGGTTCGGCTAGCACTTCCCAAGCTTGATCAAGATCATTGGCCAGCTTAACTTCATTGAGTTGCAGTTTACTCAGACCCTTTAACGCCGAATGATAGGCTATCATACTGTAGCCAAAACCAACCCCCATATTGCGCAACACAGTTGAGTCGGTCAAATCACGCTGTAGGCGCGAAATTGGCAATTTAGTAGCTAAATGAGCAAAGATAGCGTTAGCCAACCCACAGTTACCTTCTGCGTTTTCGAAATCTATCGGATTAACCTTATGTGGCATTGTTGATGAGCCTATCTCACCTTTAATGGTCTTTTGTCCAAAATAACCGATGGAGATATAGGCCCACATATCACGGTTAAAATCGGTCAGAATAGTATTCCAGCGCGCCAGAGCATCGAACAGTTCTGCCATATAGTCGTGCGGTTCAATCTGGGTGGTAAACATATTTTGCTTTAAGCCAAAACCACCTTCGATAACACGTTGCGCCAAGGCCGGCCAATCGACATCAGGATAAGCTGCAACATGGGCATTAAAGTTACCTACAGCACCATTGAGCTTACCCAAAATAGCCACGTCAGCAATGGCGCAACTCTGGCGACGCAAGCGGGCTACAAATACAGCCAACTCTTTGCCAATGGTTGTCGGCGACGCGGTTTGCCCATGTGTACGCGCCAACAATGGAACCGATCTAAAATCATGGGCAAACTGAGCTATCTGCTGCTCGATCTGCTGCTGCAACGGGGTAAGCGCTGCCAAGCCATCACTGAGCATTAGCGCATGAGACATATTGTTAATATCTTCAGAGGTACAGCCAAAATGGATAAATTCACTAAGATCAGCCAAGGTTGTGCCATCAATTTGCTCTTTAAGATAGTACTCTACAGCTTTTACATCATGGTTAGTGACGCTTTCCAAATCCTTAACACGTTGAGCTTTCTCAGGGGTGAAATCATCGACAATAGCGCGTAAAGTTTGTTGTTCTAGCGCGCTCAATGAACGACACTCAGCTATATCAGGCTCTGCACACAGCTCCAACAACCACTGAACTTCAACTTTAACGCGGTTGCGCATCAGTGCATATTCAGAAAAACATGTTGTTAAAACAGATACTTTAGACGCGTAGCGTCCATCAATAGGGCTTATTGCCGTAATCATTAAAATTCTCCTTGTATATAACACTAAAATTGGATACGCCGAGGCAATATATATTAACCGGCCATACGTCGCAACCCAGGAATCATGTAAATAGCCGCACCTTAACTATGGACAGATCAACTATATTTCCATCAACGCAACATTAAACAAACTACAGCTTGTTAAAATGTCTGCTATCATTTTACAATAACCTAACATCTACAGGCAGGATATTGAGCTACTATTGCACCAACAACCTTTCGCAAGGAGTCTAGTATGAAATTTATCGCCAAGTTTCTGATATTTATTGTAGTTATTGCTATTGCAGTTATCGCCGGAGTGACCTTCTATCTGGACTCTATCGCCAAAAAAGCGGTAGAATATGGCGGTTCACAGGCGCTGGGCGTGTCCACCACGCTGGACAAAATCCACATCTCTATCCTCGATGGCAGCAGTAGTTTAAACGGTTTGGTCATTGCCAACCCTAAAGGTTACAGCGCCGCCAACTTTATGGCTTTAGATCAAGCAAGAATCGCCATTGATATTAAGTCAATAACCTCCGACATTATCCATATTTCCGAAATATCTCTAGCAGGTCTCAAGCTCAACTTGGAGCAGAGCAATAAGGCATCTAACGCCAAAACTATCATGACCAATTTACCCAAAAGCTCCACCACAGCACAGCAAACTCCTCCAGCACAACCAGATAGCAACACTCAAAAACCAGAGACAAGTTCTACCAGTATTGAGAAAAAATTTATTGTCGACAAGCTTGAGCTAAGTGGAATTGGGGTGACTGCCAAACTCCAGGCGATGGGAGCGCAATTAAGCGACGTCAGCCTGAACGTACCCGAGATTAAACTAGCGAATATAGGCAAAGCACAAGGTGGGCTTACTATGCCGGAATTGATGCAGTATATGGTGCAACAGGTAATTGATGCTGTTGCCAAAAATTCCAAATCAATATCACCGGCACTGGCCGCTATGCTCAAAGGAGATTTAGCGAGCGTTGACGGATTGAAGGCAGGAGCGGTACAAGCGGCTTCGGCAGAAGTTGACAAGGCAGCTCAAAAGCTGCTGGAAAAAGCTAATTTACCTGAGGCAGGCAATGAGCAAGTGCAACAGGCAGCAGATACACTAATCAAAGGCTTATTTGATAAAAAATAACTACCCTCGGTGGTGGGACAATGTAGCGCTGAGAACCCTGCAATTATTGTCCTACCGCCTAACATACAGGTACTAATTTACAACAATATAATGGATTTCTAGATGGAAAAATTTCAGCTCAATCAACAGCTTGATCAAGATTGTATAACCTTAGGTACATTTGGCTCCAGTCTACTATTGCTCCTGAACAACTCACTGCTCCCCTGGTTTATCTTGGTTCCAGAGACCGATGCCTGTGAATTATTTGACATGGAGGCAGAGCCACAACGTCTGCTAATTGATGAGATCAATCAACTGGGCAAATTTGTTGACCAAGAGTTTAAAACTGACAAAGTGAACATTGCGGCCATTGGCAATATCGTTCGCCAACTACATATCCACGTTGTCGGCCGCTATGAAGATGACTTTTACTGGCCTAATGTGGTCTGGGGAGCCAAGGAGAAAAAAGATTATACTCCCCAAGAGGTACAATCTATAATCGCTAGGCTACAGTCTAAATTAGGCCATATTTTTACTGTACTCGCCCAGCACTAATTAATATTCATAATGCATATATACAACTCAACCACTATAAATAAGCGAAAATATAGTGGTTGAGTTGTAAAATCTAGCTTAAGTTATTTATTTAATCCAAACTGTCTGAATATTGACAAATTCTTTAATGCCATAATGCGATAGTTCGCGCCCGAAACCGGAAATACCTACGCCACCAAAAGGCAGGCGTGGATCACTTTTCACTATTCCGTTAACAAAAACCGCCCCAGCACGAATCTGACCGGCGAGCTTTTCACCTTTAGCCACATCCTTAGTCCAGACTGAGCCGCCAAGACCAAATTCGGTATCATTAGCGACAAAAAGAGCCTCTTCGGCATCTTTAACCCGTATAACAATCGCTACCGGACCAAAAAATTCCTCGCTATAGGCCGGCATCCCTTTGGCAACTTCAGTAAGGATGGTTGGAGGATAGAAAGCGCCAGTACCGGTGGGCTTGCCGCCGAGCACAACCTTAGCACCCTTAGCTACGGATGCTTCAACTTGCCCATGCAACTCCAGCATCAGGTCTTCTCGCGCCTGCGGACCTATCTGCGTGCTATCCACAGTCGGGTCGCCCATATTTAAGGCCGACATGCACGCAGTAAACTTTTTAAGAAAAGCATCATAAACACTCTCCTCGACGATAAAACGCTTAGCGGCAATACAACTTTGACCTGAATTAAGACAGCGCCCCTTAGTGCCTACTGCAGCGGCCTCATCTAGGTCGGCGTCAGCCAAAACAATAAATGGATCACTCCCGCCTAACTCCATCACCGATTTTTTCAGCATGGCACCTGATTTTTCCGCCACCTTGCGTCCTGCAATATCACTACCCGTCAAGGTCGTGGCCACAATGCGCGGATCTTCGATAACCTGCGCCACCTTACCAGAGCCAATCATTAGCGTCCGAAAGATATTGGCGGGGAAACCAGCATCAACAAAAACCTCTTCAATTACCAGTGCACAACGCGGAACATTGGAAGCATGTTTTAACACTCCAGCGTTACCGGCCATCAACGCAGGGGCGGCAAAACGGAACACCTGCCAAAAGGGAAAGTTCCATGGCATGACCGCTAAGACTATGCCCTGGGGACGAAAAGCTACATAAGATTTCCCCGCGTCGCTGGCTATAGGTTCAGGGGCCAACATCTGTTCGGCATTTTCCGCATAGTATTCACAAACTAAGGCACATTTTTCTATTTCACCGCGCCCCTCAATGATTGGTTTGCCCATCTCCTGAGCCATAATGATGGCAAACTCAGTGCTACGCTTGCGCAGAACCGCCGCCGCCTTCAGCATAAGCTCCTTACGCTGAGCAAATGTCGTTGTTCTCCAACTTAAATAGCGCTCATGGACTGCCTCAATTGTTGCGTTTATCTGTTCGTCAGACCATTCACCAAAAGTTTCCAGTAGTTCTCCAGTTGCCGGGTTTAGTGATTCAAGAGCCATATCAGGCCTCCTATAGGGAAAATAAAACAGCTACAACACCTAATCTACAAACCTTCATACTGCCTAATTTAATGGATAAATTCAAGGTTAGACTCAATTAAAGCGGTATACAATAGAGTAAATTCTTATAGTAAAAATTATCTATCCGGTAAAACACCTGCGCAAAAAATAGACCAAAAAGTGATGCCAACATTCTAAAGCAGGTGTCATCTTGATCTTTTAGGCCAATTTGGGCTTAAAGCAAGTGCATGGTTATTAATCAGGCACAACTTTTTTGCGTGGTTAATTCTAGATGCTGCAAAAAAATATATCACTTGCGCCAGAAGTGTCCAGATCACCCTTGCTCAACGCCATCTTTTCTGCAATATTTACCAGCTAAAAGGAGAATATACGTGGACTGGAAACGTTTTTTTGACAATTTGGGAATGAATGGCACCCGCTGGCAATGGCGGATCATGCGCTGGCAGCGGCAGTGGAAACAAGCAGCCCGTGGCGAGACTATCAGTACAAACGATTTTTCTGTTACCAAACTGTTGTTGACGCTAAACCTAATACTCTTTTCGATAATGATTATCCGTGGTGTAGCGGCAGGTTACGGTTTTTCTACCTTACTGCGACCGAACTCTGAGCTTTTAGTGATATCTGGCGGCCAGTGGTGGCCACTTGTGGTACAACACGGAGAGTGGTGGCGCTGTATCAGCTATGCCTTCACCCATGGCGGGCTGATACACTTAGCTTTCAACATGGTGGTGCTGTATCAGGTTGGACCGCAACTAGAGCAGGAGATTGGTCCCGGTGGCTTCATCTCACTCTACGTCATTACCGCATTAGTGGCGACATTTCTTGGCTACATCTGGCACCCGATGGTGGTTGTAGTTGGAGCATCTGGAGCGCTATTCGGCATGATCGGCTTCTCAATCAGCTACTTCCACCGTATTGGCGGCTACCAAGCATTGGCGCAACGCGATTTCATGTTGCGCTGGGCTCTATTCGCCTTCATTTTCGGCTTTATGGTCGGAGCTGACAATGCAGCGCACCTCGGTGGCGCAATCAGTGGGGTAATGCTGGGTTTTATCTTCCCTATTTCATTACGCAGTCGGCGCGCCTTAGCTCCGCTGACCAATTTAGTTGCAGGCTTATGCAGTTTGGCAATAGTTGCCAGCATGATTTTCCTAGCATTAAGCTGGTTTAGGTATTAAGCAAAATGGCCAAGGACAAATACCCCACTACGGCAGCGATTCGCTATCTTAAACAACACAATGTACATTATGCGCCCCAACTGTATACCTATGAGGATAAAGGCGGGACACGAGTATCTTCGCAACAGTTGGGGGTGGACGAATTCAAAGTTATAAAAACTTTGGTAATGGAAGATGAACGCAAGCAACCGCTCATAATATTAATGCACGGCAATCGTGCGGTATCGACCAAAGAGCTAGCGCGCACCCTAGAGGTAAAACAGATTGCCCCATGCACGCCGCAGGTAGCAAGTAAACATAGCGGCTACCAAGTTGGCGGCACATCACCTTTCGGCACCCGTAAAAGCATGCCTATCTATGTTGAGCAATCAATTTTAGAACTGAATATTATCTATATAAACGGCGGTAAACGTGGTTTTTTGGTAGCTCTGTCGCCACAGGTATTGATCGACACATTGTCAGCTACCCCTGTTAACGTAGCTATCAACAAGTAATATCCACTTGGCCATACTAATTGATAGCTAGAGAGAAAACCACCGCGCTAGACGGGAAACAGGCGATAAGAGTTCCCCTCTTTTTCGCGACGCAAGACCTTTTCATTATCTAATTGCAACAAGATAGCCTGTAATGTTTTGCGTTTTTCGCGAGGGAATTTTTTATACAACTTCGTCTGCAATAAGCCTGGATCCTCCATAACTTTCTGCAAGATGCGCCAAGAAAGAGCATCGAGTTCACCCTGCTCTTTAGCAACTATTTTTTCGGCAACCGCCTCTTCGGTAACCGCCTCTTCGGTAACCGCCTCTTCGGTAACCGCCTCTTCAGCAACCACCTCTTCAGCAACCACCTCTTCAGCAACCACCTCTTCAGCAACCACCTCTTCAGCAACCACCTCTTCAGCAACCACCTCTTCAGCAACCACCTCTTCAGCAACCACCTCTTCAGCAACTACCTCTTCAGCCACTACCTCTTCAGCAACTACCTCTTCAGCAACTACCTCTTCAGCAACTACCTCTTCGGCAACAGTTGACACAGAGCAATTAGGCTCCGAGCAGGAGGCATCTTCCTTGCGCCACTTAGTAAAGAAAAACGCTCCCAATCCACCTAATACCAATAGGACAAAAACCAAATCCCCCATTCTTTTCTCCTCTTCCGATTGCATCCTGAGCAAGTAATAAAATCATATATCAACATAAGTGGCTATTTTTACTACATTTTAGCAACAGCGTCAAGTTAATGCACTAAAAACGTAGACAGACACATATTTACAAATTGCCCACTTTCAAATACAGATCAAAATCATTTTTGATTTTGATCTTGTTCCTTAAACCAAATATCAAACCAAGTGCGATGATCTTTAGATGCCAACATCTTAAAATCATTAGGACCCAACCAGACTCCTCGACACTCTGGGCACTGATCCATAGATACGCCATGAAAGCTGGTAGCTACTATAACTGCCCCACATTTAGGGCAGCGGTCTTTGGACATTGCAACCGCTTGCTGTTCTAACTCTTGGCGCTTTCTCTCCGCTAACTGTTTTTTTTCTAATTCATAGATGTATTGATCTTCAAAGGCATTTTCACGCTCTTTCCAGCTATCTTTCATTATCCCCCCTCCAGTAGTTAGTAAGAAATAAATTTTACTTTAATTAATTATACAAAAAATTAAGATTTTATCAATTACTACCCGATGGTCAATTTATATCCGCTGCTGGCATAGGACGAACGACATAACAGCCGGCACCATAGGCTGCATTTTTCCCAAGATTCATCAGGCTACCCAAATAAATATATGGCACAAGCTCACTTAGATTGTTGCCACGCACAACAATATTACCGTTTACTCCGCCTAACGGTTGTTGGCGGTGTATGCCGTGCAATTCACGCCAATCACACCAACGCAAATTATTGGTAACCTCTTCCAACTGCTCGGCAGTGTCAAACAAGCCCTGCGCATCTAACGGTAAATCTACCCAGCAGTGGCCATAGAGCATAGCGGTAACCCGGCGCAGTATAAATGGAAACAACTGGCGGAAACTCGCCTTAAATAGTGGTTTACCGTTTTTTATTAATCGCGCTGGAGTCATAAATTCCAAACAGACCTCTTCACGCTCTATAGCGTAGCTTTCCAGCCACCATGCGCCATCGCGCATTGGCACCACAAGGGTTTCCAGAGGATCACCAGAGGTCCACACCTGTTGCCACTGCTGAGCAGAATTTTCGCCGCGCACTGCAACGACCTCAAAGCGTCCCGCATCATAGCGCAAACCTACACGTCCCAATGCTTGCAATACTAGAATGAAGTCGCGGACAATCTCAATATCCCCACCCCAAATAATTGTCTCTAAACTTAAAATATCCCCACGATTGTAGCTGCCAATACTGTTGTTATTGTGTTGCAGTACAAAGGCAGGACCAATCTTTTGATGTTGTCGCCGAGCCACTGGATCACTCGCCGGTGTTGGTTCCAACAGTTTAGCAAAACGGTTAGTACCAGCAGCACTACTCTGGCCTGAAGGCAAGACAAATTGAGCCGCCGCTCTTATGCCGCGACGCAAGCGCAACAGTGTTGGTAAATCAACGACAATAGATTCACCGAAACACAGATCACACTGAATTTTCACAAACTCAGCTTGCTTGAATTTATCAATTAAATCCATTGAAGTTACCTCGCCAATAAATACTATCAACATCCACATCAATGCACCGCAGCTCAGATTGCTTTATTGCTACGCTTTTGCTAGTGTGGGAGTTTAAAATAAACTCTGCGCAATGGTTACCAAAACCTAGCAACTATTGCCAACATTTATCACAGAAAGATCACACCTTTTATGTTCAAGTTTGACCTGTTACATAATGATAAAAACACCCAGGCACGTCGTGGTCGTATCCACACCCCACATGGTGACATTGAAACCCCTATTTTCATGCCTGTTGGCACCCATGGTGCGCTAAAAGCGCTAACCCCAGCCCAAGTTGAAGAGGCGGGAGCGCAAATTGTGTTATCCAACACCTACCATCTGCACTTAAAACCCGGAGAGGGGCTGGTAAAAAAGGCGGGTGGATTGCACAAATTCATGCATTGGAACAAACCTATACTAACCGACAGCGGAGGATTTCAAGTCTTCTCTTTACCCAAGAAGAAGATAACCGACACTGGTGTTTTTTTTCGCAACGAGCTCAATGGCGAAGAGACTTTTTTAGGCCCCAAAGAAGCAATGCATATTGAGAACACTCTGGGTGCGGATATTATCATGGCATTCGATGAGTGCATCCCCTATCCGTCAAGCCATGACTATGCGCAAAACTCAGTAAAAAAAACATTGCGCTGGGCAGAAGATTGTCTGGTCAATCACAAGCGCAGTGATCAAGCACTGTTTGCAATTGTACAAGGCAGTGTCTACGAAGATCTGCGCCGCGAGTGTGCTGAGCAACTGACAAAAATGAATTTTCCTGGCTACGCTATCGGTGGCGTGAGCGTTGGGGAGGGCTTGGATCTGCTTAAAAAAGTAGTTGACTACACTGCACCATTTTTGCCCCCTGACAAACCACGCTATCTTATGGGTGTTGGACTACCAGAGGATATTCTCGAAAGCATCGAACGCGGCATGGATATGTTTGATTGTGTCATCCCCACACGTTATGCCCGCAGCGCCACTCTGTTTACCTCACGCGGAAAAATACGCCTCACCAATCGTAACTATCGGCGTGATTTTTATCCAGTTGATGCGTCCTGTGATTGTTATTGCTGTCGCAATTTTACACGTGCCTATTTGCACCATTTATACAATGCCAATGAGATTCTCTCTGCCACTCTGGCGGCTATCCACAATGTGCACTTTTATCTCAACATGGTTGCCGGAGCCAGAAAAGCTATAGAGCAAGACCAATTTGCCGAATATAAACAAAACTTTTTAGAAGAGTACGGTTTTTTTGATCAGAAAAAATAACAAAAAATGATTACACCAGACTATAGCCGTTAGAGGATCAGGTCATGCCGCAAACGGTTGACGACCAACATAATAAGACAATAGATAGCAACCTAGTAACACGCCTGAAGCAAGCCCTAACGTCGGAAGGTGAGTTACTAGCGGCGCTAATGCATGATCAAAACACAGAAGTTCTACATGCAGCACTGAGGAATATCGCTTTAACCCCAGAGCACTTGCTACAACTGCTTAAACGTGAGGATATCAATCCTGACCTATTGCGCGCGATCAGCCAACATAAACTTAGCCAAAAACACAACATCACCATAGCGCTGGTGCGCCACCCTGCCATATCTCCAACAATTGTTAAGCAACTACTGCAAAGGCTACACCTTTTCGAGCTACTTAATTTATGCACCCTGCCGGGACAAACAACAGATATAAAAATGGCGGCGGAGCAAGGGATTATTCAGCGTCTGCCCCAAGAACCGCTCGGCAACAAAATCACCTTAGCCAGAAGAGCTAGCTCCTCATTACTATTTCCGTTAATAAAAGAGGGACAGCAACAGGTTATTGAAGCAAGTCTGGAAAACCCTCGGCTCAAGGAGGCTGCGCTATTTCAATTTATATCTAGCGGCAACAGTTCTCCACAAACTATTTCAATGATTGCTCGTCATCCACGCTGGAGTAAGCGCAAGAATCTTCAGCGCGCCATACTAAAGAATAGACACACCCCACAGATTTGGTACACCCAATTTTTACCACAGATATCTATACAGGAAATACGTAATTTACTCTTCTCTTCCAGCCTTAGCACTAATCAAAAAGGCTGGATTCAAGAGCATCTCGACAAAAGATATAGCTAAAAAATCAGCAATATATATAGCTACATATCCAATCTGTTACACCTGTAACAATTCCTCAGTTGACAGACTGGTGCTATTCAGGCAAATATGAACTTATGAATACTTACTGCAAACAACTTATATATTTGTGTCTTTTGGCTCTTATCTGTTGCCCGTTAAGCCTATACGCAGCCGAGAGCTCTACTCAGGTCAATGCTAACAAAAGCCAACAGGATTTTTCCAGAACAGACAATTTACAACTGGAAAAAAAGGGAAATATTCTCAATATCATTCTTGATAAATCCCCCGAACTATCCACACAGCGCGGCACTCTAGTTATTGAAGCTTTTTTGGATATAAATAACAATAAAGTGTGGGATGGTGATGAGCTTAATCTTAAGGATGAAATTGTCTGTACCATTGACAGTGTTAAGTACAGCGTTCCAGCATTTATTCCTGCACTAGATTACAATGCACGTTATAAAATTAGCTGTAGTGGCTACAACAGCTTTCAGCCAACTGTTGATCAAAAAAATGTTCTTATTGCCCGCCGCGGTCAAATTATAAACATGGCAATCCCCTGCAATAAGAACTCCCAATAAAATGAGCTTCCGCCATTCTAACGCTCTTCACTTTCGCTATTAATTACAACATTTGTGATAAAAAATCCTTGACAAATCAGATCATTGCGCCAAAATTGGCACTCTACATATCGGAGTGCTAATTTTGGCGCAATGATCTAACTAAGTACATCTGATGAGGTAAAAAAATGAACACCCTACCCATTACTTTAGATTCATTTGATCAATACATGTCGAGTATCAACCAATTTGAACCACTCGATCGTGAAACTGAGCAAGAGCTAGCTTGGCGCTTAAAACGTGACAACGACTTAGATGCTGCGCATAAACTAACCTGCGCCAACCTGCGCTTCGTAGTCAAGATAGCCTACGAATATCGCGGATATGGTTTAAAAATGCTTGACCTGATTCAGGAAGGCAATATTGGGCTGATGATGGCTATCAAAAAATTCGACCCAGCGCGCAATATCCGACTGATCAGTTATGCGGTATGGTGGATTCGTGCCTACATTCATAATTATATAACCAGTAGTTGGTCACTAGTTAAGATAGGCACTACCCAGGCACAAAAGAAACTCTTTTTTAAACTGCGCCAGACCAGTGAAGCAATGCGTAGATTAACAGGCAGTGCGGATAGCAACTCAATTGCTCAAGAACTGGATGTAAGCTATCAAGAAGTTGAAGAGATGACCTTACGCCTTCATGGTCGTGACAGCTCCTTAAATACGCAACTAGCACCAGACAGCGATGTGAGCTATATGGATAATTTAGCCGACTCTCGGCTAGATCAAGAGCAACAGCTGATAAACATAGAATCTGAGCATCAGCAGACAGACCATATTCATGAGGCGCTAGGACAACTCAATCAACGCGAACAACATATAATACATGCGCGATTACTAACTGAGGATAAGGTCACACTGCAAGAGCTAGCCGATGAATACAACATCAGCAAAGAGCGCGTACGACAACTAGAAAAGCGGGCGATGGAAAAATTAAAGCTCTCCCTTGCACCAGCAGCACCCTAAAATAGGCTGGAGCAACAATAATACTTGAGTCCAAGTGAAGCCTGTTTTAGTATGACCACTCTTTGCAAGGACAAGATATAACGTTTGCTATTGATAACCCACAAATAGGATTGCTGACAAATATGGCTAACACCATCAAGACCTGTCTCCTGTTTACCATGATTGCATTGGCGCTCAGTGCCTGTTCATCGACGCCGCCAGCACCAGTAGAAAAAAATGCCCTTTATTACTTCCAAAGTGGGGAGCAGGAGTTTGAAGCTGGTCATCACAAAAAAGCAATAGAGCAGTGGCAAAAAGTACGCGACAGTTTTGCGTCACCAGAACTGACAGCCCTAGCAGAGCTCAAAATAGCCGACACTCAATATGCACAGGAACAATATGTTGAAGCTATAGCCTCTTACGAAGATTTTCTCAAGCAACACCCCTCCAACATACGCAAAAGTGATGTATTGTTGCGCCTCGGCAAATCACACTTTCAACTCATTCTTGCGGCGGATCGAGACCAAACAGCAACGCGCAATGCACTAAACACCTTTGAACAGCTAAAGAAGAATTTTCCCGGCAAAATTGAAGCTCAGGAACTCGACAGTTTGATCATGCAGTGCAAAACTCGCTTAGCAGAAAATGCTGCTTACATCGGCAATTTCTATCTCAAAACTAAGCAGTACAAAGCCGCCATTGCCCGCCTTGAGCAGGTGCGCACCACCTATCCAGAGTTTAAAGAAATGGGCCAAGTAATCTACTCGCTAGCTCAAGCACGCCAATTAAATGGTGAGACCGACAAAGCAATTGTACTATTCAACCAAATAGACCAATTCAACGATGCCGATCTCATAAAAAAAGCTCAAAAGACCCGGCAGAACTTCAATATATAACCACAGCAATAGCCAAATTATATAGTGGCTGCGTATAGTTATTCACCACATTACGCAGCCACAATTCCCACCCGCCATTCTCTCACCTTAATTAAAAGACCAAGCACCACTATTACCCAAAATGCCGCTTTTATCCTTACGCAAGAGGCACTCCTATAACTAGTAACATTAACTGTATTGATCTAATCAGAGCAAACTTCACTCTTGAACAACTCGTGCTTAAATTTACGAGCACGAAAAGCTATATTGCATATCCGCTCAATAATCGCCATGTTAACCGCAGTATTCCCAGATCTATACAGCACAGCAAACCCAGGATCTCTGCGACCAGCAATCGCAGTAATTATTATATTTCGTTTGACTTAACTGTATACATATTTTATAAACGCGAAGATAGAATATCACTAAATAGTGTAGTTTTTACTACATGCTACATTTATTGCCCTGTTGGTAATCATCCAACAGATTTTCAATTTACTTCATTGGTTTGTTAAAGGAGAGGTTCTAGAATGGCTAATTACGGTTCCTTGGAAAGTCGCGTTCAGCGCAAAGCACTGCTCGACAAAGTTACCACCGCAGAAGATTGTATTAAATATTTCAAAAATGGCATGGATATCGGTTGGTCTGGCTTTACACCTGCCGGATACCCAAAAGCGCTTCCTATCGCGCTGGCTGACCACGTTGAGAAGAACAATCTACAAGGGAAATTGAAATTCAACTTGTTTATTGGTGCTTCAGTAGGCGCAGAGACTGAAGACCGCTGGGCTACTCTAGACATGATCGACCGCCGCTGGCCTTATCAAACAGGTAAAAACATCGCCAAAGGCATAAATACTGGCAAAATCCGCATGGGTGACAAACACCTGTCCCTGTTTGCACAAGACCTTGGCTATGGCTTCTATACTCCAAAAATCGATATTGCTATCATCGAAGTATCTGAAATTCTCGCTGACGGCTCTCTAGTACCAACTTCATCATGTGGTGTCATTGGTGAAATTCTCATGATTGCTGAAAAAGTAATCATTGAGGTAAACACCGGACAACCATCATTCCGCGGCATGCACGACTGCATCGTGCCCCTGAATCCCCCTAACCGCCAACCACTCTTGATTTCAAGAGCTGGCGATCGTGTTGGCACAGAATCATTTGCCTGCGATTCAGATAAAATCATTGCCGTAGTAGAATCTAAATATCGTGACAAAGGGCGTGCATTCTCAGATGCTGATGCCACCTCAGAAGCAATTGCTGGTCACATCATGGACTTCTTCTCTGCTGAAGTTAAAGCGGGTCGGCTTCCAGAAAACTTGCTGCCACTGCAGTCAGGTGTAGGCTCAATTGCCAATGCAGTTATTGGCGGGCTAGCCAAAGGACCTTTCAAAAACCTGACCGTATATACAGAAGTACTGCAAGACACTATGCTCGACCTGTTTGATTCTGGTAAACTGGACGCAGCATCTTCATGCTCACTGTCACTGTCAGAAACTCCTGGATTCCCACGCTTCCTAGACAACTGGGATAAATATGCAGACAAAATCACTCTGCGTCCGCTATCAATTGCTAATGCACCTGAGCCAATTCGTCGGTTAGGTTGTATTGCCATGAACACTCCGATCGAATTTGATATGTACGCTCACGCTAACTCAACCCTGGTTGGCGGTACCCGCATGATCAACGGCATTGGCGGTTCTGGCGACTTCTTACGCAACGGCTACCTGAAAATTATGCACTCACCTTCATCACGCCCAAGCAAAACTGATCCACACGGCATTACCTGTGTAGTTCCTAAGGCGCCTCACGTTGACCACACCGAGCACGATCTTGATGTTCTGGTTACTGAGCAGGGTCTAGCCGACTTGCGTGGTCTAGCTCCAAAAGATAGAGCTCAGGAAATTATCAACAAATGCGCTCACCCTGAGTATAAACCACTACTCCAAGAGTATTTTGATATGGCCAAAAAAGAGTGCCTAGCTAAAAACATTGGCCACGAGCCACAACTATTTGACCGCTGTTTCAAAATGCAACAAAACTTGGCTAAAAATGGCACTATGAAAATTAAAAACTGGGATATCAAGGTTGATCTCTGCGAGGATTAATTTTTATTTCACAGTTAAGCAACAGCTAGCATAATAAAAAGGCCATCGGAGAGCAATCCGATGGCCTTTTGTATTTAAAGCTACAAAATCAAAGACTTGATCTACGTAGTCACGCGCTACAACAATCACCCCAGCGCCATATCTTTCTGAAAAAAACCCATATCGGCACCAATCACATAACAAACAAATAATTGCTCCATCAAAGATAAATCCTACCTACGAAGTAAAGTAAAACCGTGCATCACTAGCAGCACAATGCATATCTGAACAGCCATTTCCTCAATATGTAAGCAATTACCATACAATGTCAACATCAACCATGACGATAATAAAACACCATATCTGTACATATAACACAGACAATGTTTTACAAATAAAGCTATTTAATCTTACCAAATTGTTCAATATGGACTAAATGTAATAAAAGTGCGCATTGTCATATAGTTACAGTCTACACCTTAACAACAAAGATTTTTTTAGCCCACAAATATTCTTAATATTCAATATATTCAAGCATTTTTTTCTCTTGACTAAAAAAATCACGCATATTATACAAGATCCAGTAAAACGCTATTTTAATGAATCAAAAAAGCGTGCACAGAGTAGTCGACAACAAAAAACAACAAATTCAATCATTATTTAATGGTCTATCATTATTTATACAGATGTATGGATGCTAGACACATTGTATACCACCAGGTTTTCTGTAAAAACTTGGATTTTATGTTGTTCACACCCACAATGTATTGCAAGGAGGAAAGTAAATGGCAGATTATGGTTCTCTAGAAAGTCGTATCCGTCGCAAATCTTTACTAGACAAAGTTATGGCACCAGAAGACTGCATCAAGTTCTTCAAAAATGGTATGGATCTCGGCTGGTCCGGCTTTACCCCAGCTGGCTACCCTAAAGCAATACCCATTGCTCTGGCTGATCACGTTGAAAAAAACAACCTGCAGGGTAAATTGAAGTTCAACCTGTTTATTGGTGCTTCAGTTGGCGTTGAAACCGAAGATCGTTGGGCTACTCTAGACATGATCGATCGCCGCTGGCCTTATCAAACCGGCAAGAACATCGCCAAAGGGATCAACTCCGGTAAAATCCGCATGGGCGACAAACACCTTTCTCTATTCGCTCAAGACTTAGGTTACGGTTTCTATACTCCCAAGATTGATCTAGCCATCATTGAAGTTTCGGCCATCACCGAGGATTGTGGTCTAGTACCTACAACATCCTGTGGTGTTATCGGTGAAATCTTGATGATCGCTGACAAAGTCATTATCGAAGTAAACACTGGTGAGCCATCTTTCGAAGGTATGCATGACTGCTTAATCCCACGCAATCCACCAAATCGCGAGCCATTCCTGATCAGCAGAGCATCAGACCGTATCGGGACATCATCCTTCCCTTGCGATCCTGATAAGATTATTGCGGTTGTCGAGTCTAAATACCGTGACAAAGGTCGCGCTTTTGCTGACATGGATGACACTTCAGAAGCTATCGCTGGTCACATTATCGACTTCTTCTCTGCTGAAGTTAAAGCTGGGCGTCTACCTAAAAACTTACTGCCTCTACAATCTGGTGTTGGTTCAATTGCTAACGCAGTTGTTGGTGGTCTGGCTAACGGGCCTTTTGAAAATCTCACCGTTTTCACTGAGGTTTTGCAGGACACCATGCTTGACTTCCTCGACTCTGGTAAATTGAAATACGCCTCAGCATGCTCACTATCTCTGTCAGAAACAGAGGGTTTCCCTCGTCTCTTTAACAACTGGGACAAATATGCTGATAAAATGATCATGCGTCCACTCTCAGTTTCAAATGCACCTGAGCCTATTCGTCGTTTGGGTTGTATTGCCATGAACACTCCGGTCGAGTTTGATATTTATGCACACGCGAACTCAACACTTGTTGGTGGTACCCGCATGATCAACGGCCTTGGCGGTTCTGGTGACTATCTACGCAACGGCTATCTGTCTATTATGCATACGCCTTCAACACGTCCAAGCAAAACAGATCCTCGCGGTATTACCTGTGTAGTTCCAAAAGCACCACACATTGACCACACCGAGCACGATCTGGACGTACTAGTTACCGAGCAAGGCCTGGCAGATTTACGTGGTTTAGCTCCTAAAGATCGGGCACAGAAGCTCATTGATGTCTGTGTGCATCCTGAGTACAAACCAATCATGCAAGAGTATTTTGATATGGCCAGCAAAGAGACTCTGGCTAAAGGCATTGGCCATGAGCCACAACTATTTGACCGCTGCTTCAAAATGCAACAGAATTTAGCCCAAAATGGCACAATGAAAATTAAAAACTGGGACATCAAAGTTGACCTCTGCGAAGACTAAATTCTAGTTTTAGTTTACCTGTAGAACAAAAAACCCGCCATATTTTGGCGGGTTTTTTTATGTGCATAAATCCATCTAAACACAACCAATCCCCCTACCATTCTCACAAAAAGCCAAAGAGCATATCCACAAAAAGCATTATCAGCTAAATAGAACAGTATATCACCAGAACAGTTATAAAAATAAATTCAGAATACTCGCAAAAATACAACATCCGCAAAACAACCACCTATTTCTATTATATTATCAGCTATTTACACACGCCACCCCAATCACAAAAGCCCAAAACTAATCTAGACTACAAAAAAGACACTTAATTTTTATCTTGACTAAACAAATAACTCATATTATAGCTGAAAAGCATAACACTATTCTATTTCAGAACATTAGCTACAACATAAGAAATAAACAGCAAAGAGCAACCGCAGCAATACGACAGTATAAACATCTGTTTTTACGAACTTTTCTAACATAAATAGGAAAGTTCACTTTAGGTTATTTTCTAAATAACCATTTCTCATTTGAGGGAGGAACACATGGCAGAAACATTAAAAGACAGAGTTCGCTGCAAGGAACTACACAAACTTTTCACCACTCCGGAAAATTGTATTCAATACTTCAAGGACGGAATGAATGTAGGCATGTCTGGATTCACCCCCGTAGGTTATCCAAAAGTGGTTCCTATTGCTCTTTGCGACCATGTAGAAAAAAACAATTTACAAGGAAAACTAAAGCTAAATCTGTTCATTGGTGCTTCGGTGGGAGCCGAAGTTGAAGACCGCATGGCGACACTTGATATGATCGACCGCCGCTGGCCGTACCAAACAGGTAAACAGCTTGGCAAGTCCATCAATAGTGGCGGCATTCGCATGGGTGACAAACACCTCTCCATGTTTGCTCAAGATTTAAAATATGGCTTCTACACCAAAGATAGTGGTGGCGGTCTAGACCTCGGGGTAATTGAAGCTTCAGCCATTACCGAAGATGGTAACATTATCCTCTCTGGCGCCGTGGGTGCAGCTAACGAAGTTATCGACATTGCAGATAAAATCATCATAGAGATCAATACCGGCCTGCCATCATTTGAAGGCATGCACGATATTTTTGTAACCGACGTGCCTCCTTACCGGAAGATTATCCCTCTTACCGATGCTAAACAGCGAATCGGTACGCCTTGGGTTCCGACCGACAAAAGCAAGATCGTTGCCATTGTTGAATCCAAACTGTGCGACAACGGCCGTGCCCTGCGCGGTACTGATGATGTGGCTCAAGCGATTGCCGATAACATTGTCGACTTTTTCTCTGCCGAAGTGAAAGCGGGCCGACTGCCAAAGAATCTGCTACCACTGCAATCTGGTGTTGGTTCCATCGCTAACGCCGTTGTCGGCGGTCTGACCACCAGTCCATTTGAGGATCTCATCGTATTTACCGAAGTACTACAGGATACATTCCTCGACTTTATGGACTCAGGTAAATGCAAGTATATCAACTGCACCTCGCTGTCACTATCCAACGAAGGCTTTGAGATCTGGTGGAAAAACTTCGCCAAGTACAAGGATATGGTACTGATGCGTCCGCAGCAGGTTTCCAATAACCCAGAAGTCATTCGTCGTCTAGGTGCTATCGGCATGAACACTCCATTGGAATTTGATATCTTTGCCCATGCAAACTCCACGCATGCAGGCGGTACACGTATGCTGAATGGTATCGGCGGTTCCGGAGATTTCGAGCGCAATGCATACATCTCAATGATGCACTGCCCATCATGTCGTCCAAGCAAAACAGATGAATTTGGCATCTCCGGCGTTGTCCCCAAGGCTCCACACGTCGATCACACTGAGCATGACATTGATGTGCTGGTTACCGAACAGGGTTTGGCTGATCTACGTGGCATGTCACCAATTGATCGTGCCCGTGAAATCATTGCCAAGTGTGCCCACCCAACCTACAGAGACTACCTCACCGATTATCTTGATCGTGGGATCAAGGCAACTGGTGGCCATCATGAGCCACAACTGCTGGACGAGTGCTACAATCTCCACCTCAACCTTGCAAAAAATGGCACCATGCGTTTCTGGGAAAAATAAGAATACAAAACAAAACCCCGCTGAGAACCAGCGGGGTTTTGTTAATCTAAACCGCGATTAAATGAAGGTAACTACTATTTTTTTCTACTCCGAGGGTGAGCCTTATCATACTCGCTCATCACCCTCTCAACACTGACTTGCGTGTAGCGCTGAGTCGTAGATAAAGATGAATGGCCAAGCATCTCTTGAATAGCGCGCAAGTCAGCGCCACCACCTAACAGATGCGTAGCGAAACTATGGCGTAAGGAGTGGGGAGTTACTGCTGTTGATAAGCCAGCATTGAGTAATTTCTTTTTCAAATTGCGCTGAACAGTACGTACACTCAACCGACGACCACTACGATTGACAAATAAGGGTTCCCCCATAGCCACCGTGCTACGTAGCGCAATATATTCATCGACTCGTGCTATCGCCTTGGATCCAACCGGGACAATTCTAACCTTATTGCCCTTGCCGAGCACACGCACCACCTGTTCTGCAGCACGCAAATCACCACCGTTAAGACCAACAACCTCACTGACGCGCAATCCCGAGGAGTATATAAGCTCAAATATAGCGCGATCACGAGTCCGAATTAGACCATCACCATCTTGCTGATCAAGCAGGTGATACACATCATCAACATCTAAAGTATTGGGTAGATAAGTATCCTGTTTTGGTGACGCCAGCAAAGCTACCGGGTTGCTATCAAGCAACCCTTCCCGATTAAGATAACGAAAAAAAGCACGCAAAGCAGATAACTTGCGCGCTACCGATACCTTTTTACAGGTACGTTGCTGCGCCGCCAACCAGCGGCGCAGCAACACTTTATCTACTTGAGGCAAAAAATTCTGCACCTCGGGAAGACTATCAACAGCCGCCACCTCGACAATAAATGTGTAGAACGACTGCACATCACGCAAGTATGCTTTACAGGTATGGGGCGATAAATTGCGCTCCAGCGTTAAATGAGTGGTAAATTCCTGCAACCAATCAAGCATCTGCGCCTCCCCCGGCTAGTTCAGAACACCCACCTTAACGCACCTGCACTACCTCTTTGATACTGGGTAGTTTTTCCATCAATGCGCGTTCAATGCCCATCTTCAAAGTCACTGTAGACATAGGGCAAGAACCACAGGCACCCACCAAACGCACACTGACCACCCCATCGTCGCTCACGTCAACCAACTCTACATTACCACCATCAGCCAACATAGCGGGACGAACTTCATCTAAAACAGCTTCAACTTGATCTCTCATCAACATTTCTCCTCAGGTTTAATAGATGTACTTGTCTTTCAATATCACATTAACGCCGCGATTGAATCCAGCGGAATATCTTGTAGTTTTCTAGCGCACAATAGTTGCGACGATACTATATTTTTACTCTGAATTAATACTTTAAAGGTTTCCCCCATGCCACCATCAGGCATTATCAGGTTTTTCAGGGTCATACGCAGAGCCATCGCTTTGCGTTCATCTGCCTCTTGTGCCTGCAGGCGTAGCAACTCCTCCACAAACCCCAGACCAATTAAAAACCGGTACTGCTCGGCAAAATAGGTAACATCTAAACCGGCATCTGCTCCATTTTTTTGCAACAGAGTAAAGTCTACATGGCTGGTTATATCCTGACAACCTATGTTCTGGTAGGGATTATCATTAGCTTGGTGCTGGTGATAACACAGCAGTGTCCCGTGTTGGCGAAATGGTGCATACAACTCCGCAGCCGGATAACCATAGTCTACCGTCAACACAAAACCGCGCTCCAACTTCTCTGCAACCTGCCGCATCCAATCCGCAGCAAACAGGCACACTTCAGCACGATTCCCCTCTACCGGCGCCACTCCAAGCTTGGCAAAATGCTGGCTTATTTTATCCGTAGTTGGCTGGCGCAGCTCTTCGGTGATAACACCATTTTTTTCAACAACAAAGACCTCCTGCAGCTTATCATCATGCTTCTCAACTAGGCTTACAGCAAAAGCATCAACCAACTCATTACTCAAAAAACAGCCTACAACGCCATCAACTTGGCTAAAATCCTGCCAACTAACTACCGCACTATGTGCGCTCAGCTTATCTGCCTGACGCTGGCGATTATCTGGGCTTATCTCCACAATAACATAGCGTAATTTATGGTACATCTCTGGGGCATTGTCCACCAATGCGTCGAGAATATCCAGCGCCAGCTCACCCTCACCAGCCCCCTGCTCGACAATAGTGAATACATCTTCTCCCAACAACTGCCAAAACTGCACCAACTGTGTAGCAATAAGCCGACCAAAAAGACGATGGACTGAAGACGAGGTAAAGAAATCACCCTTAGAGCCAATTCGCTGACGTGGATAAACGTAATACCCAAACTGGGGATGATACAAACAGTGTTGCATATATTCGGCAAATGGAATGCCACCACGTTTAGCAATCTCTTGGCGGATAAAAGCCTCAAGTGGCTGTGCGTTGCCACTAGGGACAAAATCCGGTTCTAAAATTGGCATCAGACAAAGCTCCTCTGGTCTTTATACGGCCATACCTACAGCCGTTTTACTGTGAATAAATAATTGTTTCACTTTGCTATTTATGCAATCATAGCATCGTTTGTGCACTTAATTCTAGCAGGATTAGAAACACAAACAGGGGATATCTAGAGAGATATTTTCCACGCAGTAAATACACTGTTTAGCGCAATACAACAACTGTTACCCGCTCACATAGTCAGGAGTTTACACATGGATAGAAACTTGGCCCTAGATCTTGCGCGCGTAACAGAAGCAGCAGCCTTAGCCTGCGGGCGCTGGGTTGGCAAGGGGGATAAGATCTCGGCCGATGCCGCAGCCACAACAGCCATGCGCCACCTGTTAGGCACACTAGATATCGACGGCACAGTAGTCATCGGTGAAGGCGAGATGGATGAGGCGCCAATGTTATTTATCGGCGAAAAAGTTGGCGCGATTGGTCAACGCGCCGTTGATATCGCAGTTGACCCTCTTGAGGGAACTATTCTGTGCTCCAAAGGCGGCCCCGGTGCCATTGCCACCATAGCTCTGGCTCCAAAAGGCGGTTTTTTACATGCGCCCGATATGTACATGGACAAAATAATCGTCGGCCACGATGGCAAAGGTTGTATCGACATCAACGATCTACCAAGCAACAACTTAAAACGCTTAGCGGCAGCGAAAAAATGTCAACTGGAAGATCTAACCGTAGTCCTGCTCGACCGACCACGCCACGATGCTGCAGTAGATGATATCCGCAGATGTGGCGCGCGCATCAAGCTAATCTCTGATGGAGATGTAGCCCCAGCGGTAGCCACAGGCATCATCGACAGTGGCATTGATATGGTACTGGGTACCGGCGGTGCTCCTGAGGGGGTATTGGCTGCGGCGGCAGTAAAATGCTTTGGTGGCGACATGCAAGCGCGCTTAATCTTTACCACCGAGGAAGAACGCAAGCGTGCCCCTAAGATGGGTATAACCGATTTCAATAAAGTTTATGCGGCCGAAGAGCTCGCAGCCGGCGATGTTTTCTTTGCTGCCACCGGAGTGACCAGCGGTGACCTATTGCGCGGAGTACGCTATTTTGCTGGTGGTGCACAAACACACACTATTGTCATGCGCTCCAAAAGTAGAACCATCCGCTTTTTAGATTCAATGCATTACTTCGACTTCAAACCGACATACTAATGTAAGTTCTACTAATTCCTTGTCAATACTGTGCGCAATTGCTAAAATTCGCCGTATTTTGGAATATTTATTTAATTAAATGATGGATAAAACTAATGGCTATAATCACAATCTCGCGTGAAATGGGTAGTGGCGGGCAGATAGTTGCACGTCAACTAGCAGACAGGTTAGGCTACACCCTTATTGACGGTGAAGCTATTTTAACTATGGCGGCCAAGCATGGCCTTACTCCAGATGCAGTTGAAAAAGCCGACGAAAAGCCACCAGCTTTTGTAGAAAGTCTGGATACCGACCTTGAAATCGACCTCCATCGCATTGAACAGATAATTTTAGAATATGCCCTCAAAGGCAATGTGATTATTTACGGTCGCGGTGGGCAAGATCTGCTTGAAGGGATAGATAACGTCTTTCGGGTGCGCGTCGTAGCTCCATTTGAAACCAGAGTAGAGCGCTGGGCTGAACGTGAATGGATCGATCCAGATCTCTCCCGCATTCTAGTGCGCAAAAGCGACCAACAACGTGCCGGTTTTATAAAATATTATTTCAATCGCAACTGGGATAATACTGACCACTATGAACTGACCATCAACACCACTAGACTATCAATAGATAAGGCGGTTGATCTCATCTGTAGTGGCATAGAGGACGATTTCAACTGTAGCCATCATGCAGAATGTCAGCAAAAGCTCGGCGATCTTATTCTGTGCAAAAAAATCGAAATTGAAATTTTAAAATCAAATACGGTAAATGGTTATCATCTGCAAATAGGCATAGAAAATAGCGCTATCTGTCTGCTGGGACACGTGCATAGCGAAGATGAACGCAAAGCAATTTACGCAATTATTAAGCGTCACGCTGCGGATTATAAAATATCTGACCAGCTTAAAGTTTTTGCGTACCATATCAATCCCAAAGAGGGATAGAGCTGTATCCGCGGCAATAACCACGTTACGGCTTACATAAGTGCCATTAGGTGAAAATTGCGATGACGACAGAACAGAACATAGCGCATTCAGGGCTCAACACCCTAGAAGACATAAGCAGTTTAATTCTTCAGTCGCATGACCTGAATGAAACACTGAACAATATAGTTGAACTAGTTGCCAGGCGCATGAAGTCAGAGGTATGCTCCATCTACCTACTCGACGATGATGGTGCGACCCTGTGGTTACGTGCAACGCAAGGTCTATCCAAAGAGGCCATTGGCAATGTTAAGATGCTGCTTGGCGAAGGGTTAGCCACTCTGGCTATTGAGCAGGGCAAACCCATCTCGGTAACCGACCCTAAAAGCCACCCGCGCTACCGCTATTTTCGCGAAACTGGCGAGGAGAAATTCAAGTGTTTTCTGGCGATACCACTACTCAATCGCCGCACACCTATTGGGGTAATAACGCTACAGAGCCTGCAAAAAAAGACATTTTCTCCTACTGAAATCAGTACCTTATCAACAATAGCCTTTCAAATATCCACTGTAGTCATCAACGCAACACTCCTTAACTCAATCCGCGAACAAAATCGTGTGGCAACAACAAATGGCGAGCACAAGCCCGCCCCCGAGGTTAATCCATCGGCACTGCGTGGGATTGTAGCCTATCCAGGAGTGGTATCTGGGCCAATACATATTTTGGACACAGAGTGTGGACTATCGGAAATTATAGATGAGAACAATGTCGACATTGCGGTGGAGCGCCAACGGCTAAAAGATGCTCTAGAAGATACTCGAATTCAGACTCTTTTTCTGGAAAAAAGGGTGGCACAGCGTCTATCTGAACAAGATGCTGCTATTTTCCATACCCACTTGATGATCCTCGAAGATCGCAGTTTTACGGATCAAATGTATGGTGAGATCAATAAGGGCCACAGCGCCCCCTATGCCCTCAAAAAGGTCATAACTCACTATACTGCAGCATTTGCCAAAATGGATGATGCTTATCTGCGTGAACGAGCTATAGACACCCTCGATATTGGGCGCAGATTACTCAGCAATCTCACCGGCGAGCACAACAATCTACTGCACATTAAAACGCCGGGCATCCTTATCGCGCAACAGGTTTTGCCATCCGACATGGCAATTTTAGACCACGAAAAACTCCTCGGCATCGTGACCGAAGCAGGGGAACAAAACTCCCACGCCGTCATCATGGCTAAATCTTTGGGGATTCCTGCCTTAGTCGGTGTCAAAGGGGTATTAAAGGCAGCACATCAGAATAAAGAGGTTATTCTTGACGCCAACTCCGGCTGCCTATTCATCGACCCACCGCAGGCGATCAAGGATGAATATCGTCGTCTTGAAGAGGATAGCAGCAAAGAGGTAGACCGGCTCAACAAGTATCGCCGCGTTCCAGCCATATCAGCAGACGGTGTGACGGTCACACTACATGCGAACATTGGCCTGCTCAGTGATGTAGCCATAGCGCAACGCAACGGTGCCAAAGGTGTCGGCCTGTACCGCACAGAGTTTCCCTACATGACACGCAGCAAATTTCCCGACCGTGAGGATCAATATACCCTCTACCGCAAGGTCGTGGAAAGCTTTGATGGGCCAGTCACAATCCGCACTCTTGATATTGGCGGTGATAAAGCGTTGCCATATTTCCCCGCTCCAGCAGAAGAGAATCCATTTATGGGCTGGCGCTCCGTGCGTGTCTCGCTGGATAACCGCGACATTTTTCGCACTCAGATCGAAGCCATTCTGATGGCCGGAGTTCACGGTTCGGTAAAACTTCTCTTTCCGATGATTTCGGGGGTTGAAGAGGTGCTATCTTGCAAAGAGGTTATTGAAGAGGCGAAAGATCATCTGCGCAACGAAGGCATCCCCTTTAAATCTGACATACCGCTCGGGGTAATGATCGAAGTTCCAGCTGCGGTACAGATGTGCAAATTTCTCGCCCAAGAGGTCGATTTTTTTGCTCTCGGCACTAATGATCTAATTCAATATATGTTAGCGGCGGACCGCAATAATCCTCTGGTCAACAAATATTACAACCCGCTGCACCCCGCCATGCTGCAAGCTATAAAGTATGTCAACGACACTGCCACCCGACTAGATAAAGGGGTATGTCTGTGCGGCGAAATGGCGGCAGATCCCCTGTGTTTCATGGTACTACTGGGCATAGGTATTCGCGAATTTTCCATGGTATCGCCATTCATTCCACGGACGAAAGCCTATCTTGCCGATTTATCCTGCGCAGCAGCAACTAAGATTGCCAACGAAGTATTACAGATGGGCAGCAGCAAAAAAATTCACGACTACCTGATAGATGAGATGCAAAAACTTCATAAACAAAAATCCCCGATAGAGGAATAAACCATGAAAACAATTATCGCATCAATAATTACCACGCTAGTCCTACTGTGCTGCACAACCAGTGTTTTCGCCAACGATATCAACCTCAAAGAGGGGATGTGGGAAATAACTACCACCATGGAAATTCCCGGCATGCCCCATAAAATGCCCGGCACCACATTTACCCAATGCCTAACTAAACAAGATATTATGCCACCTGTTCATCAGAACGAACACTGCCAAATCAGCGATCAAACCATAAACGACAACACCGTAAGCTATAAAATGGTGTGTAATCAGGAAGGTGAAATATCGTCCGGCAGTGGCACCTTTAGCTATGATGGCGACAAAATGACCGGTAAAATGGAGATCAATGCCGGTGATATGAATATAATTACACGCTACACTGGTGCTTGGGTTGGCCCATGCAAATAGCTATAACGCTGCGCACACCACTCGTCACAGCGACGTTTAGATGAGAAATTTCCTCACTCCAGAAGAGCTAAACAACTCACTCATAGAGTGGGGTGAAGCAAAAAAACAGCGCTCGATTAGGCAACTTCTCGCCCTCGGTTTTTTAGCTGGAGTGTATATTGGCTTTGCTGCCCACTTAGCCACCATGGTCGCCACTGGAGACTTTGCGTGGCTAGGACTAAAAAAATTCTTTGTCGGCGCAGTCTTTAGCCTGGGATTAATGTTAGCAATTATTCCTGGATCTGAGCTATGGACCGGCAACACCCTGATGACCACGACACTATTGGCGAGAAGAATACGCCTTGTACAACTACTGCGTAATTGGCTATGGGTGTATCTAGGCAATCTACTCGGCGCTATCTTCCTCGCTTGGATGGTTGTTGGGCAAACTGGGATTATGGATAGCGCGTTTGGGGGCACGGCACTGCAGATTGCCGCAACCAAAGTAGCAGTCGGCAGCATTAATCCAGACCACAACCAAGCTTATTTCTTCCGCGCTATTTGCTGCAACTGGCTAGTCTGTTTAGCTATTTTACAAGCCATGTCGGCACAGGAGATAGCCGGCAAAATACTAGCGATATTTTTCCCCATAATGGCTTTCGTCGCTTCAGGCTTTGAGCACGCGATTGCAAATATGTACTTTATTTCGGCGGGTATTTTTGCTAAAGCACTGCCTGCTGCATGCAGTGCCTCAGGTATCAATGCACAGATACTGCAACAGCTAAACTGGAGCAGCATGTGGAGCCACAACTTGGTTGCCGTAACTATTGGTAACTTTGTTGGCGGCGGAATATTTGTCGGCAGCATCTACTGGTGGGTGTATCTATATCAACCAGCACAAAAAAGATAAAAACATCACAAAACACATTTAGCTATACACAGCGCTATTGGTGTGGTAGCTTGATGGATCTTGGTGTCCATCGGTCGACACCCTTTCAGTGTCCTAGGTAGTTCCTGTAGTTTCTTACCCGTATTCCCCTGACACACCTTAAAAAATGTTTTCAGCCCCAGACCGTTCCTTATAAATATAGAGGATTGGCTGAATTCAAGTATGGAGTTTTATTTTGTCGTTTACCAAACTCGGCCTTATGGTCGAACTGTGTCAAGCTGTATCTGAACAGGGCTATGCCCACCCCACCCCAATCCAAGCTAAATCAATTCCTATTGTCCTCAAAGGTGATGACGTCCTAGCTGGCGCTCAAACCGGCACTGGCAAGACTGCAGGTTTTACCCTGCCTCTCTTGCAACTTTTAAGTGCCACCCCACCAACTGAGAATAAGCGTCAGGTGCGGGCATTAGTAATTACCCCAACCCGTGAGCTAGCGGCTCAAATTGGTGAAAGCGTAACCACTTATGGCAAATATCTGCCGCTGCGCTCCAGCGTAATATTTGGTGGAGTAAAAATTAATCCACAAATTGCCGCATTACGCCGAGGTATTGATATCTTGGTCGCAACACCTGGGCGCTTACTGGATCACGTCAGTCAGAAAACACTAGATCTATCTAAAGTAGAAATTTTAGTTCTGGATGAGGCTGATCGTATGCTGGATATGGGCTTTATCCACGATATCAGTAAAATATTGGCCCTGCTCCCTAAACAGCGCCAAACACTGCTGTTTTCGGCAACCTTTTCCAACGATATTAAAAATTTGGCAGATAAGCTGCTGCGCACTCCCACCCTTATCGAGGTGGCGCGGCGCAACACAGCGGCTGAATCGGTACAACAAGCCGTATACCATGTGGACAAAAAACGTAAACGCGAGCTACTCTCTTTTCTTATCGGCTCGAAAAACTGGCAGCAAGTTCTAGTCTTTACCCGCACCAAACATGGAGCCAATAGACTAGCGCAACAACTTGAGAAAGATGGACTGCGCTCAGCGGCCATCCATGGCAACAAAAGTCAGGGCGCACGCACCAAAGCATTGGCAGACTTTAAACAGGGAACCGTGCGCGTTTTAGTTGCTACCGACATTGCTGCGCGAGGCTTAGACATAGATCATCTTCCTCACGTAGTGAACTACGAGTTACCCAATGTACCCGAGGACTATGTTCACCGTATTGGCCGTACCGGTAGAGCCGGCAATGACGGCGAAGCAATTTCTCTAGTATGCTGCGATGAGCACAAACTGCTCCGTGATATAGAGCAGGTGCTGAAACACAAAGTAACCACCGCTCATGTGCCCGGGTTTGAACCTGATCCAAGTATTGCTGCCGAACCGATAAAAAACGGCAGAAATAACGCTGCAAGAGCTGGCGCAAAAAATAGTCGTCGTCCCAGCAGTAAAACTCGCTCACAGTATGCACCGCAAAGAGGCAAACAACAGCGCCAACCTGCGCGTTCCTCAAGCAACTAAAACTTATTAAATAGCTCAATTTCGGCACCAGTAACTTGTGCTTACTGGTGCCGAGAGCTCCGCACTACCCCAGCAACCAGCCTGCTCAGCAATCCAAGTTTAAGTTTGACAGTTTTCCTACGGTTAAGTATACAGAACATTCGTTTAATTAAGACAACGTCTAGTTAATAATAAGCGGATCAACTTACCAAAGGATTTTGCCCTGATGAATTTAAAACCAGAGACAATTGCCCGCCTTGAACGCGTCCTAAGCTCCATAGAGCAACTGTTACCCAAACCGGTAACCGCTGTAGATTGGGCTACATGCCATGCCGCCAATTGGCGTCGCCACTCCTTTTCCGGTTTTTTAGAGCCAGTAAAAATTACCGACCGTACCACACTGGACGAACTGCTCGGAGTTGATGAACAAAAAGAGATTATGCTGAACAACACCAGACAGTTTATTGCCGGCTTGCCGGCCAATAATGCTCTGCTGTGGGGTTCTCGCGGCACGGGAAAGTCGTCACTCATCAAGGCAATTTTAAATGAGTATGGCACCCAAGGTTTGCGGGTGATACAGGTGGAAAAAGAGGATCTGATATATCTATCGGAGATTTTTACCGCAGTAGAGAACGAACCGTATCGGTTTATCCTCCTATGCGATGACTTAACTTTTGAAGTCGGTGAATTAAGCTATAAAATGCTCAAAAGCGCTCTGGATGGTTCCGTCTACTCGGCACCAGAAAATGTACTTATTTACGTAACCTCGAACCGCCGCCACCTCCTGCCCGAATACGCCAGTGACCACCTCGGTGGCAAGTATGTCAAAGGGGAGCTACAACAAAGTGAAGCCATGGAAGAAAAAATTTCACTATCTGACCGCTTTGGGCTCTGGGTAGCTTTTCATGTATTTAACCAAGATCGTTACCTTCAGGCAGTACAACTCTGCGTCAACCGTCAGGCACAGCAGCGTCAACTCGATATCCCGTGGACAGCAGAGCTAGAAAACGAAGCCATAGCTTGGTCACGCGAAAAGAGTAAATGTTGTGGACGCACAGCTTTGCAATTCTCTAAAAACTGGGTGGGGCGCTATCTATTAAATCGAAAAAGCGCATAAAATCAAACCACCACTGGGCATAAACAATAAAACCTTATAAAAATCTTTCTGGTCTTATTGCTAAATCCACCACAGTGGCTAAACTATTAATTGTGTTTTTAGCGACTAATTATAATTATATACGTAAATACAGCAGGATAGATACTCAGATAATATTAACTCGTAAAAAATAGCATTTACTAGGAAATAGTTCTTGCAATTAACACCTCTATGGTTATAATTGCCGGCATGTAATTTTTGTTATCCTTTATCAACCCTTTTAGGAGGTATGTAATGAAAAGAGTACTACTGTTTTCCGTAGCCTTGCTAGCCATCACAGCGCTAGCCAGTGCTTCAGACAGTGAACTGCGTTCACTGAGCAAAAGTATGTTTAAACCCATCCCAGCAAGCGCCCCAACCCTGCAAGACAACAAGGCCTCTGCAGAAAAATTACTCTTGGGTCACATGCTATATTTTGAACCCCGCCTCTCTGCATCGCAACTCATCAGCTGCCAAACTTGTCACAACGTTGGTCTAGCTGGTGGCGATCTTCAGGAGACTTCAACAGGGCACGGCTGGCAAAAAGGGCCACGCAACGCTCCAACTAGCTACAATGCCGTATTCAACACCGCCCAATTCTGGGATGGCCGTGCGAAAGACTTGGCCGAACAATCCAAAGGGCCAGTACAGGCTTCAGTGGAGATGAACAACACTCCTGAAGCTGTAATCACTACGTTGAAATCTATGCCAGAGTATGTAGCGCTGTTTGCCAAAGCATTTCCTGGGCAAAAAGATCCTGTAACATTTGACAACATGGCCGATGCTATCGAGATTTTTGAAGCCACACTGATCACCCCCAATGATGGGCTTGACCGTTTTATGGCTGGCGATGATAAAGCATTAACCGCACAACAAAAAGAGGGTTTAGAACTCTTTGTAAACAACGGTTGTGTTGGCTGTCATGAAGGTACCAACCTTGGCGGAACCGACTACTTTCCTTTTGGTGTAGTAGAACAGCCAAACGCTGATCTACTACCTCCAGATGACATCGGTCGCTTTAAGGTAACCAACACCGCCGCTGACAAGTACGTATTCCGCTCACCTGCACTGCGTAATATCGCCCTTACTGGGCCATATTTCCACACTGGCAAAGTGTGGACACTGAAAAATGCTGTAGCAGTAATGAGCAGCTCACAACTCGGCATGGAGATGAGCGCGGATGAAATTGCTAAAATAACTAGCTTTTTGGAAGCATTAACAGGCGATCAGCCACAGGTTATGCATCCCATCCTCCCTCCAAGCACAGAAAAAACACCTAAACCAGTACTCACTACTAAATTGAGTGCAAGTCACTAAGGGTTCACACAACTGAGCCAGCGCTATCACAGCGCTGGCTCAGTTGAAACAATTCTCAGCAACAGTCAGCAAAGACAACCATCCCCGCATAACCCACTGACTTAAATATAAGCTCAGCTCTCAGCGATCTCCCCCTGTTGCCCAGTGGAGGCAAGTACGCTGCTCCAAAACCAGCCGGCGGTATCAAGCTTTTTACGCTGACGCGTTGCCAACTCTATTGGAACATGAGTAAATTGATTATTCCACGACCCCATTACCATATTTGTCCGCCCACTCATACCGGCATGCACAGCATTATGCCCCAAAAGCAGACAAAAAGCCGAATCACTGGCATTGGCGGCTTGACTGCGAATAATATAGCTTGGATCAATATATTTTAGAGTGACATCGGCTCCGAGTTCGGCAAAATAGCCCTTGATAGCATCACGCAACCAAGTGCCGATATCTCCCAACTTTGCGTTGCCCGAGCTGTCCTGCTGACCAGATAACTGCATCAGATCCTGTCCGGCACCCTCCGCAACGACAATAACCGCATGACCACGGCGCTCTAAACGTGCCTGTAATTGCTGCAAGAATATTTGCGGATCAATATCAACCTCGGGTACCAAGCAAAAATTAACCTGGCCACTAACTAGAGTAGCGTGGGCGGCAATAAAACCCGAGTCCCGTCCCATCAACTTTACCAGTCCCATGCCATTTAATGCACCAGCAGCCTCAGCATGAGCAGCATCAATAGCGCGCTGCGCTTCAGCCACGGCGGTCTCAAAACCAAAGGTTTTATTAACAAAACTGATATCATTATCAATCGTCTTAGGGATGGCAATAACGCTCAGAGCTAAACCGCGCCGCTTCACCTCGGCGGCAAGTGCTCCAGCTCCTTTTAGAGTACCATCGCCACCTATGGCAAACAGAATACCGATGCCAAGCTCCTCAAGGTAATCAACCATCTCCGCCGCATCCTCCGGCCCCCTGGATGATGCCAAAATAGTTCCACCCAGTTCACTGATATTATTTACCGCTTCCGGAGTTAAGGGTACGGGCGGATACCCGTTGCGCTTTACCAACCCCTTAAACCCATAACGAAAACCAAGGATGCGCCGCACACCATAGTGATGATATAGACTCATAACCACGGCACGAATAACATTATTAATCCCCGGACACAGTCCACCGCAGCTGACCACACCACAGGCCAATTTATGCCTGTCGAAGTAAATCTGCTGGCGCGGCCCCGCCAACTCCATACTGGGAGGCTCCTGCCCCGACTGCACAAAGGGACGCATCTCCTCGGCTCGAGAGTGATAAAGCAGGCGTTCGTCATCAGCGGTGAAACGCACTCCCCGCATCGGTGATGCGTAGTTGCAGAAGCCAAGTTGCTCAATATTAAAATCTAAGTCCTGATCAGGCATAATATATTCTCTCCAAACAGTATTGCCGCACGGTCAATATCCATGTTTACAGTATTGGTTCAAAATAGCACTGTTTAGCCGCGAATTAAAATAGATTTACGCAATCCACCACCACAAAATCCCTTGCCCACCACAAGATAAAATTAGCCCCAGCGCAGAGCTTGTAAGTAGTACCAATCTAGAGTAGAATCCCTTTTTTACTGCCTGCACACGCAATCTGTTCCACGATTAGATTGTTAATCAAAGGAAGCTCGATTATGGACAAAATAAAAAAAACAGGTTCTGCCACCAGTGATTTGCGCGAAATTATTTTGTCAACAGCGCTGCATCTGTTCACCGCCAAGGGATATTTCAACACCTCGGTGCACGACATAAAACGTCAAGCAGGTATCAGCATTGGTGCAGTGTACCACCATTTCAAAAGTAAAGAGGATATTGCCAAAGCTATCTACGAGCATCTACTTGAATTGATGACAAACTCAATGGATCAGATCGTGCAAAATAACCCCACCACCCAAGCACGCTGTAAAGCCGTTATGGCCCACCTATTCGACATGACGGAAACCCATCCGGATGAGATGAGTTTCATGCTCCACGCTAAGCATAAGGAGTTTATGCCATCGGCAATACCCATCTGCTCATCACGCCCATTGACCATGATGCGCGAGATGGTTGCACAAGGAATCGCCGACGGCGAGATTCGTGACATGGAGATCACCCTTGCGACTACCTGTCTATTCGGCGGCATGTTTCGCATGATAAATCTACGACTTGATGGCGTGATTCAAACGCCGCTGCCTGACCAGTTAGAAGCGTTATGGGAGTGTGGTTGGACCGGAGTAGCGCGCTAAAAAATCAGGCAAAATAACCTTCTAAGTAAACCTCACAGCATAAGCCACTAAAACTTCAACAGATTACATCTAAATAATTTTTCTACACAAGTCGCGCTACTCTGCGGATAGCAGGCTGGGAAGCATGTTTTTTTCACAATAGAACGAACATTCTGTCTTGACGGATGTTTTCCTGAGTGAGATAGATCTTCATAACCTGCAGAACGATCGTTCGGTCTGCAGGTCTTATACTGCCCTCAGCATATTTTATTTGCCGCAGTTATAAGCAAACACGCAACCTCAATCTACTGTAAAAAAAACAAATATTTTTTTCGCAACACACAAAACGAACGCTCGGTTGGAGCATATTTTCCAACCCACTGGCTCTAGCTAGCTGCAACTCAAACCTAAGTTTGCAACAAGAAGAGAACCAGTAAAAAAGAAAGGGGGGAAATAGACATCACCTTGAAGGTAATCTTTGTGCAGAGAGTTTAAATGTCCTGTTCTGAGTCTGGACAACGGCATCAAAGATGCGGCTTTAAGCTTGCCAACAAAACAACTTGAATCTGGATTTATGTCGTCGTTTCGCCGATTTCTCAAGCTGCTTGCCTCAGGCTTAGATTTAAGAACGCCTTCAAAATATCACTTGCTGCCACTAAAAAAACAACCGTCAGGAGGAAAAAATGAAAAAATACGTTTTATCGACACTAGGGGTTATTTGCATAGTGCTTACCCTGTGCGTAGTTGGCGTCGCCAGCGAACACGGAGCCAAAAATGGCCTACCCCAAAGCGTACAACCTAAATCTTATGCTAATGCTAAAAACACCAGTCAATGTCTAGTTTGCCACAGCCAGATAGACTATCTGCGTTCAGTATGTGTCGATGGTAAGGATGGCTATGGCCATGACGTTGCTGCCGAAACCATCGCCCAGGGCCTTTTTGTCAGCTCAGATTTCGTCAATGACCGTATTCATGGTCGTGCCTCTTGCGAATTTTGCCATGCTGGTGATCCAGAAGCCGTTGATCCTAAAGTGGCACACACCGGTTTGATCACCGACCCAACTGCTGACGGTGGCGAAAAAGTTTGTGGAAGTTGCCATGGTGAGATTGTCGATAACTACAAGACCTCCCTCCACTTCAACATGACCGGTGTAGAGAATAAGCTGTGTTCTCGCTTAGGAACTACTCCCAACAAAGATCAGGTTCTCGGCACTATAATGGAACAAGATTGTATGGCCTGTCATGCTACCTGCGGCTCTTGCCATGTTGGTACCGCTCCCATAGCTAATGCTGGCTTACAAGCGAATCACAAGTTCACTGACGAGCCAGATAATCTTCAAGTATGTATCCCTTGTCACCATCTTGCTGGAGCAGGTTTCTTCACTGAAGAAAAAAATCTGCACACCGCACTGGGCATGGATTGCATGTCTTGCCACAGCAGTAGCCAAGAGTTCCACGGACGCGGTCAAGTAGAAGAACAGGGTCTAATGACTCCAGGACTGCTAAAAGCCAGCTGCTACAACTGTCATGAGGATGTACCTGACAGCAACGAAGCGCACCAGATCCATGATGAGTTTGTTAGTTGCCAAGCATGCCACGGCACAGAGTATGAGTCATGCAACTCCTGCCACGAGCGGGTACCAGACGATAAACACATTTTTAAACTCGGTGAGTTTAACGGCAAAGTCTACCCTATGGTTCATAGCACCGGCAACAGCACGGCTACTGGCTTTGACCACTTAGGTATTCATTTAGACCAGAAAGATCTGGAGAGTAAAGCCTCCTGGGTTCCCTACACAACACACTTCCTCCAGTTGTGTCCAACACACAAAGAGGGTGGCACCACAATGTGCGAGAACTGCCACGGTAATGACGATATTTTCCTTCAGGAAAAAGATCTCTCTCTCCCCGAGCTAGAAAAACACCTGCTCATGGATACACCACGGCCTCTGAGTAAAGAAGAACTCAAGGATGCTATGAAATAACGGCATAGCCCTGACGCCAGCCTAGCTGCGCGTCAGGGCACAGTTAGACGCATTTACTACTTTTAGGAGGTTGGAGGCCTTATGAAAAGAATTTTTGCCACCCTGTGCGTACTATGTTGCGCATTGATTCTGCCACAAACTGTTTTTGCTACCAACGGCGATAACCTTATCGGGGTCGGCCCCGTATCTCGCGCTATGGGCGGTGTCGGCATCGCCGCTCCTCAAGATGCCATCAGCGCAACATTCAGTAATCCAGCGGCTATGAATTTTGGGCCATTTTGCCCGCAATCACATTTTGATTTTGCTGCAACTCTGTACTCACCCTCTGTCGATGCCAAAGTTACTATGGGCAACAATGCCCCCCTAAAGGCCGATTCGGACACAAAGGTCTACATGGTTCCAGCTTTTGGTATCTCTACTCCAATTAATGACAAAGCGCGGATAGGGCTATCCGCTTACGGCATTACCGGTCTAGGTGTTGATTATCGTGATACCGACATAGCCGGAACCGGTGCAGTAGATTCCACCCAACTGATGATCTTAAAATTTGCTCCGACCTTTGCCTATCAGATTACCGACAAACTATCCATAGGTTTAGCTATCCATGCAGTTAACTCATCTCTCGATCTAGACAATGGTACATCATCTAATTATGGGTTTGGTGGCCAGCTCGGCGCCATATATCGTCTCAGTAATACAGTCTCTCTAGGTGCTACCTACCAGAGCCCAGTTAACGCAGATCACGAAAATGTCTTTGATATGGACAGCGACGGCTCTATGGATGATTTTGCCTTTGAAGCGCCGCAAAGTTTTGGCATTGGCGTGGCCTGGAAGATTGCTCCAGAACTGCTGGTAGAGGTCAACGGTCAATGGCTCAACTGGTCAGAGGCCAACGGCTATGACGATCTAGATTGGGAGGATCAATATGTTGTCTCCTTAGGTGTTCAGTACCAAGTGCAATCTTGGCTAACTCTGCGTTGTGGTTACAACTACGGTAAAAATCAAGTCAACGAACACAACAACTTCGATGGTAGCTCCACGATCTCCATTCAGGGTAAAGATGTAAATCGCTATGGTTACGAAACTCTACGCATTATCGGTTTTCCAGCAGTTTGCGAGCATCACATGACCCTTGGTCTTGGCTTTAACCTCTCGCAGAACCTACTCTTAAACATCGCCTACCAGCATGCTTTTAAGACCACAGTTAAATCCAGTGGAACTCTGCCCGACGGCATTACTCCGGTTGATCTTGAATCTAACCTTAGCGAGAATGGTATTGATTTCTCACTGTCGTGGCGATTTTGATTCTCTAGCATAGCTACACCAGAGTCGCCTTGCCCTTGCGAGCAGGAGCGGCTAAATGAAAAATGCGATGTTATGTATTATTTCAATGCTCATTAAATGTAATAGCAATGTTTTTTATGCGGCGGCCATCTGCAGCTTAATGCACTCTTACTCCTCTTAGGATGCCTCCTATGTAAAGGCCTACGCCAGAAATCAATTACATTCTGATTGAGACAATATTTTGAGCACTTCCGGTTTTCGCTGACAGGACGAAAACCGGAAGTGCTTTTTTTATTATTCGCCTAACTGCCCCCTCATCTTTCCTCATTCCTCTTAATTCACGCCAATAGGGGGAGGGATACCTCAATAGAGCGCCAACAACAACGCGGAAAACAACCTATATTTATCCATACAAATCATCTCAAACTAATAAGCACTGCTGCCCCCACAGATCAAGTCCGTAAACTGCTGTAAATAATTGGTAGGTAGCCATCGCTCCGGTTTGGTAAGTTGACGTTGTCAAAGACGTTTCACAAACCAAAGGAGAAGAAGCGATGGCTGGATATGATATTAAC
>Ga0265295_1001679_pt1 | contig 37950 bp, 29 predicted proteins | sample Munlansysbiofilm_FD_192503 | JGI IMG/M metagenome (GOLD analysis project Ga0265295, IMG submission 192503) | Leachate microbial communities from a municipal landfill in Southern Ontario, Canada - Methane capture system biofilm | ecosystem: Engineered > Solid waste > Landfill > Unclassified ... | reverse complement strand
CCTTAATTTGTTGTTATGGTACCGAAGGCCGGAATCGAACCGGCACGCCCAGAAGGCATCGGTTTTTGAGACCGACGTGTCTACCAATTCCACCACTTCGGCACGAGCAGGGCAGATTATAGGGATTGAGAGGGTGGTGGTCAAGGATTTATCGTGTTTCTGCGTACATTTGTTACAATAATGGTCGCAGCGCTTTTGTTGCGGGGGTGAGGGATTATATTTGGGTGAAGATTAAATAGATGGGGGTAGAAGCGATGCATGAAGCTATGTACTGGATCCGGCAGGAGGATGGAAATGTCCGCTGTGAGTTGTGTCCGCACCGGTGTAAAATCACGGAGGGAAAACGTGGAATCTGTCAAGTGCGGGAAAACCGTGACGGTACACTGTACAGCCTTAATTATCAGCGTATCATTGCGAGTAATGTCGACCCGATAGAGAAGAAGCCGCTGTTTCATTATCGTCCGGGTAGTAGCAGTTTTTCTGTCGCAGCGGCGGGGTGTAACATGCACTGCGGTCATTGTCAGAACGCTTCAATCTCCCAGGTGAAAGGTTCGGTGCCGGGGGAACATATCACCCCAGCTCAAATCGTCGCCGCAGCGCAGCAAAGTCGGTGCAGTACCATCGCTTACACCTATACCGAACCTACTATTTACTACGAAACCATGCTCGAAACCGCACAGCTGGCGCGTCAGGCCGGGCTTGAAAATATAGTTGTCAGCAATGGTTATATTGAAGAAGCTCCCTTTGCCGAGCTTGCCCCTTTGATTCAGGGGGCTAATATAGATTTAAAGGCGTTCGATGATTCGATTTACCGCCAACTCTGCGGCGCAAGGCTGGCTCCGGTCCTCAGGAGCCTGGAACGTTTTAAGCGCGCGGGTATCTGGTTGGAGGTTACTACCCTGGTGATTCCGGGCTACAATGATGATGACGCGCAGCTTGAAAAAGTTGCCGGCTTTATAGCTTCAGAGCTGGGCCCCGATGTGCCCTGGCATGTGAGCGCATTTTATCCAACCTATCTTCTCAAAGATGTTTCACCGACTCCAGTGGAGTCCATCCGGCGTGCATGCGAAATTGGCACTCAAGTGGGGTTGCACTATGTGTATGCGGGTAATGTGCCCGGCAAGGATGAAAATACGGTGTGTCCCCAATGTAAAGCTGTGGTGGTGCGCCGCCACGCTTACCGGGTTGTTGAGAGCTATATGGATGCAGGCAAGTGTCTGGCCTGTGGGGCACTCATCGCCGGAGCATGGAATGGAAGTGGAGCTTAATTGTTGCGCAGATAAAAAAGGTGGAGGGGGTTATGCCAGATATGTCTGATAGACGCCGCGTAAATGACGGGCGCTATGCCAATAATCGCCGCGGCGATAGGAATCGGCGCCGCGGGCCCGATTTTCTGCGACGTTTGTTGCCGATTTTTGCCGCCATCAGCTGGGCGTGCATGCTCCTGGCGTTTTTTGTGCTGAGTCTGGCCAAGCCCGAAACTCTGACATTTGCCGGAGTTTTTTCCAGGCAGCCGGTATCCTCCAGTTGGGATGTGGGGCTGCTGAATTACGTGTTCTGGCTTTTATTTGGTGCCATCATTGTAGCGGTGAGTGGGTATATGCTCAACCTCATGCGAACCAAACGCAAGGGGGATAATCTGTATATTTCTTTGATCCTGGTCAGTTTATCTGCATCAGCCTTTCTTATTTGGCTCCTCAAGCTCTGATGTGATCCAGTCTATTCAGTGTCGGTTTGCGCAGAGTCACGTTTTGGTGGCTGGCTGGCCTGTGCTTTCAGCTCCTGATAGTAGCGCAAGCGCTCACCAATGTACTTTTCGTAGCCGCGTTCCACCGGGGCGTAGAAGGTGGTGCCGCGCAGGGCCTCGGGCAGATACTCCTGCGCCAGATAGCCGGTGTCACTTGAGTGCGCATATTGATATCCTTGGTGGTAACCCAGCTCCTGCATCAGTTTGGTGGGGGCATTGCGGATGTGCATGGGTACCGGGAGTGAACCGCTTTTGTGCACTTCGGCCAGGGCGGCATCAATACCGGCGTAGGCGGCGTTGCTCTTGGGGGCGCTGGCCAGATAGGTGGTTACCTGTGCCAGCACGATGCGTCCTTCGGGCATGCCGGTGAAGTGTACCGCCTGCTGCGCTGCCACCGCCAGCTGCAAGCCGCGCGGGTCCGCGTTGCCGATATCTTCCGCAGCCAGAATAACCAGCCGTCGCGCGATAAACATGGGGTCTTCACCCGCTTCGATCATGCGCGCGAGCCAGTATAGCGCTGCGCTCGGGTCGCTGCCGCGCACACTTTTGATGAAGGCGGAGATGACGTTGTAATGCTCTTCGCCCCCTTTGTCGTAGCGCAGAGACTGCTGACTCAAGGCTTCGCGCAGAAATTTTACATCTATACGCTGTCCGGCGCCCAGCTGCGCTGCAAGTTCCAGATTGCCCAAAGCGATTCGCGCATCGCCATCGGCGCTGGTGGCCAGATGGGTCACGGCTTCCGGGATTATGTCCACCTTGGAAGAGGCCAGCCCTTCTGGAGCTTTGAGGGCGCGGTGCAGCAGGGTTTCGAGTTCTTCTACGCTCAGAGGCTTGAGGGTGAACACCCGCGCGCGCGAAAGCAGGGCGGAGTTGACCTCGAAGGATGGATTTTCGGTGGTGGCCCCGATGAGCACCACATCGCCGTTTTCCACCGCAGGGAGAAAGGCATCCTGCTGCCCTTTGTTCAGCCGGTGAATCTCATCTACAAACAGCAGGGTGCGGGTACTGTAGTGGGCGCGGTCTGCACGCGCCTGCTGGACAATGGCACGGATCTCTTTTACTCCATGCATCACCGCAGAGAAAAACACAAAATGGCTACGTGAATGCTGCGCGATAACCCGCGCCAGCGTGGTTTTGCCGGTGCCCGGCGGCCCCCAGAAAATTAAAGAGGTGAGCTGATCGTGCTCAATCAGATGGCGCAGCGCCCCCTCGGGGCCGAGCAGATGCACCTGACCGCACACCTCATCCAGGCGGGTGGGGCGCATCCGCTGCGCCAGGGGGGTATGACCATCACTGCTGGTGTCGCTGAAAAGATCCATCACTTAAGTCTTTACATTGTATAAAGTTAGACTGAGCCTGAGGATATCGGGCATAAATATCAAGGATTAAATACACTCGCCGGCGAATGTAACACAAAGCTGTTTTGCACCTCAATGTTTGCGCAGGCAGGGGGGGTATGCTAAATTGCGCTCTCACTGCAAAAAGTCAAATTGCACAGGCCTGTGCACTCATCCAGGGTGAGCCGCGCCGGATATGCCACGGTTATCGCTACCGTGCATGATATGGATTGAAAGGGACTGCAATGAAATGTATCGGGCTGTACGCCAAACGCACCAATCCAGACGCGATAAAGGTTGCCGAAGAGCTGTGTCTGTGGCTGCAGGCACGCCAGGTTGATGTTCTGGTGGAAGAAGAACTCGGCGCCGATATTCGTGCGGTCAACCCGACCCTCACCGTTTCCAGTGCCGCTGCTGACGAGATCCCGGCGCGGGTTGAGTGCATCGTGGTTCTGGGTGGGGACGGGACCCTGATTTCGGTGGCGCGTTCCGTTGGTTCGCGTGCTGTGCCTATCTTGGGGGTGAACCTGGGCAGCCTCGGATTTTTAACCGAGATTACCCTGGAAGAGTTGTACCCGCAGATGGAAATGGTGCTGGAGGGCGATTTTTCGATCTCGGAACGGATCAGGCTCGACTGCCATATCCGGCGCGATGGGGAAGATGTCGCCCACTACCAGGTGCTGAATGATGTGGTTATCAATAAAGGGGCCCTGGCGCGGATTGTAGATATTGAAATCTGGGTGGACAAAGACTATCTGACCACCTTCAAGGCGGACGGCCTCATCATCTCTTCCCCCACAGGCTCTACCGCGTACAACATGGCTGCAGGGGGCTCTATTGTGTATCCGGGGGTAAAATGCCTGATGATAACCCCGATCTGTCCACATATGCTTACCAATCGCCCCATAATTGTGTCGGACAGCTCTGTCATAACGGTAAAGATGCGCTTCGATAATGAACGTGTATTCTGCACCGCTGATGGTCAGGTGGGGATGGCGTTGCAGGGACGCGATGAGCTGGAGATAAAACAGGCTGAAGTGGGGACCCGGCTGATAAAGAGTGCGACCAAAAACTACTTCGAGGTGTTGCGCGCCAAATTGCGCTGGGGGGAACGATAACCCGCATGTTGAACGAGCTGATAATTCATAACCTCGCCGTAATCGAGCGCACCGAGGTGAGTTTTGCTCCTGGCTTCAATGTCCTGACCGGTGAAACCGGGGCGGGCAAATCCATTATTGTCGATGCGCTGGGGTTGCTGCTGGGGCAACGCAGTCGCACCGATCTGATCCGTACCGGGCAGGAAAACGCCGGGGTTGAGGCCGCATTCAACATTCGGACGCAGCCACAGGTACAGAACTGGCTGCAGACCAATGATTTGACGAACCCTGATACGGCACATCTCCTGCTCGTAAAGCGGATTCTGTCGCGCCAGGGGCGTAATAAGGTGTATATCAACGGTTCGATGGCGTCTCTGACCCAGCTGCAGGAATTGATGCAGCCGCTGGTGGCTATCTACGGTCAGCATGAACAACAGCAGCTGCAACGGGTGGAAAACCACCTGCGCCTGTTGGATGCCTTTGGAGGCTGTGGTACCGCCGCCGGAGAGTACCGCACCGCTTTTCGGCATTGGCAGCAGCTCCAACGGACCCTGCAACAGCTGCGGGTCGAAAGTGCAGAGCGTCGCGATCGTATGGATCTGCTGCTGTTTCAGAGTCGCGAACTGCGTGAAGCTGAGATTAAAGCGGGGGAATACGCGGAGCTGGAGCAGGAACACCTGCTTCTGCGCCATGGTGAACGGTTGAGTTCCGTTACACGCACGGGGTATACCCTCCTGTATGCTGCCAATGGGGCGATCTGCGAACAGCTCGGCACCTTGAAGGGTGAACTCGAAGGGATACTCAAAATTGACCCCCGCCTGGAGGCGGCCCTGACCGCGGTCAGCGATGCCATGTATGGTCTGGAAGATGCCGCGCTGCAGCTACGCGATCATGCCGATACGGTGGTGTTTGACCCGCAGCGCCAGCAGGAGGTGGAGCAGCGCCTGGCGATGCTGCAGGGGCTGCGACGCAAATATGCCGCCGATGAAGCCGGTCTGATCCTCAAGCTGGAACAGATGGACGCAGAACGTGAGCGATTGGACAACAGCGCCGCTGAAATTCAGGAGCTGGAGCAGGAACTGGAACAGAGCAGGCAGATCCTGGAAGGTGCTGGCGCCCGGCTGACCGAGGCCAGAATTGCGGCAGCTAAGCAACTGCAGGAAGCCCTGCATCGGGAGCTTGAGGGGCTGGCCATGGCGCGCGCCCGCTTTGAAGTGCGTTTCACCCCCCGCGCGCAACCCGGCGTAGATGGAATGGAAGAGGCAGAATTTTACTTCAGCGCCAACCCCGGCCAGGGGCTTCGTCCGCTGGCGGCGACAGCGTCAGGGGGAGAGCTCTCCCGCGTGATGCTGGCCCTGCGCAAGGCAGCACCCGGTTCCGATACGCTGGGGACGGTGGTTTTTGATGAAGTGGATGCCGGCATCGGAGGAGAGGCGGCCACCGCAGTGGGGCAGCGGTTGCGTGATGTTGCCGCGCGCAGCCAGGTACTCTGTGTCACCCACCTGCCGCAGGTAGCGGCCTTTGCCACGACTCAGTTCCACATTGAAAAAGTGGTTGAAGATGAGCAGACCAGCACCAGGGTGCAGCATCTTGAGGGCGAACAACGGGTCAGTGAACTGGCGCGGATGCTCGGCGGTACCTACAGCGGGCAGCAGAGTATTGAACATGCCCGCGCCTTGTTACAACACAGCGCACAGTACACGGCATCACCGGAGGGATAAATGATTCGTAAAGCGCGTATAGACGATGCCAAAGCCATTCATAAATTGCTGTCTGAGTATGCGACAGCGGGGAAAATGTTGTCGCGTTCCCTTGCGGGTATCTATCAGACCATCCGCTCCTTCTATATCTACGAAGATCAGGGAGAGGTCGCCGGCATTGCGTGCCTGCAGATATGGTGGTCCGATCTGGCAGAGCTGCGTTCCCTGGCGGTTGATGCTGCACATGCAGGCAAAGGGTGCGGGCGCCAGCTGGTGGAGGCATGTCTGCAGGAGGCACAGGAGTTGGGGATTTCGCGCGTATTCGCCCTGACATATCAGCAAGAGTTTTTCTCTCGCCTGGGGTTTGAGGTTATCGAAAAGCGTGAACTCCCGCAGAAGATCTGGGGTGACTGCATGCAGTGCCCTAAATTCCCTGACTGTGATGAAATCGCCATGGCCAAAGATATTCCTCCCCGCGCTCTGTAAGGGTGTGGACCTGCGGGTACGGGTGTGAGGTGCCTGCTTCTGTGCATACCTCTGCCCAAGCCCGTATCCAGGCTCGTACTTTGTCCGGCGTATCCGGTTTTTCCTGAACAACTTTGAGAATTCTGAGAAATATATGTTGCAGTTACAGAAAATAGAACTTACCTACCCCGGACACACCATCTTTTCCGGGGTGAGTTGGCATTTGCGCCCCGGGATGCGGGTTGGCCTGTGTGGTGCAAACGGTGCCGGTAAAACCACTTTGCTGAAACTTCTGTCTGGCCAGATCGAGCCGGACAAGGGTGACATCATGCTGGCCAAAGGCACCACCGTGGGCTACTTGCCGCAGGATGGGCTGTATTACCGTGGACGCAGTTTGTATGCCGAGGTTGAAAGCGCGCGCACCTCCGTGCTCGAGCTTGGACGCGAGATGAGGGCGCTGGAACAGCAGATCTCTCAGGATTCAACCGAGGAGCGCTTGGCGCGTTATGCCGAAGTGCAGGAGCAGTTTCATCAACAGGGGGGCTTCACCCTCGAAGCAGATCTAGCGCGGGTACTGCACGGCCTCGGATTCACCAGAGCGGACTGGGACAAACCCTGTGAGGAATTTTCCGGCGGCTGGCAGATGCGCATTGCGCTGGCGCGTCTGTTGCTGCAGCGCCCGAATCTGTTGCTGCTCGACGAGCCCACTAACCACCTGGATCTACCGGCGCGTGACTGGCTGGAGCAATATCTGGGTAATTATCCCGGCACGGTGGTTCTGGTATCGCACGATCGTTTCTTTATGGATCAGGTGGTGGAACGCATTGTCGAAGTGTGGAATGGCGCGCTGACGGAGTATCCGGGCAACTATTCCCTCTATCTGCAGGAGCGGGATCGGCGCGTTGCTGCCCTGCGCGCTGAGAAGCAACAGCAGGATGAAGAGATCGCCAAGGTAGAGGCCTTTATCAGCCGCTTTCGGTACCAGGCCAACAAAGCATCCCAGGTGCAGAGTCGGGTTAAGCAGCTGGAGAAGATCGAGCGCATCCAGATTCCACCCCAGCGTAAAAAAATCGCATTTAAATTTCCGCAGCCGCCACGCAGCGGCAAGGAATTGATAGTTCTGAAGGACGCCGCGCAGCAATATGGGGATAATCTGGTTCTGCGCGAGGTAAATTTATGCGTAGCCAAGGGGGAACGCATTGTGCTGGTGGGACCCAATGGTGCGGGTAAATCTACCCTCATGCGCCTCCTCTCCGGGGTAGAGAAACCCAGCGCCGGGGAACGTACCCTGGGGCACAATGTGGAAATGGCATACTTTGCCCAGGACCAGGCGCAGGTGCTCGACGAGAGTAAAACCGTGCTGGAGGAGATAACCGCCCACGCCCCGATGGATATGGTGCCGCGCCTGCGCGATGTGCTCGGGAGCTTTCTCTTCAGTGGTGATGATGTGCACAAGCCGGTTTCGGTGCTCTCCGGTGGAGAACGGAATCGCCTGGCGCTGGCCATTCTGCTTCTGCGTCCGGCAAACCTGCTCCTGCTTGATGAGCCCACCAACCATCTGGATCTGCAGTCCAAAGATGTCTTACTCCAAGCCTTAAGTGCCTACAGCGGTACGTTGGTGTTTGTTTCGCATGACCGCTACTTTGTGGATGAACTCGCAACCCGCGTAGTGGATGTGAGTGCGGGAACGGCAGAATCATATCCGGGCAATTATGCCGATTTTCTGCGCACGAAGCAGACGGAAGGGGTAGGCGGGCACAGTAGCGACCGGGTTGAAACCCTGCAGCAAGGGGGCAACTCGGGGAACACCCCTGATGCAGACAAAGAGCAGCGCAAGCAAGAGCATGCGCGCCGGCGCGAGGAGCAGAAGCGCGTCCGCAAGCTTGAAAAAGAGGTGGAGCAGCTGGAGAAGAGGGTTGCGAAGCTTGAACGGCAGCAGGCGCAACTGGAACAGGAGCTCGCCGATCCGCAATTATACGCTGACCATGTTCTTTTTAATGCCAAAACCAACGCCCACACCGGCCTGCGGCAGGAACTGGATTACTGCTACACAAAGTGGGAAGTCAAGCAGGAAGAACTGGAGAACGCTGGAGTATGTGTAGATTGATCTTACCCCGTGGCATCGTGGTAAAGCAGTTTGACGATTCGAAACGGGTAAAAATACCGCAGATGTTTGAACGCTTTATCCCCAATCGTTTCAGTGGTTATGTGCAGTTCGATTTTGCCAGCACCGCCGGGGTGGCATGTTTTCAGGCGGGGCACATTGTCGCGGTATTGTTTGAACAAGGGGCAAAGCGCTTGTGTGGACATGAAGCCCTGCTGGAGCTGTTTCGGGCCTTGCAGCGCGACGCAGGCAGCATAAAGATCTACCGCCTTGAAAGTGAGTTAGTGCCGTTTTTGGTGCAGGCGTGTTGTGGCCAGATTGAAGCGCGGGGGCAACTGGTACGGTTTCTGGACACTGAGCGGTTACTGACATATCTGGAGAACGAACAGTTTGACGGCTGCATCCGAGTTTATACCAGCGCGGAGGCGGCGTTGCTGTTCTACCGTGGCGGACGTGCCGCAGGTTTTTTCCCCGATGGCGCTTCAGGGCTGCAGGATCATCTGGATAGCGCCCATTCACTGGCGCACGACCCAGAATGTCGGTATGACCTGATTCGCGCCTCGGAACCAGAGACAGGCGCGGGGACACCGCTGCCTGCCATGAATGACATAAATCTTGAAAAAGAGTGGCTTATGGTCTGGCGCGAACTCAATATGTGATGTTGGGGGGTGTAAGGGCAATTCATGAATTGCCTCTACAGAAGAATCCCCACCAACGCGGCATCCTCCCTCCAATCCTTACTCCATATCAACCAGCACAATCTCAATTCTGCGATTCTGCGCGCGTCCTTCTGCGGTGCTGTTATCGGCAACGGGCTGATATGGTCCCATAGCGCGTATTTCCAGGTTTTTCCCGTCGATGCCGATTTCATCCTGCAGAAAATGGACGACATTGGCGGCGCGGGCTGAAGCGAGTTCCCAGTTAGTGGGGAATATATCATGCATACTCTGCTTGATGGGCAGGTTGTCGGTATGTCCTTCAACGCAGATACGCTTGTTGCTGATCTTTTTCAGACTGTCACCTACCTGGCGGAGTACCCGTTTTCCGTCATCGGTCAGGTTAGCGGTGCCCGATGCGAACAGGATCTGCCCGACCAGGTTGACGCTGAGTTTATTTTTCAGCTGTTTGATAGTGAGTTCACCCCGGGCCAGCTCCTGCTCCAGGCTGCCAACCAGTTCGTTGTAGGTGCTCGACATCTGAGCGATGCGGGCCTCGCGCGCAATTTTCTCGCGTTCAAGTTCAAGCTCGAGCTTTTGTTTTTCTTTCTCCAGGGTGGCCAGCTGCTCCTGGTTTTCTTCGATGCGCCCGAGCAGGGATGCTTTCTCATTCTTCAGCCGGATGATGTCAGCTTGCAGTGCGTTAAGCTCATCCTCGGCTTTTTGCTCCCGTGCTTTGTAGATGCTGTCTTGGCGTTGCTTGTGTGCTTCAAACTCAATGCTGTTCTGTTCCAACTCAGCGCGGCAATCGGCGAGGTTGGCCCTTGTGGTGCTCAGCGTATCCTTCAGCTCGGCGATGGTCGCGCTCATGGCGTCAACTTTGGTGTCCAGGGTTTGACTTTTATACAGCTGCTGATCGTAGGTCTGTTTGCTGACACAGCCCGCCAGCATCATGATGGCGATGGAGCAGAGTAGGAGCACCACGGTTTTTAACGTGCGCGGAGCGGAAAAAATGTTCCCGGGGGCGTGCACTTTTAAGTTGGCTGTATTGGGGGGAGGGATGGGCATGGATATTCTCCTTCTTGAGTTTTTGATCTGGAATGTGCGTTCGACCTGTATTTATTTCACCCAGTGTTCCCTCTTCACGGGGTTGCTGGGTAAACTTCTATGGTTTAAACGTCAATGCTGTAAGAATAGTGGTATGAACCTCTGCATGCTAGCATATTCGCGCGCCACTGCACACGCTGGCTGGCGACTTTGTTCTTGCTCGAGTTTTTGATAATATGGTACACGAATAATATTATCAATTACTTATAGGTTACCTGCATCTGTTGACTGTGCGGGGTACATGGAGAGCGATGTGCTTGAAATAGCGGAAATTATCCAGCGGGCGCTGCGTGAGGATATCGGCAGCGGCGATGTTACTACCATGTCTACGGTACCGGTCGGGATCACCAGGAGTGCTGAGCTGGTGGCTAAAGAAGATTTTACCCTTGCCGGCCTTGCGGTGGCGCACCAGGTTTTTACCAGCCTCGACCCCGCTGTGGCATTCGAATCCCTGAAGTCCGACGGCAACAGTGTGCAACGTGGAGATGTGCTGGCGTGGATCAAGGGTGATGCCAGGGTGCTGCTCCAGGGTGAGCGGGTGGCTTTGAATCTGCTGCAACGCATGAGTGGGGTAGCAACCCTTACGGCGTGCTTTGTCGCGGCGGTTGCGCACACCGATGCGATTATTGTGGATACGCGCAAAACCACACCGGGACTGCGCGTGCTGGATAAATACTCCGTGCGGATGGGGGGCGGGCATAATCATCGCAGCTCTTTGTATGATGGGGTTTTGATCAAGGAGAATCACATCACCGCAGCGGGAGGGATAACTGCCGCGGTCGAAGGGGCACGCCGCATGGCGCCGCACACGCTGAAGATTGAGGTGGAAACAGAGAATCTGGATGATGTGCGGGAGGCCTTAGCGGCCCGTGCAGATATCATCATGCTCGATAACATGACGCTGGAACAGATGTGCGCAGCGGTACAGTTGATTGATGGCGCGGCCTTGACCGAAGCCTCCGGCGGGGTCAATCTGGATACTGTGGCAGAGATAGCCGCTACCGGGGTAGATCTGATTTCGGTTGGCGCACTCACCCATTCCAGCCGTGCCATAGATATTTCGATGTTGGTTAGATAAACAAGATAGGTCAGAGCTGTTTCTAAAAGGATTGCATACATGGGGTCGAACCAGCTGCGCGAGAGTATAGTCCGTATATTCCTGCAACATGAGGGGGAGGTTGTCTCCGGGGAGCAGCTGCGCCGGAGTCTGGGGGTGAGCCGCACCGCGATATGGAAACATATCAAACAGTTGCGCACCCAGGGATATGTTATCGAAGCTGTCCCCTCCAGAGGATACCGTCTGAGTGCGCGCCCCGATGTGCTGCTCCCAGCCGTTATAAAGGCAGGGCTGGAGACTGCCCTGATAGCAAAAAACATTGAGTGGCACGCCGAGCTCGATTCCACTAACGTCAGAGCACATGTGCTGGCAGAACAAGGCGCGCCGGAAGGCAGTGCCGTGGTTGCCGAATGTCAGACCAATGGCCGTGGGCGGATGGGGCGCAGCTGGAGCTCGCCGCCGGGGGTGAACGTATACACGTCGGTAATTCTGCGCCCCGCTCTGGCCCTGAGTGCGGCGACACAGCTTACGTTTCTGGCTGCGGTCGCCGTGGCCCGGGCCATCGAAAAAGTCTGTGGCGTAAGGGTCAGCGTTAAATGGCCCAATGATATTCTCCTTAACGGCAAGAAAATAGCCGGCCTGCTCAATGAACTGAATGCCGAGACCGAAGGGATTCACTACGTAGTGCTTGGGATAGGGGTGAATCTGAACATGGTGGAAGCGCAGTTTCCGCCAGATTTGCGCTATCCAGCGACCTCTATTTTATTGGAAACGGGGCAACTGGTTGATCGGGTTGTGTTTATCCGGGCGCTGTTTACAGAGATTGACTCCCTCTATGCCCTGTTGCTGGAGCGCGGGTTTGCCCCCGTGCGCCTCGCATGGGAAGCCCTGTTTGACCTGGTGGGGAGCGCCGTCAACGTCGATGATGGCAGTGGGGGTGTCAGGGGGATTGTTGTCGGGATTGCCGCCGACGGGGCCCTGCTGCTGGATACCGGTTCTGCGCACCCCAGGACGATTTATTCCGGCGATGTGCGCCCGGCGACGCTTGCATAGAAAGGAACCCTTTAAGCCCATGCTGCTGGTTATCGACGTTGGCAATACCAATACGGTGCTGGGGCTCTATCGTGAGGAGGCACTGCTGCACAGCTGGCGCATCCGTACCGATAAAGCACGCACAGATGATGAATGCGCTATGCTGATGCATGATCTGCTGAGCTATTCTGGTTTAGCGCTGGCTATGGTGAATGCGGTGATCATCTCGTGTGTAGTGCCGCCTCTGCTCAATGCCCTGACGCGCATGAGCCAGAAATATTGCGGCACCGAAGCGCTGGTGGTGGGGCGGCAGATGAAGACCGGGATGCCCATTGCATACGACAATCCGCATGAGGTCGGCGCAGATCGCATTGTCAACGCGGTTGCGGCATTTTCCAAGTACCACAGTGCCCTGATTGTGGTGGATTTCGGGACTGCAACCACCTTCGATTATATCAGCGCCGATGGAACGTATCAGGGGGGAGCTATTGCACCGGGTCTGAAAATATCCGCCGATGCCTTGCACGAACACGCCAGTAAGTTGCCGCGTATCTCGTTGGAGGTGCCACCACGGGTAGTGGGAAAAAATACGGTAAACAGCATGCAGTCCGGGTTGCTGTTTGGCTATGCCGGTCTGGTTGATGGCATTGTCATGCGGATGAAAGCAGAAGTTGAAGATAGCCCGCACGTGATAGCCACCGGGGGGTTGGCGGAACAGATTGCCGCTGCTGCTACCAGCATAGAGGCGATAGAGCCGCAGCTGACCCTGGATGGTTTGCGCCAGCTGTATGTGTTGAATCGATGATGTCAAGCCCGCTGGAACTATGTTCAGCGGGTTTTTTTGCAGCCAGAAACGAGAGAGCATTCGCCAGGGCGGAGGTTGAAATGTTTCTGCCGGTTTCTGCAACGGATCCTTTACACTGCGTAACTTCTCACGAAAGGGGTACCCATGGGAGCAAATGACACGACTAAACTCAGAAATGTGGGCATTGTTGCACATGGAGGTGCGGGTAAGACCTCATTGGTTGAAGCGATGCTGTTCAACACCGGCATGACCAAACGCTTCGGCAAGGTTGATGAAGGCAGTTCCATCATGGACTTTGAACCTGAGGAGATTAAGCGAAAAATCACCATCAACTCCAGCCTGAACCATTGTGTGTGGAACGACTTCAACTTGAACCTGGTCGATACCCCGGGGTATTCAAATTTTCTGCACGATACGCGGAATTGCATGCGCATCCTCGGCGGCGCGGTGATGCTCGTTTCCGCCATCAACGGAGTCAAGGCACAGACCCATAAAATATGGCAGTGGGCTAAGGAATACGAGGTGCCCATGCTGGCGTTTGTCAACAAGATGGATCGCGAACGGGCTGACTTTCTGCGCGCCGTGGATGATATGGAGAAGATGCTCGGCAGCCGCGGGATTCCGGTCAATATCCCCATTGGCGCCGAGGAGAACTTCCGTGGCATCGTCGATCTGGTGAATATGAAGGCCAGAATATATCAGTTTGATGAGAAGGGCACTTATGTCGAAGAGGAGATCCCGGCAGATTGCCTGGCCGAGGCCCAGCGCCTGCGGACGCAGTTGCTCGAAGCGGTAGCCGATGCAGACGACGCCCTGATGGAGAAATACCTCGAAGAGGACGATCTCTCGCGTGATGAGATTATCCGTGGCCTGCGGGAAGGAACCCTGAACGGAACCTTTATCCCGGTGTTGTGCGGGAGCGCTACCGCCAATATCGGGGTGCGCCAGCTGCTCGACTATATTACCACCTGTCTCCCTTCGCCAATAGATAAGGGGACCCAGATTGGCACCGAACCGCAGAGTGGAAAGATGGTGGAGCGCCGTCCGGACAATTCCGCGCCGTTTTCTGCTATGGTATTCAAGACCATCAACGATCCCTTCTCCGGCAAGCTCACCCTGTTCCGCGTTTATTCCGGCATGCTGAGTTCTGATTCCACGGTGTACAATTCCACCCAGGGTAAGGAGGAGCGGGTCGGACAGTTGTTTAAGCTGGAAGGGAAGAAACAGGAGCCGGTGGATGACGTATGCACCGGGGATATCGTCGCGGTAGCCAAGATGAAGGTAACTTCCACTGGAGACACCCTATGCAGTCAGAAGGATAAAATCCGCTACGAGAGTGTCATCCAGATGAAGCCGGTGATTTCATTCTCCCTCAAGGCGTGCAGCAAGGGGGATGAAGAGAAGGTTGTCGCCGGCTTACAGCGTCTGATGGAAGAGGATCCCACGTTGCAGGTGACCCGCGACGAGCAGACCCATGAGATGATTCTCTCCGGGATGGGGCAGGTGCACATCGAGGTGGCGGTGGAGAGACTCAAACGTAAATATGGGGTGGAGGTAGAACTGCACGTACCGAAGGTTCCCTACCGCGAAACCATCAGACACAAGGCGAGTTTGCAGAGTAAGTACAAAAAGCAGTCCGGTGGACGCGGCCAGTACGGAGATGTGTGGGTCGAATTTGAACCGCTGGAAGCAGGCGGCGGCTATGAATTTGTGGACAAGGTTGTCGGCGGGGTGGTGCCGCGGCAGTATATCCCGGCGGTGAGCAAAGGGATTCAGGAAGCGATGGGAACGGGCGTGCTGGGGGGATTCCCAGTGGTGGACATCAAGGCGACCCTGTTTGACGGTTCCCATCATTCGGTCGATTCATCGGAGATGGCGTTTAAAATCGCCGGTTCCATGGCCTTCAAGAAGGGGATGGAACAGGCCAAGCCGGTATTGCTCGAACCCATCATGGAGATGGAAGTGATTATGCCCGACGATTGTGTCGGCGACGTTATCGGGGATATAAACTCCCGGCGCGGCAAAGTGCTCGGAGTCGAGCCCCAGGCCGGCAGTCAGGCGCTCAAGGCGTATGTCCCCATGGCGGAAGTGCTGCGCTATGCGCCGGAATTGCGTTCCATGACTTCCGACCGCGGTCTGTTTACCATGGAATTTTCCCATTACGAAGAAGTACCCTCAAACCTGACGGCCAAGATTTTAGCCGAGCGCGATGCGCAGGACTGATATTACCGTGACCCCCACAGATATTTCGCCAGAGATTGTTGGTATAGAAGATGGCGGACAGCTGCGGATCTCCCCCGCGGTTGCCCGCCTCCTTTCCGCGGATACCGCCATCGAAGAAAAGCGCCGGGCTATAGCAGGGCAGCTACCCCTCTCGATCCATGATCAGGTTCTCCTCTGGTATCTGGTTTATACCGATGCCAGCGCCGAAGATCTCCAGAAAGAGTCGCTGCAAAGGCTGGCTAAAAGCAGCGTGACCACGTTGAAACCCGTACTGCGCGATCCTGAACTGAATTTGGATATCCTTAAGTTTATGCTACAGGCGCGCCGTGCAGATCTGCCCACCCTGATTGTGTTACGCCCCAATCAAAGTGTTCCTGAATCTGTCTGGAGCGAGATTTTTGCGCGCTGCTCCTACGAAGTACTGGAATTCTTTTTTGATCCGCAATCTCCTTTTCACTTTACCCCGGGCGAACTGAACGCAGTGACCCGCAATCCCCAGATTACGGCAGGGATGCAGGGTACCATTGCGCGCCTGCTGGGGCAGGGCGGAGCACAAGGGGAAGAGTCCAGGGATGAAGGTGATACCCCCGATACCTCTGCCTCTGTGATGGACGCAGCACAAGAACAGCTTCTGGACGAAACTGCTGCCGAGATGGAATCTGCGAGCAAGCAACAGCTTGCGCAGGAGCTGAACGTTGGGGATAAAATCAAGCTGGCCTTGAGTGGAGACAAAGAGTGGCGCTCGTTGTTAATAAAGGATAGCAATAAACAGGTGAGTGGCGCGGTGTTGAAAAATCCCCGGATCACTGAAAAAGAGGTATTGCTCCTGTGTCAGAATCGCAGCACCAACGAAGAGCTGATCCGGCTTGCCCTGTCTAATCGGGAATGGCTTAAAAACTACAGCATCCGCCTGGCCCTGACCATGCATCCGCGTACGCCGGTGAATCAGGGAATCCGCTTTTTATCCACTTTAGGGGAAAAAGATCTGCGGAAGTTGGCAAAAAGTCGCAATATCTCCTCAGTGCTGGTAAATGCGTGTCGGCGCATCCTCATTGTAAAATCCAAGCATTGACTTACGCGGGAACCAGCATAAATTCCGGGCTGTTTCTGTATTCCTGCGCCCTTGTCTTTTGGTGGATAACCCCCTCTACCCCGTTGTGCCGTTCTTGGCCTTCTCAGTTAGGGTTTGACCTGTCACAATCTCTATGTTATTCAAAAAACGTTTTAAATTCGCATTGTTAACAAAACTGTACAGATGTTTGGTGCGGCCAAACACTGTGCGTGCATGTATATCAAAAGGAGCTTTGAAATCATGGCGGAATTGTTGAATTGTACCGTGGGCGGCATTCTGGAGCAGATGGCCGCGCGTTTTCCCACCAACGACGCGCTGGTGTATCCGGATCGAGGTTTGCGCTACAGTTATGCGCAGTTCAATGCTCTGTGTGACCGGGTGGCACGTGGACTGCTCGGCATGGGGATTAAAAAAGGGGAGCATATCGCCATATGGGCAACCAATGTGCCTGAATGGGTGGTATTGCAGTTTGCCAGTGCCAAGATGGGAGCCGTTCTGGTGACGGTCAATACCAGCTATAAGGCTTCAGAGCTTGAATATGTCCTCAAGCAGTCCGATTCCTGTGCCCTGTTCCTCGTAGATAAGTTCAAGGATACTGACTATGTTGACACCCTGCGCCGCATAGTGCCGGAGTTGGAGCATGCCAACGCCGGCTCCTTGCAGAGTGCAACCCTGCCGTGTTTGCGCCATGCCGTATACATTGGTGCCGACACCCCCGCCGGGCTGCTGAATTTCGCCGATATTGAAGCCTTCGGGGCACAAGTCTCCGCTGCGGATTTTGCTGCGATAAAGCAAAGCCTGGATGTTCATGACGTCATTAATATGCAGTACACCTCCGGAACCACCGGGTTTCCCAAAGGGGTGATGCTGACCCATTACAACATCGTCAATAATGGTTTTAGTATTGGCGAATGTATGCTCCTTACCGAGAAGGACCGCCTGTGCATTCCGGTTCCGTTTTTCCATTGTTTCGGCTGTGTCCTGGGGGTGATGGCGGCGGTTACCCACGGTACCACCATGGTGCCGGTGGAAGTTTTTATCCCCGAAAAAGTGCTGCAGGCGGTCGAGGCGGAACGCTGTACCGCCTTGCACGGGGTTCCCACCATGTTCATCGCTGAACTTGATCATCCGGCGTTTGAGCATTTTGATCTGAGCAGCCTGCGTACCGGGATTATGGCTGGATCACCCTGTCCCATAGAGATTATGAAGCGGGTTATCCGCGATATGCATTGTTCCGAAATCACTATTGCCTACGGTCAGACTGAATCTTCTCCGGTTATTACCCAGACCAGAACCGATGACCCTATTGAGCTGCGGGTCTCTACGGTGGGGCGAGCCCTGCCAAACGTGGAGGTGAAGATCATCGACATTGAAACCGGTGTAACCCTGCCTCCGGGCAAGCAGGGGGAGCTATGCACCCGCGGATATCATGTCATGAAGGGGTATTACAAGATGGAAGAAGCTACGGACAAAGCGATCGACGCGGACAACTGGCTCCATACCGGGGACCTGGCCATTATGGATGAAAACGGGTACTGCAAGATCACCGGACGCATTAAAAATATGATCATCCGGGGGGGAGAGAACGTCTATCCACGCGAGATCGAAGAGTTTCTTTACACCAACCCCGCCATCGCCGATGTGCAGATTTACGGGGTCCCGGATCGCAAATTTGGAGAGCAGGTGATGGCGGCGATAAAGCTGAAGGAAGGTGCCACCCTGAGCGAGGCAGATGTGCTCAGTTTCTGTAAAGGGCAGATCGCCAACTACAAGATCCCGCGCTATATCAAGTTTGTCGATGAATATCCTATGACTGCCAGTGGTAAAATCCAGAAATTCAAGTTGCGCGAACTGGCGATCAGTGAGCTGAGGCTCGAAGATTTGGAGAAGTAGAGCCTCTGGCAAGGCGCTGGTTCAGCCGAAAACTATAGTGTCCCTTTAATCCCGCTGCGGATGTACCTTGTTCTGGGTACCGCCATGGCGGGATTTTTGCTGTGAAGGCGTCCTGGCGCGTCATTTTGCCTGTTCCCGTGCGGGGCTCGAGAACCCTCTGTTAGCACTTGTCGCCCCAGGGTGAATTGTGGTACGTTCGGAAATTGTTTTTACACACGAATAATTAACTTTCCATCTGATATTTCTGCCTGTTATCAAGCTGTTTCGGCTCTGGCAGATTAAAATAAACTCCAGCGGAGAAAGCGATGATCCGTTCTATAAGTAGAAAAATTTTTGGGACTAAAAATGAGCGCGAAATAAAGCGCATGCAGACCACGGTGGATAAGATCAATGCTCTGGAAGAGGAGATCCGCCAGCTTGATGATGCCGGCTTGCAGGGTAAAACCCCGGAGTTTCGCCAGCGCCTGGAACAGGGGGAGAGCCTGAACGATCTGCTCCCCGAGGCGTTTGCGGTGGTGCGTGAAGCGGCATGGCGGGTTTTGGGGATGCGCCACTTCGATGTCCAGCTTATCGGCGGCATGGTGCTGCACCAGGGCAAGATTGCGGAGATGAAAACCGGTGAGGGTAAAACTCTGGTGGCGACCCTGGCTACGTATCTGAACGCGTTGCCGGGCAAGAGTGTCCACGTGGTTACTGTCAACGACTACCTGGCCCGGCGCGACTCCGAGTGGATGGGGAAGTTATATAATTTCCTGGGGCTCAGCGTCGGCTGCATCATTCACGGTATAACCGACGTCGCACGTAAAGATGCTTATCAATGTGATATCACCTATGGAACCAATAACGAGTTTGGTTTCGACTACCTGCGCGATAACATGAAGTTTGATCTGGAGGAATATGTCCAGCGCGATCTGAACTTTGCCATAGTTGACGAGGTGGACTCTATCCTTATTGACGAAGCGCGTACCCCTTTGATTATCTCCGGCCCCAGCGATGCCTCCAGCGAGCTGTATGCCAAAGCCAACAGTGTCATTCCACGCCTGGAGCGGGGCGAAATCATTGAACACCGCAATGCCGGCAAGGTGGGGCAGACCGAGAAGGAGTTTACCGGCGACTACACCGTGGATGAAAAGGCCAAAAGCGCTACCCTGACAGAGCAGGGGGTGGCAAAAGTGGAGAAGATTCTCGGAGTGGAGAATCTGTACGACCCCAGCCGCATTGAGATGCTGCACCACATTAATCAGGCCCTTAAAGCACATGCGCTGTTTAAAAAAGAGGTGGATTATGTAGTTAAGGACGGTGAGGTCTGCATTGTTGATGAATTCACCGGACGCCTGATGCCGGGACGGCGCTGGAGCGACGGATTACACCAGGCCGTGGAGGCCAAGGAAGGGGTCAAGGTTGAAAAAGAGAACCAGACCCTGGCGACCATAACCTTTCAGAACTACTTTCGCATGTACGCTAAACTTGCAGGGATGACGGGCACCGCCGATACCGAGGCCCACGAGTTTGCCGAGATCTATAAACTCGATGTGGTGGTTATCCCGACCAATCGTCCGAGTCAGCGCCATGACTTTCCCGATGTTATTTTCAAGACCGAAGAAGAGAAGTTTAACGCCGTTATCGAAGACATTGTAGAATGTCATCAACGGCGTCAGCCTGTGCTGGTGGGAACCATCTCCATCGAGAATTCTGAGCGCCTGGCGGAAAAACTGAAAAAACGTGGGGTGAAACACAACGTTCTCAACGCCAAACAACACGCCAAAGAAGCGGAGATTGTTGCGCAGGCCGGGCGCGCCGGTGCGGTTACCATTGCCACCAATATGGCTGGGCGCGGAACCGACATTGTTCTCGGGGGGAATCCGGAAATGATGGCGGAGGCCGCCATGGGCACCAATGACGACCCCGCTCACTTTGCCGAGCTGCTGGAGCAGTTTACCGCACAGTGCAGCGCAGAGCGTCAGGAGGTTCTTGAGCTCGGCGGTCTGTATATCCTCGGCACAGAACGTCATGAGTCGCGCCGAATTGACAATCAGCTGCGTGGGCGTGCCGGACGCCAGGGCGACCCCGGCGCCAGCCGGTTTTATCTCAGCCTTGAAGATGACCTGCTGCGTATTTTCGGGAGTCACCGGGTCTCTTATGTGATGGAAAAACTTAAAATTCCCGATGATGAACCGATCGAGCACGGGATTATTTCACGTGCGATTGAAAATGCGCAGAAAAAGGTTGAGGGGCAGAACTTCGAGGTGCGTAAGCATCTGATAGAGTACGACGATGTCATGAACCGCCAGCGTGAGGTGATCTATAGTCAGCGCCGCGAAGTGCTTGGCGGGGAAGATATCCGCGAAACCTACACTGCCATGCTCGAAGAGATGATAGAGGATATGGTGGCGACATTCTGCCCGGAGAAGACTCCGGTAGCGGACTGGAACCTTTCTGCGCTGGCCGATGATTTCTACAATCAGTTCAACTTCTGGCCGCAGTTACCGGCTGAAGATGAACGTGTCACCCGGGTTGAATGTGAGCAGAGCCTGAAACAACAGGTATTTAAGCGCCTTGAAGAGCGGGAAGAGGAGCTCACCCCTGAGGTGATGGAATACCTGATGAAGGTGTTGCTTCTCCAGGTGATTGACAGCCAGTGGAAGGATCACCTCCTCTCCATTGACCACCTCAAGGAGGGGATTGGGCTGCGCGGCTACGCGCAAAAAAACCCCAAGCAGGAATACAAGCGCGAGGCCTACGACCTGTTTATGCAGGTTATGGGGCGGATCCGGCAGGAGGTTCTGCAGAAGCTCTTTATTGTTAAGCTGGTGCAGGAGCGCGACATAGAGCAGATGGAGGCCAAGCAGAAGCAGCGCCAGATGGTTACCAACCGCAGCGATGAGCCGCCGCAGTCACAGACGGTGGTACGCACTGAAGAAAAAGTGGGGCGGAATGATCCGTGTCCCTGTGGCAGCGGGAAGAAATATAAAAAGTGCTGCGGGCGTTAGTGGCTTGGTCTAAAGCAGGAGAGAGTACCCGAGAGAGTACCCAAGGCGGGAGACTTCATATATGACAATGGCAGGTAACCAGGTTAAAGGTTTCAGTTTCGCTACAGCTGCAGCCGGGATAAAGCAAACCCAGCGCCCCGATTGCGCCCTTATCTTTTCGGATATTCCTGCTGCCTGCGCCGGAGTGTTTACCCGGAATCAGGTGGTGGCAGCACCTTTGCAGCTTACGCGCCCGCGGGTCCTACAGGGTAAATGTCAGGCGGTGCTGGTTAACAGTGGTAACGCCAACGCCTGCACCGGCGCTGCTGGACTGGAGGCAGCACGCCAGAACGGCAGAACTCTGGCCGCAGAGCTGGGTATTGCTGAAGAACTGATAGCTCTGGCCTCCACCGGAGTGATCGGGGTGCAACTGCCGGGGGCACGTCTGGATGCAGTGGTGCCACACCTGGTTAAAGAGCGGAGCGCGGATAAGGCCGCAGCGGTGGCTGAAGCGATCATGACTACGGATATGTTCAGCAAGACCTCCGTGGCGCGGTTGCAGACTCCGGGGCAGAGCGCCACTATCCTGGGCATTGCCAAGGGGGCAGGGATGATACATCCCAACATGGCCACCATGCTCGGCTTTGTCCTCACCGATGCCAATATCGGGGCGCAGTTGCTCCAGAGCTGTCTGCAGATTGCCGTGGAGCAGTCGTTTAACTCCATAACGGTCGATGGCGACACCTCCACCAATGACATGGTGCTGCTGCTGGCCAACGGCCAGGCGGGTGAGGGGGAGATTCTCCCGCAGACTCCCGCCGCAGAAGATTTTCAGCTCCAACTCAACACCGTTCTTCTCGAGCTGGCCAAGATGATTGTGCGCGATGGTGAAGGGGCAACGAAGCTGGTGCAGATCCATGTCCGCGGAGCGCGCAGCACGGCGGAGGCCAAAGAGGCAGCCCGTAGCGTCGCCACTTCCAGTCTGGTTAAGACGGCGTTCTTTGGCGAGGATGCCAATTGGGGGCGGATCATTGCCGCGCTGGGCTATTCCAATGCTGAAGTTGATGCGCAGCGGGTGGATATCTTTTTTGACCAGGTGCAGGTGGTTAGCGCTGGCCTTGGAACCGGCCCGGAGCAGGAGCTGCTGGCGACTGAAGTGCTGCGTCGCAAAGAGTTCAGGGTCACGTTGGATCTGCATCTTGGCGCTGGATCCAGTGACTACTACACCTCTGATCTCACCTATGAATACATCAAGATCAACGCCGACTATCGCACCTGAGCAGGGTTTGCTATGTTGAATTTTCCACCAAGTACGCTCATCGAATATACCCTGCTGGAGCCGACGACACGGCTTGAGCAGATACAGAATTTGTGCGAAGAGGCAGTGGAATACGGGTTTGTGGCGGTATGTGTCCCCCCGGTGTATGTTGCCGCGGCCGCAGCCCAGGTGCGTGGCTCAGGGGTTAAGGTGTGTACGGTTGTAGGCTTCCCCACTGGATTTGAGGCCAGCGCAGTAAAAGTGTTCGCAGCGCAGCAGGCGCTGCTTCACGGTGCGGATGAGATCGATATGGTGGTGCAGCAGGGCTGGATTCAGGATGGACGTTACGCCGACGTTGAGGCAGAGATCAGGCACGTAAAGCAGGCGTGCGGGAGCGCTGTTCTCAAGGTGATTATCGAATGCTGTAATTTAAATGCGGAACAGAAACGTCAGGTTGGCGCGCGCGTGCTCGCCGCTGGAGCCGATTATGTTAAAACCTCAACCGGCACCGCGGCCGGAGGTGCCAGCGTTGACGATGTGGAGTTGTTGCACGCTGTAGGCGCAGGTAAACTTGGAATTAAAGCCGCAGGGGGGATTCGCACCTTGGAACAACTTGAAGCACTGTATAGCGCCGGGGCAACCCGGATTGGCACCAGCCAGGCTGTCGCTATTGTGGCACAGTGGCTTGAAAAGCGGATTTAGTCCTGTGATGGTTAGGTTTGAGCGTATTGTGGTCATGGTTCTCGATGGGGTCGGGTGCGGCGCTCTACCCGACGCGAACCTGTTTTCCGATCAGGGCGCCAATACCCTCGGGCATATTGCCGCCGCAGCCGGGCCGCTTACATTGCCCCATCTGCAGGCGCTGGGGTTAGGAAATATAACCTCTATTGCCGGGGTGGCGCAATCTTTGAATCCGCGGGGGTCCTGGGGCAAGATGGCCGAACGCTCGGACGCTAAGGACAGCACCACCGGACACTGGGAAATTGCCGGAGTGGTGATGCCTGAACCCTTCCGTGTTTATGCGCAGGGGTTCCCCCCTGAAATTATGCAGGCGTTTGCACACATTGCCGGGGTGGAGGCGCTGGGGAATATTCCCGCCAGCGGGACCGAGATTATCCAGACCCTCGGACCGGAGCACGTGCGCACCGGGCGTCCCATTGTCTATACCAGCACCGATTCGGTGTTTCAGGTCGCCGCCCACGAGGGGATTCTGCCCCGGGAACGTTTGTACACCATCTGCAGAGAAACACGCGATCTGCTAGATACTTTCAGGGTTGGCCGCGTCATTGCGCGCCCTTTTATCGGGAATGAAGGCACTGGCTTCGAGCGTACCAGTGGACGGCGGGATTTCTCCATGCCACCGCCTGCCCTCACCTTGCTGGATCTGCTCCAGCAACACAAGATTGCGGTCCACGCGGTAGGGAAAATATCCGACATTTTTTGTGGACGGGGGATTGATAAACATACCAGCACCACAAGCAACGCCGAGGGGATGCAAGCCACTGCAGAGATGTTTGCCCAGATAGAGCGCGGCCTTGTGTTTGCGAATTTGATAGATTTTGATATGAACTACGGGCACCGGCGCGATTGTAGCGGTTTTGCTGCGGCCCTGCAGCAGTTTGACACCTGGCTGGGAGAGTTTCTCCCTGCGTTGGAGAATACCGACCTGCTGTTGCTTACCGCAGATCACGGGTGTGATCCATGTATGCCCGGCAGTGATCATACGCGCGAATATGTGCCGCTACTTGCATATACCCCGCAGGTAAAGGAGGGGAGAAACCTTGGAGTGCGCACAAGTTTTGCGGATATTACCGCAACAATACTGCAAAATTTTGGCCTGCATGGTAAGCTCAAGGGCAGCTTTTCCGGGAACAGCTTTCTGGACGAATTAACCAGCACCGGAACCGCCCAATCCGCACAATGAATCATGTTTTCAAGCGCCTTGCCATGCCAAGCTATGCATTGGGCTGTATTATTTGTCCATATGCGACAAGCGTGTCCAAGTGCAGGTGGTACAGCGTCGGCGCAGCCAGGGTTAGTATAGACGTACGCACCAATTGACTTTTCTGGTGGACCCGGCTGACAGTTCAGCGCAGCCTGGCAGGCTGTTTTATTTCTAACCTAATGTGTAAGTGAGGAACCAATAAATGAAAAAATGGATATATGTGTGCTTGTTCGCGCTGTTGATGCTTCCAGGCAACGGGCATGCTATTGAGATAGTCGATGCCGCCATCACCAGTGCCATCCATGAACGCAGCCCGGTGGATTCTCTGAATACCGTGAAAAAACCGGTAGAGCAGCTATTTTGCTTCACCCACGTGATTGGGGCTGAGGAAGACACCTGGATCACCCATGTGTGGTATCACGAAGGGAAGGAGATGGCGCGGGTTCGTCTGCCTGTGTCTTCCTCCAACTGGAGGACCTGGTCGTCAAAGAAAATTTTGCCTCAGTGGGATGGACAGTGGCAGGTACACATCCTCGATGCACAGGACCAGGCCAAACTCATCGTTCCGTTTATGGTCGAGTAGCGCCATTACCGTGCCGGAACGGCATATCAAATGGCTTGGTAAACAAAAGGTAGTGGCAGTTGGCCTGATTCCGTTCCGTCGAGAAGCGGATGCGTGATGCTGCCTTGAGTGAGGATAAAATCAGGAGGATTCAATGGGGAAACGGCTGCTGCTGGCAGATGACAGTATTACGATCCAAAAGGTTGTAGAGATAACGCTTGCCGATGAAGACTATGAACTTGTCTTCGCCAGTAATGGTGACGAAGCTTTACTGGCGGCACAAACCAAGCGCCCTGATCTTATTCTGGCGGATGTGTTCATGCCGGGTCTGGATGGTTATCAGCTGTGTGAACAGATTCGCAGCGATCCAGCTTTTGCCGGGGTTCCGGTTTTACTTTTAGCGGGTACGTTTGAACCTTTTGACAAAGAACGCGCCAAACAGGTTGGGGCCGCTGGGTGGGTTTCAAAACCTTTTTCCTCGCAGACCTTGATAGATGAAGTAGAACACGCATTGACCCTGGCGCAGGGACAGGCACCGCAATGGAAAGCTGAGCCAAGTAAAAGTCCTGCTGAAAGTATGCTGAACACGTTTGAGCGCGCAGCAGCTACAGACTTTGCCCCCAAGGGTCGCACAGAATCGAGCCCGGACCCAAGCCCTGCCACACCTGCACCGGAATTTGAAACTGCACCGCAGTTTGAGGCGACACCGCAGTTTGAGGCGGCACCGGTGCCAGAGAAACACACCGAGGAGTTTACCGCAGAGAGTACCTCTACCGACTTTGGCGCTGGAGGCAGGGAAGACTTTACCTTTGCCGATTTTGGTACGGATACGGCTGCTGTTTCGACCCCGGCAGTGGATCTCCCCAAAGTGGATACATTCCCGCCGCCACTCGACCCTGATTTCAGCTTTACCCCTGCCGCAGAGCAGGAGCACACTGATTTTGTCACGCCGGATGAACCTGTGACTGGTCTGGCTCAGGCAGATTTTCCTTTTACTGCCCCCGCACCAGAAGCTGAGTTGCCTGCAGATTTGGGCTTCGCTGGAGGGACGGATGAAGAGGTGGATTTGGGGGCAGAATTGCCCAGTCTGGATGAGTTTACCGCCCCTGAGTTCGAAGGTGCCGGAGCAGCGGTGGAAGATGTCGAGCCAGAGGCTATCTCGCCCGCGTACGCTGCGGGCGGAATTATTGATTTGCGCGCCGAGGATATTGTCGCTGAAGGTAGGTACGCCGCTACCCCCGCACGGGTCGAGGCCAGGGCCGCGTACTTAAGTGATGCAGAGCTGGAGCGCATTGTCGAACGTGTGGCCAGCAGTGTTATCGAGCGCCTCGCCACTCCCATAATGGAAAAAGTGGTGTGGGAGGTAGTGCCTGATCTGGCCGAAAGTATGATTCGCGAAGAGATGGACAAAATTAAACACAGGGCTGCCGCCGACAATTAATGCACTATGGAAACACTATGGGCCGATCAGACGCTTTCGCAGTAGATTCTTGGAAAGTCTGACAGGCTCCTAGGATGTGGCGCAGTGTCTGGGTACAACAGGCAGGACAATATTTTGATTCAAGCCTGCTGGGTGAATAGAGCAGGCTTGAATCATTTTGGATCCTGCATTTCAAGGAAGTGAATGCACCATGACAAATGAGTTGGCAAAAGGTTACGAACCCCGCGATTTTGAGGAGAGATGGTATCAGGAATGGGAGAGAAGTGGCTATTTTTATGCCGATGAACACTCCACCAAACCACCATACTCCATTGTAATTCCCCCCCCTAATGTTACCGGAGTGCTCCACATGGGGCACGCACTCAACAACACCCTGCAGGATATCCTTGTACGCTGGAAGCGCATGCGCGGCTATGAAGTGTTGTGGATGCCGGGAACTGACCACGCCGGAATTGCAACCCAGAACGTGGTGGAAAAACAACTGAGTGAAGCGGGGCAGGATCGACACGCTATCGGCCGTGAAGCTTTTGTCGCGCGCGTGTGGCAGTGGCGTGAGGATTTCGGCGACAAAATCATAAACCAGCTCAAACGCCTTGGGGCCTCATGTGACTGGGAACGCGAACGCTTTACCATGGATGAAGGCTTGAGTAAGGCTGTGCGCGAAGTGTTTGTCAGCCTCTACGAAGATGGTCTCATCTATCGCGCTAACCGTCTGATAAACTGGTGCCCGCGCTGTCATACTGCCCTGTCAGATCTCGAAGTGGAGCATGACGAGAAAAAAGGCAACCTGTGGCACCTGCGCTATCCGGTAAAAGGGAGCGACCGAGTGCTGGTCGTGGCTACAACCCGCCCCGAGACCATGCTGGGCGATACCGCCGTGGCGGTGCACCCTGAGGATGAGCGCTACACTGACCTCATCGGCAAAATGGTGGAGCTCCCCCTGACTGGGCGCGAAATCCCAATCATTGCGGACGATTATGTCGATAAAGAGTTCGGCAGCGGCGCAGTGAAGATCACCCCGGCGCACGATTTCAACGACTTCGAGATGGGTAAGCGCCATCAGCTGGAAAATATTAACATCCTGGATGAATCCGGGGTGATAAATGAGAACGGTGGAGTTTACCAGGGGCTGGAGCGTTACGCAGCGCGGGACAAGGTGGTGGCAGATCTGGATGCGCTCGGGTTGTTGGAAAAAACCGAGGAACATCTGAACGCCGTAGGAGAATGCTACCGCTGCAGGACCGTCATCGAACCTTATATGAGCCTGCAATGGTACGTAGATGTAAAACCGCTGGCCAAAGAGGCGATAAAAGCGGTTGAGAGCGGGGCAACCCGCATCGTCCCCAGCCATTGGGAAAAAACCTATTATGAGTGGATGAACAACATTCAGGACTGGTGTATCAGCCGCCAGATCTGGTGGGGGCACCGGATTCCGGCTTGGTACTGTGACGCTTGCGGCGAGATTATCGTCGCGCGCGAAGATGTGACCACCTGCCACACCTGCGGCAGCACCAACCTGCGCCAGGAGAGCGACGTTCTGGATACCTGGTTTTCCTCCGCCTTATGGCCCTTTTCCACCATGGGCTGGCCGGAACGGACCGAAACCCTGAAAAAATTTTACCCCACCTCATGCCTGGTAACCGGGTTTGACATTCTGTTTTTCTGGGTGGCGCGCATGATGATGCTGGGGCAGAAGTTCATGGGCGAAGTGCCATTCAAGGATGTGTATATCCATGCGTTGGTGCGTGACGCCAACGGCCAGAAGATGAGCAAGAGCAAAGGCAATGTCATTGATCCCCTGACCGTTATCGATGAATTTGGCACCGATGCCTTCCGCTTTACCCTGGCTGCGTTTGCGGCCCAGGGGCGCGACATCAAACTCTCCACCGAGCGTATCGGCGGTTATCGCAATTTCTGCAACAAGCTCTGGAACGCCAGCCGCTTTGCCCTGATGAATCTGGCGGACTTCAGGCCGAAGGATACTTCGAACTGGGGGAAACTTGACCTGAGCCTGGCGGATCGCTGGATCATGACCCGGCTGGCTGCAGTGGAAATCGAGGCCAACACCGCCCTGGAGGAGTATCGCTTCAATGAGGCGGCCAACATTCTGTATGCCTTTACCTGGCATGAGTTCTGCGACTGGTATATCGAACTGATCAAAGGGGCGTTGTACGGTGATGATGTCGGCGCGCGCTACAGTGCGCAGGCGACCCTGTACACCGTGTTGGAGCGTCTGCTGCGTTTACTCCATCCGATAACTCCGTTCATCACCGAAGAGATCTGGCAGAAAATTCCGGGTAACCGGCCGGTGCCATCCATCATGCTCAGCTCCTATCCGCAGGGTGACGGCCTGTTCATCGATCCGGAAGGCAGCGCCACCATGGAGCAGGTGATGGAGGTGATCCGCGCCATTCGCAACATCCGCGGCGAGATGGATGTCCCTCCGGGCAGGAAGATCAGCGCGGTGCTCGCGTGTAAAGATCAGGCCAGCTGCACGGTCATGGACGCTGCCGCAGATTATATCAAAGCCCTGGCGCGGGTTGAAGATCTCACCTGCGGCGTAGGGATGGAACAACCAGCGCAGGTGGCAAAACAGGTTGCGGGCGACGTGGAAATTTTACTCCCCCTTGCCGGCCTCATCGACGTTGATGAGGAAGAAAAACGTCTGGACAAAGAGATTGCCAAAGCAAAAATAGATGTAGATATGTTCAGTAAAAAACTTGCAAACGAAAAATTTGTCGCCAATGCGCCGGCACAGGTGCTGGAGAAAGATCGCGCCAAATTAGCGGCGGCACAAGAGAAAATGCAGGTACTGCAGGCCAGTCTGGAGAAGATTGTAGCGCTGAAGTAAGTATGTAGACAGCCACCGAGAAATAGCGAAAAGGCCGGAGCATTTCACAATGCCCCGGCCTTTTTTTGTTGTGCGCCCGACAGGGCACACTCCGGCATGCGCTAACTGTTCCACACCCTCTTGAATTACGTTACAATCTTGCAGATGTGCCAGGTAAAACTGTTCTCCCTCTGAATGGGTTTGGCGCTGCAACCCAAAAGAATCAGCGTGGCCTGTCATTTTATCCGGCCTGAATGAAATTACAGAAACAATGATATACTGAAAATCCGGAATTTCCCGCCCAAGTAAAAAAGTGGTCTGGGAGATTATGAGCCGGAATTAAAGGGGGGTTTGGGGTTATTTTCAGGAGCTGTATGTCCGTTTATCGTTTGCCTATCCTCCTTTCCAGGAGAATGATGTTCTGGTGCCCGGAATTTGTCAGGCAAATGCTCCCTCTGCTGTTGGTGCTTGCATTAATCTTTCTGAGTTGGCCGACCTCCGTATTGGCAGCTCAGTTTAAGATTCGCGGTATTTCCGGGAAACTGGCAGACAACGTTGAGGTTTTTCTGGCCTCAGTTCCCGAGCCGCAGAATGGTGATCTGAAGAAGTACCGGGAACAACTGGAAAAAAACAGTTTACACGCCCTGCAGGCGCTCGGGTATTACGAACCCGTCATAACCGTCGCGGTGGAAAAGAGGGGTGCAAACTATTCGGCCCAGATTCATGTTGTTCCAGGTGAGCCGGTAAGAATTACCTCTCTAGATGTACAGATAGCGGGTGAGGCGCAGCAGGATCCTGCGTTTCAGAACCTGCTGCTCCAGCAACCATTGCAGGTGGGCGGTCCTTTTCACCATGGTAAATATGAAGATCTGAAATCCAACTTTTCCGATCTGGCCACCTCCAGAGGTTACTTCGATGCCCAGTGGCTGAGCGCCAAGGTTGAAATCAGTGTAAAGGACCACAGTGCCAAGGTAAATCTGCACTTCGATTCCAAACAGCGCTATCGTTTCGGCCATGCCATAATCTCCGGCGCGCCTGAATTGGAAGAGTTGATTCTGGCGACGCAACCGTTTAATGTCGGCGATCCCTATTCAGCCCGAATGCTGGCCGAGTACAACAGCAGGCTGAGCAACAGTAATTTCTTTCGGGCCATTCTGGTTCTGCCCGAGTTGGACAGGCGGGCTGACGGAGTGGTCCCCCTCATTATTCAGGCGACCCCATATGCGCAGAATATAGTCAGTGTCGGGGGCGGAGTTTCTACGGATATCGGTCTGCGTGGAACATTGAAATGGACGGTGCCGCGGATCAATAAATATGGACATTCGCTTATCAACGAGCTTGGAATATCAAGGCCGGAACAACAGGCCACGGTTTCCTATAAAATTCCGCTCGAAGATATCTCGGAAAATTATGCCCTGCTGCAAACGGGGTATAAACGCAGAAATATCGACGATACTAAGAGCCAGAAATACACGCTGCAGGCCAAGCGGCTCCGGAAGCTGAGCCCCCAGTGGTTACGCACCTACCAGCTACGTTATGAACTGGAAGATTTTCGCCAGGGGGAGCAAAGAGCCTGGTCGAGTTTGATTCTGCCGGGGATCAGTTTTACCCGCAGCCGCAGCCACGGTGGCTTGAATGTTTCCTGGGGTGACAGGCTCCAGTTGCACCTGGAGGTTTCCGACCCGATCTGGGGTTCAGATGTTCGTTTGCTCAAAGTACTTGGTCAGACCAAATGGGTCAGAACGGTCGGTGACAGGGATGAGCATAAGTTTATTGCCCGCGCCGACCTGGGTGCCATTATGGTTGAGTCTATTTATGATGTGCCTACCTCGATGCGCTTTTTTACCGGGGGTGATCAGAGTGTGCGCGGGTTCAACTACGAAAGAATCGCGCCGCGCGATGAACAGAATCTCTTGATCGGGGGCAAATATCTGACGGTCGGGAGCGTGGAGTATGGTTACTTGCTGTTGGAGAACTGGCGGGTGGCAAGTTTTGTCGATGTCGGCACCGCAACCAACGATTTCAGTGAGCCGCTCTCAGTCGGCAGCGGGATCGGCCTGCGTTGGATTACTCCGGTCGGGCCGTTGCGCCTTGATCTGGCTTTTGCACTGTCTGAAGCTGGGAAACCCTGGATGATTCACTTTTCTATGGGGCCTGACCTATGATGACCGGATTCAAATTACTTAAACCCGGACGTTGGGCGCTGCGCTTGGCTCTGGCGGCTATTGTGCTGTTTTTCCTGTTGCTGACTGCTCTTTTTGCGCTGCTCGGTACTCAGCCGGGCAACCGGTGGCTGCTGGCTGCCGTGACCCGGATAGAGCCGCGTTTTGCGGTAACCCTGGACAGCGGGACGCTGCTTGGTGAGGCGACGCTGAGCGATCTGCGCTGGGTGAGTCCCGGAGTCGACATTCTGGTTCCACAACTTAAGTGGAACTGGGACTGGCAGTGTCTGCTTGACGGGACGCTTTGTCTTGAGCAGTTATGGGCCCAGGGTGGCAGGCTGTCTCTGACTGAAAATCCCCCCGCTGCTGCAACTCCCGCTTCAACTGCCGCTGCAGAGGACTTCTCCTTCAAACTTCCGTTTGCGGTCGAGATCCGCAGTCTCCATTTGCAACACACCTGGGTTGACGCCTATGGGCAGACAATTACCCTTGCCGATTTGCACCTGGGCGCCAGACTGGACGGGGCTGGCCTCCAGGTTTCACCGCTAAAACTGCGTGATCTACAAGTGACACTCGCGCCAACTCCAGCAGAATCTGCCCCTGCCAGTGCCAATACATCCGATAGGGAGACTTTAGTCCTGCCCGAAATTAATTTCCCCTTGCCCATTCAGCTGGATGGGTTGGATTTGGAAAATGCACAGATCCGCCAAGCTGAGGCCGAATACCTGATTAAGCGGTTCCGGTTGTCTGCACGCGCCTCAGGCTCACAGGTCGAGGTTTCAAGCTTGGAGCTTGCCACCCCGGAATTCTCGGTGCAGGCTCAGGGGCAGGTCAACTTAAGCGCTGCTTACCCTTTATCTGTGCAGGCCCATGCCCAGCTCCTTGACCTTCCCCCCCTGAGCGGGCTTGATCTTCACCTGACCGCAAGTGGAACTGTTGCCGATATGGTACTTGAGCTGCGCACAACCGGCCCGGTTACGGGCCAGTTACAGGCGCAGGTCGCGCTGCTTGATCCACTTTTGCCGTTTAGCGCTCGGCTGGCCTGGCAAAACTTCAACTGGCCTGCCGCGCAGCCCATCTGGCACTCCGATGCGGGGGAGGTTGAAATCAGCGGGTCCCTCGAAGGCTATGCCTTGCAGCTATCCGGAACTGCCAGCAGTGAGGAGTACCCGGATCTGGTGGTGGTAGCCCAAGGGGAGGGGGATGCGCAGCAGCTGAGGCTTGATTCTTTAATCCTGGAGACGCTTGAGGGCTCAGCCGAGCTCACCGGCTTCTTGCGATGGGAGGAGGGTCTTGTCTGGCAGGGGCAGCTGGCGTTCCAGCAGCTTAATCCGGCAGAGCTGGTCGCTACGCTGCCGGGGCAGCTTTCTGGCCGCCTGAACACGGAGTTTCTGTTGCTCGATGGCAATTGGGACCTGCGCTTGCAGCAGATTGAGGTTAACGGCGAACTGGCGGGGCAGCCCTTGCGCCTGCGCGGAGGGGTGGAGGGGAAGCAGACCGGCGCCTGGCAGGTTTCACACCTGGAGTTACACAGTGGTGCCAACTGGGTGTTGGTCAATGGTGAAATCGGTACAGAGAGCAGCCTTACGGGTGAGTTTGAGATTGTCGATCTGCAGGCCTCACTGCCACAGGCAAGGGGGACGGCAAGGGGAGAATTCAACCTCTCCGGCAGACTGGAAGCGTTACAGGTGCAATTTTCGCTCACTGCCGAAAACCTGGCTTATGCCGAGCAGGAGATCGCAGCGCTGGATGCCGACGGCCGTCTGACTTTTACGCCCATGCCCCAAGGGTCGCTGCGTATCCAGGCGGCAGGGCTTGCTTATTCGGGGCTCTCTTTTGATTCTCTGAACGTAGCTTTTTCTGGCGACGACGCCGCCCATAGTCTGGCATTTGACTTGCGCGGAGAGAAATTTTCCGTACACAGCGTGCTCAAGGGGGAATTGGTTGAAAAACTCTGGACTGGGCAAGTGCAAACAAGCTGGGTGGAAACGCCACTCGGGCGCTGGAGTTTGGATGCCCCTCTCAAGATGAGCTACGACCTGCAACAACGCAGTGCGGTGATTGCCCGGCATTGCTGGCGCTCCGGGGATGCCAGCCTGTGCCTGAATGAAGCGGCCCAAGTCGGTCCGACCGGGCAGTTGAGCATCAGTCTGCAGGATTTTTCCAGTTCGCAGGTGGCCGAACTGCTGCCTGCAGGGTTCATCTGGGAGGGAAGCCTTGCCGCCACCACCGTTGCCCATTGGACGCCGGAGCAGAAACCCCAGATCGAAGCCAACCTGTCGGCAGGCAGTGGCCGCTTCGAGATTGAGCAGGCTGGGGAAAAAATACAGCTGGACTATCAGCACCTGGAGTTAAGTGCGGTGCTCGACGAGAAGTCCGCCCGCGCAACGCTGCTGCTGCGCTCAGAACAGTTCGGCCAAGGCGATATCAGTCTACAACTGGTCCCACATCAGGAGGAAAAAACCCTCCAGGGGGAGTTCCACCTTTCCGATCTGCAGCTCGCTATCCTGCAACCGTTGATTGCTCCTCTGGAAGAGATCTCCGGCACCCTTAGCGCTGCGGGGGAAATCTCAGGTCTATTGGAAAAACCGCAGCTGTCCGGGACGGTTTCTGTGCGTAATGGTTACCTTGGCGGGAAGACTTTGCCGGGCGCAATTGAGCAGATTAACCTGCAGATTGAGCTGGAAGGTTATCACGCACGCCTGGCTGGTGACCTGATGTTCGGAGGGGGGCGCGCGCACCTGACCGGTGCTGTCGCCTGGCAGCAGACTCCCCCCACCGGTTGGCTGGCCCTGCAAGGGGAGCGGCATACATTCAACCTTGGGCCGGAACTGAGTCTGGTAGTCAGCCCGGATCTGCGTGTTGAGCTGCAGCCGGAAGGGCTGTCTCTGACCGGGAAAATTCTGGTCCCTTCCGGCCGGATCAAGGTCAAAACCCTGCCCCAGGGGGCCGTGCGCCTTTCGGACGATGTGGTGGTCCTGGATGACCCGAACGCCTCCAGGGACAAACAAGAATTGCCTTTATCCCTGGCGTTAGAGGTGACGCTGCTCGACGATGTTGAAATCGACGCCTTCGGCTTGAAGGCCGGGCTGGAGGGGACCCTGGCGATCAAGCAGGCGCCGGGCCAGCCGCTGAGCGGCAGTGGCAGTATCGACCTGCGTGAAGGGACTTACCGGGCCTTCGGACAGAATCTTTTAATCAACAAGGGGCAGCTGCTGTTTTTCGGCCCACTGGCAGAGCCTTTTATCGACGTCGATGCCATTCGCAATCCGAATGCGACCAGAGATAATGTGGTTGCTGGAATTCGCCTGCAGGGTGAGGTGCGGAAGCCGAAAGTCACTATCTACTCGGAACCGGCGATGCCACAGCAGGAAGCGATCTCCTATCTGTTGCGCGGGCGCTCTCTGAGCGCCGGGTCCGGCTCGTCGCAGGATGTTATGCTGGCGACCATGTTGGTCGACGCCGGAATCGGCAGGGGCGAAGGGACCATCAGCGATTTGGGCAAAGTGTTCGGGGTACAGGATCTGGCGGTGGATACCCGTGGCGAGGGGGATGATACCAAGGTTCAAGCCAGCGGTTATCTGTTGCCGGGGGTGCAGGTCAGCTACGGGGTTGGCATCTTTTCACCGCTGAACGAAATAATCCTGCGCTATGAAATCTTGCCGAACTTGGTCCTTGAAGCGGTCAGCAGTCTGCAATCTGCGATCGACCTTTTGTATGAGTTTGAATTCTGACCTGGATATCCGCGCGGTTGAAGTGCCGGAGCAACGGCACTCAGGATTGTTCAGGCGCTTGCCTATCCCAAAATTCTGAAATAATTGTTTATAATGGATCCCTGGAAGATGCGGCACCAATGCCGCCTATTTTTCCCATAGGGGGCTTAGAAAGGTTTTGTTTTGTTGCATATCTTCATAGATGCTGATGCCTGTCCCGTTAAACAAGAGGTATATCGCGTGGCAGACCGTTATTGTCTTGAGGTTACGTTAGTGGCCAACTCCTGGATGCGGATTCCTGGCGGGCAAAGAGTTGTCCTCGAAGTTGTGGGTGCCGGGCTGGATGTGGCCGACGACTGGATTGCCGAGCGCGTGCAACCTGGCGATATTGTGATTACCTCGGACATCCCGCTTGCGAGCCGGTGTCTGAAAAAGGGAGCGCGGGTAATCGGCAGCACCGGAAAGATGTTTACCGAAAGCAATATTGGTGACTGTGTTGCGACGCGGGACTTATTGGCAGAACTGCGTGAAGCAGGGGAGATAACTGGCGGACCACCGCCGCTGAAAAAAAGTGACCGTTCGCGTTTTCTGCAGCGCCTCGATGAAGCAGTTCAGGCAATCCGCCGCGAATATCCAGACCATATTATCTGACCTGTACGCAACTTCTGGGAGTCGGACAGAAATCGCTAAGCGACAAACCTTTTTCCATGTTAATTACCGATGCAGAGGGGCAGGCGTTCCTTTCGGAGCATCTCGAACGGGTTGCCTGAACCTTCTTAAGGATTACTCCTGGCCCGGAAACGTGCGTAAACTGGAAAGTGTCATCGAGCGAGTGGTCATCACCAACCCGGGGAACTCACTCCAGGTTCTGGAGCGCTTTGAGATTTTCAGGAATGCAGAGGAGATAGCGGGTGAGGTGTCAGGTGAGACTTCAGTAGGGCCAGTCAAAGCTCTCGCCGCGCTGGAACGGGATCATATCCTCCAGGTACTCCTGAAAACCTCCTGGCGTATTGAAGGAAAAAGCGGAGCCGCCGTCCTCCTTGGCATCAATCCCAGTACGCCGCACGCCCGGATAAAAAGTTCGGAATCACCCGGCAATAACAAAACCCTGCGTATTTTGCAAAACATAACCGTAAAGCAAATCCGCCCTATAAAGCATTAATGTTACCATTGACGGATTCATCAGGCCGTCTGCGTTCCCGCCCTTCCTGCCATACTCCGGCTTTCACCAGTAAAATCAGAATCTTATATTCCCAAAGCTTACCACTTGGTGCTGGCACGTTAGTTGCGATGTATCTGTTTGACAGGGCGTTCGTACTACCGCACTTGCTGCTGACTTTAAGTCGCCCCCCATTGAGATTGAGGCCTATGAATAGCTCAGCCGCCATGCTGGAAATACAAACCTTGGGCCATTTCAGTATGTTTGTCGCTGGGAAAGCGGTTGCGAGCGCTTGGCCGGGCGAAACACACAAATTGTTGTTCTGTTCGCTCCTTTCGCCGTTGGACCTATCCTTCAGCTGGGATCGTATCTGCCGCTCGGTGTGGGGGGTGCCGCTGACCCTGACCAATCGACTGCACTTCGATGAGGTACTTATCCAGCCCCTCAATAAGTTTCTGATCATGGAGTTTGGCTTCACCCCTGTTATTACGAACCCAGAAGGACTAATGCTTGACCTGCAACGTATCTATGTCGATGCACATGAGTTTTACTTCACTGCTTTAGAAGGGCTGAGGATGACTCACCTCGACAACCATGATGTCGCCATGGAGAAACTCAAGCGGGCGAAGTTGCTTTATACCGGCAGTTATCTTCCTGGTTTGCCAGGTAAAATAATTGAAAACACCCGCCATGATCTTGATCTCTACCACGCCGCGGTCGTGGATAACATCTGTTAAGGAGCAAGAATCAGCAGATCTTGGCTGATCTCCTGGGAGGCCGTAAGGCAGAAATCTCAACGAAAACCCGGCAACGTGCGCGAGCTGGAAAGTGTCACCGAGCGGATGGCCATCACCAGCCTGGGGAACTCACTCCAGATTCTGGAGCGCCTTGAGGCCTTCAGGTATGAAGGGGCGGCTATCTTTCTGGACATCAACCCCAGCGCCCTGCGCGGCGCATGCACAACGCAAGCTTTTGACGCCCATAACAGCCGCAATTGAACAAAAGGTTGCGGTTAGCCGTCCCACCATATTTGGCGGTAATGCCAAGTATGACAGATATCGTTGGCGGAAATTTCTTCTCAGCCAAGATCATATTTTTAATTCTTTAATAAGATCAGTCTCTTCCATTGAAAATCCCGCCAACCAGTTTTTGGCATGTTCGTTGCGATACAACTCATCTGTTAGTGAGGCCCCGCCCTTGGCTCTGTATTGCTGGGTGGAAGGCTCTGGCCAGGTTGTTATCCTTAGCGCATCCGTGTGTCGGCATGTCAGCAGCTTACGTCAAGCGCTCTGGTTTATTCATCAGAATTGAAGCGTTCCAGCGTCGTTAAAAGCCAAATTAAGTAAAAGTAGATTCAATTGGAGAAGAAAGGGTGAGACAAAAAACTTACTAATCGCATCTAAGCAGTTGAGAGTTGTACACGAAGAAGTTCATTCAAGAGCCGCAACAGGCAAAGAGAAGGATTTAATTATGAAGAGACCAATAGCTAGAGCCTCTTGCAAAAGGATATTCAAGAAGCTGCATGCAATAAGCAGAAAAGCCAAAAAAAGTCGAGCTTCAAAGACAACCATCTGATATTGTTAGGTTACTACGCCAAAACAATGAACAGAGGAGAT
>Ga0265295_1001677_pt1 | contig 37976 bp, 37 predicted proteins | sample Munlansysbiofilm_FD_192503 | JGI IMG/M metagenome (GOLD analysis project Ga0265295, IMG submission 192503) | Leachate microbial communities from a municipal landfill in Southern Ontario, Canada - Methane capture system biofilm | ecosystem: Engineered > Solid waste > Landfill > Unclassified ... | reverse complement strand
CGATGGGCATGTTGGTGTTTTTTTCCCACACCTCCCTTCGTCTGCCCTGGAACAAACCGCAGTCCAGCAGTATGCGATCATGACCCGTGTCGATCATGTGCATGGAACCTGTTACCTCTCGTACAGCACCTAAAAAAGTTACCTCCATCTACACCCTCCATCGCAATGTTAAAAATCGAAAATTCATGTTAGAAAACGAACAAACATCGGTTGAAAAAAAAGCCATTCAAATGGTATCCTTACTATATGTCAACTTTTCTATGGAGGCAAGCGTGGAAGCAGAGGTTCTAATAATAGGCGGGGGGTGCCACGGCCATGACAATCTCTGCCCCTACCGCATCTAAAGCTGTCCAGGCAAAAACGATGGAAACTGACCTTACCATCATCGGCGCCGGCATGACCGGGATAGCAGCGGCCCTGTTTGCCAGGAATCGAAAGATGTCAACCGTTCTTGTGGGTCAGAAGCAGTTCTATTTTGGTTTTAATGTATAGACGGCAACCAGCATCCCCATTGCTGAACAAAGAAAGTCGGGGGGGCGGTACGGGGATACTGGTTGCCGTCCCGCCACGCTGACATTTAAAATTAGAACTGCTGGAGTAAAAAATGAAGTCTTGCTTTATATTGATAGAATAGGTAAACATAGGGAGTTACAGACAATATAAAAAGGAAACCAACAGTATTGATACGATTTTTTTCTTCTCCCATAAAGAGCCTGATAAAAAAACTGTCTCCCAAAAAATCCAGTCAGAATTTAACCCCAGAATCAAAAATAGAATCCAGTGAACCCTTGGTACTTGGGGAAAAAACAGGACAGCCCCCTCGGCAGCAGCCTCCTGAAACAAAACAGACCGCCTCCCCGGAGCCAGGCCTTCGAAAACAATCGCCTGGAAAGCCCCGGCTACAACCCGAATCCAGACTAGACAAACCTGAACCATGGACACTTGACAGCTTCCAGGTTCCAGCCCAGGAGGGCAAGACCAGGTTCCATGACCTTGATCTCCCTCTGGGTCTGATGCACGCCATCGCAGATGAAAATTTCCAATACTGCATGCCGGTTCAGGCAGAGGTGCTGCCCCACACCCTCGAGGGAAAAGATGCAACGGCAAGAGCCCAGACAGGTACTGGCAAAAGTGCGGCCTTTCTCGTGACCATAATTGCAAGGCTCATGAAGAGCCCCGTCAAGGGAAAAAGACAGCCAGGAACGCCCAGGGCGCTGATCATTGCCCCCACACGGGAGCTTGTTCTGCAGATCGAAAAAGACGCAAGGGCACTGACGCCCTACACCCCCCTCCGGACAGTGTCAGTGTTCGGCGGCATGGACTATAAGCGCCAGCAGGAGCAGCTATCATCGGGACATGTGGACATAATCGCCGCAACCCCTGGGCGACTCATGGACTTCATGCGTCAAAAGCTTGTCAAGCTCGGCAGCATCGAGATCCTTGTCATTGACGAGGCAGACCGGCTCCTGGACATGGGATTCATCCCTGACATGCGAAACATCATCTACCACACACCCCATAAAAACGAACGCCAGACCCTGTTTTTTTCGGCGACCCTTGCCCCTGAAATCTTAAGAATGGCCAACCAGTGGACCGTCGATCCAGCGATTGTGGAGATCGATCCCGGCAAAACAGCGGCCGATTCCATCAATCAGAAGGTCTTTCTTGTCACAGAAGATGAAAAATTTCCCCTGCTGTACAACCTGATTAACGGTGAGAAGCTCGAACGGGTGATCCTCTTTGTCAACATGAGGAGCACCACCCGGAGAATTGCCGAACGGCTGGTGCGTTATGGGATATCAAGCGAGATTCTGTCAGGCGAAGTTTCCCAGAAACAGCGAATCCGAACCCTTGACAATTTCAGAAATGGAAAGATTCGGGTGCTTGTTGCGACGGATGTGGCGGCCCGGGGGCTCCATATAGAAGGAGTCAGCCATGTGGTCAACTATGATCTTCCCCAGGACCCAGAACACTATATCCATCGCATCGGCCGCACGGGAAGGGCCGGGGCAGAAGGAATTTCGGTAAGCTTTGCTGACGAGATGAGCTCATTTCAGATTCCCGACATAGAAGCGGTGCTCGGCAACAAGCTTGAATGCGAGTATCCTGAAGAGGCCATGCTTAAGGCCCTTCCAAAACCAAAGTATAGACCCAAAGCCGCACCAAAATCAAATCACCGGAAAAAAACCCCACAAAACCGGCGATCCAGACAAAACCCCAGATCAGGTGCAGGGGGGAATGCAAAACCCAGAAGCGGCACCAGAAGGCCACGGCCCAAAAGCTCCGGACCAAAGAACCCTTCTTAGAAATGCCGACAACGCAAATTATTTCCCAGGGCAATAGTTTCATTCCGCCCCCTTTGGTTATCCTACCCGAAAACCCACCGACTTTTTTGGTTCAGCAAGGGGATACCGACTGTTGTCTCTAGCGTAAAACCAAAATTAGAACTGCTGTTAGGGTCATTCAGGTTGACACAATTGGGGTTGATACTGTACAAGGTTTATTTAAATCTGCTAAATCTGCAACACTACTTTATATAAGGAGCAAGATTCGAATGTTTGGTTTGGGAATGCCTGAAGTTCTACTCTTAATGGCCATAGCCCTGATGGTGATAGGCCCGAAAAAATTGCCAGAACTCGCAAAGACCCTAGGCCGAGCCATGGGTGAGTTCAAGAAAGCAGCCCAGGATTTTAAACGAAGCATTGATCTGGAAGATGCGGTCAAAAAATTTGAAGAACCAACAAAGAGTGTCCGGGAAACCATCAACGAAATCACCGACCCCCTTGGAACGAAAAAAAAGAGTGCTGACCCTGAAAAAAAATCCACCACCGACCCAAAGGACACTTTAGACAAGGACCAGCCAGCCAGGGACCAAGATAAAAACAAAGACGATACCAAAGACAGGGAAGAGCTTCAAACCCAAGACAACCAGGGGGTTGAAGAGACCTCCAGGCCTCAAACAGGCACCAGCGATGGAGCAGACAAATGAGTGAGGAGGAAAAAACCCCGTTCACCGAACACCTTGGCGAACTAAGGGATCGACTCGTCCGTTCCTTTATTGCCGTAGGTATAGGTTTTGTCCTGGCCTACTGCTTTAAGGAACGGCTCTTTGAAATCCTGACTGCACCCCTTATAACAGCCATGGGTGAAGGCCAGAAGATGATATTCACAGGTCTTCCCGAGGCTTTTTTCACCTATCTTAAGGTATCGCTTTTAACGGGAATAGCCCTTGCATCCCCGGTCCTTTTTTATCAATTCTGGATGTTTGTAAGCCCCGGCCTTTATCGAAAGGAAAAGGGTTTTCTTCTGCCCCTGGTCATCCTGTCGGTCTTCTTCTTCTGCATAGGGGCCTCTTTTGGCTACTTTATAGTATTTCCCTACGGATTCCAGTTTTTCCTGGGCTTTGCCTCCGACACCATCCAGGCATTGCCCTCCATGAAAGAATATCTGGGATTTGCCTCTAAAATGCTCCTCGCCTTTGGGTTTGTTTTTGAACTGCCCCTGGTTATAACCTTCATGGCACGTATGGGGCTTGTATCTATTCCCTTTCTGAAAAAAAACCGCAAATATGCCATTCTCCTGTTTTTTACCGTTGCGGCCTTGATCACCCCTCCAGATGTGGTTACTCAGATCCTGATGGCCATTCCCCTAATGATCCTGTATGAAATAAGCATTGTCGGTGCCAGGGTGTTCGGAAAGAAAAAAAAATCGGAAGATGAGGAAGAAAATGGAAACGATGATAAAGACACAGATAAAGAGGCTGATCCAAGTTCAGGAGACTCCGCAAATCAAGAGCTAAAATGACCTTTTATCATTGACAGATGAGGACTCTCTATTATACAGTTTCCCCATTATCGGCAAGGATGAATCGAACAAACATCATCGAATTTAACAGCCAAAGGGCTGTAAAGGCATAATACAAACATATAACGATTAAAGGAGTGTATTGAACTATGGGAAAAAAAATGTTGACCTTACTCATGGCCGCATGTGTGGGACTTCTCTTTGCCTCTCCAGCACTTTACGCTGGAACCGAGGTTGATGATGTCATTAAGATGGAAACAAAAGAATATGCAGCGCATACAAAGGGTATTGTGGAATTTACCCACAAAAAGCACGCTGAAGATTACGATATCAGCTGCGGTGAATGCCATCACGATGCTCAAGGCAAACCCCTGACCCTGAAGATGGGTGACAATGTCCAGCGCTGTGTGGAATGCCACAAGGAGACTGAAAAAGTCAAGGGCGAAAAGATCAGCAAAGAAGAAAAAATTAAGAAATATCACGAAGAGGCTATCCACGCAAACTGCATCACCTGCCACAAGGAGCACAACATCTCCTTAAATAACCCTGAAGATCCCAGGGGCACCAAGGGTCCTGCTCCGGCGTCCTGCGCCAAGTGTCATCCCAGGAATTAATATAATCCAGATATAAAGAATACAGGGGGAGTGACCTTAAAGTCTCTCCCCATCATTTAAGGGCCTTTCCGTGAACCGGAAAGGCCTTTTTTTGTTACAGGACGAGCATTAGTATCATTCTAATAAAAAAGCCTGTCCTAGTAATTTTAATTATGGATTTCAGAGTGGGGGATAACCGACTGTTGCCTCTATTACAAATCCAAAATAAGAAATGCTGACTTGTCCAGCAATTTATAAGGTTCTGGAAGCTTGATAGATTCGGGCCTGCCTTAGAATAGCTTCGGCCCAGGAAGGGGTGCCGGTTGCAATAATGTGGGTGTAAGTGGCAAACACCCTGGAAAAAAAGAATCCATCCTGACCATTTACAATCCCCTTTCCCCGTTCCATGGAAAAGGCCATGGAACCCCGTGCCTGATCGATCTCGACAACGGTGGAATATCTAAACTCATGACCGCATATGATTTCTCCCACCTTGAAATATGGATTTTCTTTGACCACCCTCGCCCGGGTATAACCATGGCCCACAGGCCGCTTGGACAGGCCGAACTTAACGGGAAGAACCCCTGCCATGGGATAGGTAACACCGTCAAGCTCAAGGCTGTGACCGAGAAAGATAAAGCCGCCGCACTCGGCATAAATGGGAAGTCCTCCGGCTGCAAGCTGCCTCAGATTTTCGGCAAATTCTCTGTTGCCCGCAAGCTGGGGGGCATGGGTCTCGGGAAAGCCGCCTCCCATGTAGATGGCGTCCACCTGGGGGATCCGCGTCTCCCTGAGGGGGCTGATGTAACAAAGCTCAGCTCCACAGGCTTCCAGAGCTTCGAGATTATCGGGGTAATAAAACTGGAACGCTGAGTCCCTGATGATTCCGATCCTTGGTTTTCCAATGCCGGGGGGGGTAACCGATCCCTGACCTTGACCTGTTCCGGGCAATGAATCGTACTCAAGGGACGATTTCGGGACAGGGAGAAGGAGAACCGGCATCTTGGCCGTAGCTTCCGCACAGGCCCTGTACAGCCCTTCAAGATCAATGGAATCCCGGACAATTCTTGCAGCAGCAGCCACGGAATCCCTGGAAAGCAAATGCTCCTCTGTGGGGACAAGTCCCATGTGCCGCTCTGGAAAATCGGTTGAATTAAGCTTTGGTATGGCTCCGAACACGGGGACATTGCAGAAATGTTGAATGTTATCCCTAACCTTGTTGTGGTGACGTTTGCCGGCAACCCGGTTGAGAATAACACCCACAATATTCAGGTTGGGATCAAAATGCATGCAGCCCAGCACAAGTGCCGCCATTGTGCGGGTGCTTTTGGTGCAATCCAGCACCAGAACAAGGGGAAGATGCAGAAGTTTGGCAAGTTCGGCCGTGCTTGTTCGGCCCTCAAGGTCAATTCCGTCAAACAACCCTCGATTGCCTTCGATTACCGCAATATCACAATTTTCAGAATGGGAGAGATAGCTCTCCTGAACCCGGGAGGAGGTGCAAAGGTAGGTGTCGAGATTGTAGCAGGCACGACCGGCTGCAAGGGATAACCAGCCAGCATCAATGTAGTCAGGCCCCTTTTTGAAAGGGGCCACTTTCAAATCATTTTCACGCCATGCAGCTGCAAGCCCCAGAGAAATAACCGTCTTACCGGACCCGCCGCTTAAACCGGCAACCACAAGGCCCGGAACGTTTTGATTGGCTTGCTGCATGGATTTATCGGAAGAAACGATTAATCCTCACCCTCTGAATGGGCCTGTTTACCAGCACCCTTGATGCCGTACATGGTAGTACTTCCACTTGACCAGTACTCAAGAATACCCTCGGTAACCATTTTGTTCACAACATTTTTGATGGCCCGGGGTTTATCATCCGGAAAGATTGAGTAGAAATCCTTGATGTAAAATTTGGATTTGGACTTGGTCTTTTTGGTAAGCCAATCCAGTATCGCTTTTTGGGCTTCTTCCTTATTGTCAAGAAGTGTACTCATGGTGTTACTCCTGTATTAATTTTAAAACGTGACAGCCGGAGCACCAGCGGCGCTCCGGCCTTAAATCACTATATCAGCACCAATTCAATTCCAAGTTCTATTAGAACTTGAAGTTGGTGGTCTGACGCCAGGACATGTATGCCTGCTGGCGGAAATCATCAATGAGATGATGTGTAAAGTCAAGCTCACATACCTCAAAGAACTTCTCCCATCCGATTCTCTCAGCCCAGTCACCAAGACGCTCGTACTTGTTGGCGCCGTTTGAGTAGGCATTTACCATCCTTGTGATGGCATCTGTCATTGAAGGCCAGCGAGGCATCTCATTGGGGAGAAATGCAACGACAACCTTGGAGAACTTGGGATCGCTGATTCGGTTGGAAACCTTTCCACCGGCCATGAGAACAATACCGTCACCTTCTGTATCGGCAAGGGGCATTGAGGGGCACATGGTGTAGCAGTTACCGCAGAACATGCAACGCTCATTATTTACTGCAACAGACTTGACCTCGGTTCCGTCTGCAAGCGTAACCTTAGCCGGTTTGATGGCTGCCGTGGGGCAGGAAGCAATGGCAAGGGGAATCTCGCAAATCTTGCTAAGGTACTCATGGTCAATCATGGGCGGTTTTCTGTGGTAGCCGAGGATGGCGATATCAGAACAGTGAACCGCACCGCACATGTTGAGGCAGCAGGCCATGGATACCCTCAGGGGGGCCGGAAGCCTCATCTGCTGGAAATCATCGAACAAGACGTCCATGGTAGCCTTAACCGTACCTGAGGCATCCGTTGCTGGTGTATGGCAGTGGATCCAGCCCTGGGTATGAACGATGTTGGTGATTCCGGCGCCGGTTCCGCCGATGGGAAACTTAAAGCTTCCACCGGCGAACTTCCGATTCTTGAGCTCGTTCTTCAAAGGCTCGACCTTGTCCTTGGAATCCACCATGAACTCAATGTTGTTACGGGTTGTAAAACGAACATGCCCGTCACAGTGCTTATCTGCAATGTCGCAGATCTCGTTGATGTGGGTGGTGCTCATCAGTCGGGCTCCACCACAGCGCACGGTGTAAACTTCGTCTCCTGTTTCAGAGACATGAACCAGAACGCCGGGCTCAAGGATCTCGTGGTGTGCCCATTTTCCCTTGTTCTTCTTGATGACTTCAGGATAAAATTCTTCGTAATGTCTCGGACCGATGTCAGTGATCCTGTTTTCCATCGGTTTAGCTGGATTGTATCCAGATGATATAAAAGCCATGGTTATTCTCCCTCCCTTTATCTCAGGTGATGTTTTCTGTATTCAACAACGTCGCGCTCAAAACCACCAGGTACTTCTTCTTCTTTCCAGAAGATGTAGGGGTTGGTTCTGGGGTATTGGACGTGCTGGGGCTGGGGCTCAATGCCTGTTACTTCAAGAAGCTTCTGGAATCCCTGGCGCATCATGAGCTCACCAAGACGCTCACGGTTCTTGCCCTCTTCCATCCACCAGTCCCAGATATTCTCGATGATCTCTGTGATGGCTTCGTAGTCGTTGTCAGGGTTGACTTCGACAAAGGGTACAAGGAGTGATCCCATCTGTGCACCGTCAAGGATAGGTGCCTTGGCACCGCAGAGGATAGAACAACCTCTGACATCACCAATCTTGAGGGCCCTTGGCATGACGTTGATGCAATGCATGCAACGGTTGCAGTTGGGGTTGTCGATCTTGAGTTCTTTGCCATCCATCTTCATGCAACCGGTAGGACAGAGGTTGATCACCTCTTTCTGAATATCAAAGGGGCCCCAGTCACGGCCCTTGTGGGCACCTGCGTTTGCAGGATAGGCAGCGTCGTTCTCAATGTACTTGTTAACCGCATCCTGATCTATCTTGATATTGTCCTTCCATGTACCGATAAAGGACATATCGGAACGGGCGATGGAAGCTACACAACCGTTGGGACAGCCGTCAAGTTTAAATTTAAACTTGTAGGGGAATGCCGGGCGATGGAGCTCATCCTGGTATTCGTTGGTCAGGAAATGACACAATGCATTGGTGTCGTAGCAGGCATACTCGCAACGGGAGGAACCAAGGCAGTCGGCCGGGGTTCGCAGGTTGGAACCTGAACCGCCGAGATCCTGATCCAAATTATGGGTCAACTCCCAGAAAACTTCCTCGAGCTGGGGAGTTGTGGTACCAAGCAGAATGATATCGCCTGTGGCACCATGCATGTTGGTCATGCCGGAACCCCTCATGTCCCAGAGTTTGGTGAGTTGACGAAGATAATCTGTGGTGTAGTACTTACCGGCAGGCTGGTTAACCCGCATGGTGTGAAAGTGCTCGACACCCGGGAACATTCCGGGCTGATCGCAGTAACGACCGATAACACCGCCGCCGTAACCGAACACACCTACGATTCCACCGTGCTTCCAGTGGGTTCTACCGTGCTTGTAGGAGAGCTCCAGGACGCCGAGGAGATCATCCACACAATCCGTGGGAATTTGAAATTGCACACCTGCCTCATTCTTTGCTCTCACCTCAGCCTGGTGCTTCATGTCAGAGACAAAACTCGGCCATGGACCAGACTCAAGCTGATCCAACATAGGAGTTTCATGTTTTGCCATTTACTTACCTCCGTTAATTGTTAAATTACATTTCCTTGATGAACGATGCCTTCCTGCCAGATGATTAGGACCAGACAGGCTTGACGTTATTCGATCAACATTCTTACGTACAGCTATCTAATTGAGGATGCCCCTCAGGGTCATCACATTTCTAAATTCCCCAGCTATGCTTCTACAGAGTATCAGTATTCATATAAAATTTCTATTGTGCATTGTCAATAGAAAAGCTCTTTTTCCCAAATTTTCCCCAGATGCGAGACCAGGAGAGTTGCGTGGGCTGCAAGATTTTTTTTAAGCAAATCCATTTCCGGGGCTCCTTGATTGCTTGCAGCCAGAGTCAAATATAAAACTTCGGCGAGTTCTGAGCTGTCAAATCCTGCTGCAAAGTCAAGGAAACTCCGACACAGACCCGAACCGATCATACCACATATTCCCTTAGATTCAAGCCCCCTGAAAAAACCTGTTATAATATGGGGCACTACCCGTTCATCCACGAGGCAAAATTCCCCGATACCGTCCATGCGGTCAAGACGAACCCTGAGGGAGAGGTTGACAAAAAAAAACAGCAGAGCCCTGTATACCTCTTCGATTTCAAGTTCAGCCCCCCGATCCCTGCCACCGACCATGGAATCATAATTTCTAACAGTGATAAGCCTGACATCAAAGCCCTGATCAAGGGGCTTAACCACAAAATCTCCGGCTGCATGGTGCCAAGGAAACACCTGCTCAAAGGTTTCAAGGTTGTAGAGGCGGGTGAGAATTTCCGCTGCCTGCCCATAAATATCAAAATAGTCCGGGGACCTGAGGGGGATCACACCACCGTCTCTTTCCCAGAGAACCAGATGCTGCCCCTCACCCTCTGGAGACCAGGAGATATGAAATTCAAGGTATTCATCAAACCACTGGGCAAGAAAAAACGCAAAAACACCGGAATCTGATTGAACCTTACCTGCGGCAAACACCCTTGGCAGATCCACATCAGGGAACTCCCGTGCAAGCCTCGTAAGTGCGGCAGCCTCGTTGTCCATAACCCGAATGCCGTGCAGGGAAACTGCCGTATTCAGGACTAGGGGAAAAGTCTCACCGGAACAAAGCCCCACATCCACCCTTGCCGGATGATAAAAAGCACCGTGTTTTTCAATTGATATTATGATGGACGACAGATTTGCCTCACCCTGATTTATCCCATAAAAATGAAGACCCTGCCTTACCCCCATGTATTCTTCCCGGGCGATAAAAGCTGAGGCAGATTCAAAAAACTGACCGATACTCGGACTGGAACTGCCCCTGTCCTTGCCCTCCAGGGGATGACTCCAGAGGGAATACTTCGGATCAAAATCCTTGTCCACCCCTGCCATGCGATAGATAAAAGTCGACCCTGAAACTTCCATTTAACTCCTGTGGAGAGCCAATTCCTGCTTTAACCCCTCGGGGACATCATACCCCAGGGCAATCGCCCTGTCACAGTGTTCAATGGCCTTAGCATACTCTTTCCGCTCAAGGTAACCCACCGCAAGGTTGTTGTGGGCAACGGGAAATTCAGGTTGAATCTTGACAGCCTCAAGATTAGCCTCGATCCCCTCGTCTATCAACCCTTTCATATAGTAGGCACTGCCAAGGGTGGCAAAGGCCTGGACAAAATTGGCATTGTGAATGATCGCCTTTCTGAGATTCTTGATGGCCTGATCAAGCATCTCTTGGTCTTCCTTTTCATTCTCCCCCTTAATAGCCTGGAGCAGCACATAACCTATGTTGGCATACCCCTCGGCAAAACCTGCCCTTGCCTTGACGGCATAGCGGTTAAATCTAAGGCAGCCCTCAAGGTCATTTCTCTGGAGGCAGAGACCGCCCAGCAGCACATAGGCCTCGGCAAGGTTGGGGCTGCAGTCGATGGCATCGTGGAGGGACTTTTCAGCGGCATCATACTCCTGCTGGCCCATGTAGGCAACGGCCAGGTTGTAGTGGGATGTCCCGCATTCGGTGTTTTCAGTGATCATGCTTCGTAATTTTGCTATATATTCTTCTGCATTTTCTGGTAGCTGTCTAGTTCTCATTCAAATTCCTTATATCCATAATTTTATCATGTGATACCGCTTATTACAGCAACTCTAAATTTTGTTTTATATTAGAGGCGACAGTCGGTATCCCCCAACTACGAGCTTCAAAATTAAAATTACTGCACTTAATTCTTTATTGCTTGTAAATTTTCTATATTATTTTCAAAGGGTCCCGGTGTCAAGGGAAAAGGGATTGAGGTGAATGGTGGGTAGTAAATAGTGTGGAGTAAAAAAATCGACACCTTGGCCCAGGTCTGGGTAAGAAACCAAGCCGGAGAATCCCAGGACACTTTAATCCAGGACACTTTAATAATGAATACAGGATCAAGGGAAAATAAGTTGAACTGAAACCCCACATATGATAATTTTCAGACAAAATACAGAAGCGATAGGGCCGTAGCACAAAACAGGTTACGGCCACAACGAAGCATGAAACTCGATAAAAGAAGCCGGGGTATAGGGGCTACCCTGTTTAAAGCGAGTTTCTTATAAAAAATCCCATGGGGAGTTTAGTATGAAAACAGGATGTTACACGGCATTGATAACGCCATTTACAAATCAAGGAGAGCTTGATGCGGAAGGGCTTGACCAACTGATCAACTTTCAAATCAAAAACAACATCACCGGCATCCTCGCAGCCGGAACCACGGGGGAAAGCCCCACTCTTAGATGGGAAGAACACAACCGGGTCGTAGCCCATGTGGCAAAGGCTTCCAAGGGCAACTGCCTCTGCATCGCAGGTACGGGAAGCAACAATACCAGCGAGTCCCTGGATGCAATCCGCCATGCAGCAAGAGCAGGGGTTGACGCGGTTCTTCTTGTGGACCCCTACTACAACGGTCCAAGTTCCCTGGAGATCCGCAGGGAGTACATCGAACCTGCTGCACGCTCATTTCCCGAAATGGAGGTCATCCCCTACATCATCCCTGGAAGAACCGGAACCCAGCTTCTACCCGAAGATCTGGCCCTTGCGGCAAAAAGCTACTCGAATATTTCCACAGTAAAAGAGGCCACGGGCGATCTTGACAACATGCGGCGAACCCGTGAATGCTGCGGCCGGGACTTCACCATCATGTCCGGTGACGATTCCCTGGTATTTCAGATGATGACCGACCCTGACATCAAGGCTTCCGGTGTCTTTTCCGTGATGTCAAACATTGCACCAAAGGCCATGACTGAACTTGTGGTGCTCCTGGACCAGGGCAGAGGGGAAGAGGCTGAAAAACTTCAAAAGGCCCTCACCCCACTTCTCGATCTTGTCACGGTAACCACCTTTGAAGAGACATCCCTTGGACGGGTAAAGTGCAGGGCCAGAAACCCCCTTGCCCTCAAGACACTAATGCAGATAATCGGCATGCCGTCGGGGGGCTGCCGGCCGCCCATGGGTAAGATGACATGGCAGGGTCTGAGAACCGTTGTCAAAACCGCCCAGAATATCCAGGATCAAAACCCCGGAATATTCGCCCCTGCGGCTGATTTCTTTGGAGTTGATATTGATGAGCGCTTGAACGACCCCAGATACACCCGGGACCTGTGGTACAATTACGAAGACGTATAGCGACTAAATTATCATTAGGAGCAGGCATTAAGCCTGCTCCCGATTTTTGTACCGGTTATTTTCCAGCTTCGGCATTGCATTTCTGGGCAGCCTGTCTGGGTTTAATATCACCCTCGCCGAACAGAATGGTCTTCATCCAGTCAAATCCGAATTGAAGCAGTTCGATATCATCCTGCCTCATCCTTTCAACCCTTTGTTCGTCCAGGTCATACCTCTTAAGAAAGGTGCTTTCAAACACAAATTTTCTGAATTTATCTATATTGTAACAGGCAAGAAAAAACATTTGCTTGCTCTGCTCTGAAAGCTTGATGCTTGCAGGAACCGATTTTTTTCTTACGATCAGATCGGTCCACCCGGCATTAATCTTGTCCCTTAAATCAACGCCCTGGTCTTCACGCCACTCGGCAACAGTCCACTCCCTGTCCTCGTCAAATCCCAGGCAATGCTCCTCCTTGACGGTGAAGAAGAACTCATCTGCAACATTCTGCTCGCTTGCGTAGCTGAGGGATCCGACGCCCAGGGGATAATAGCGGCAGGTGGAGGGCCTGTCCTCGTAGATTACACAACCTTCCTCATCCCTGACAAAGGGGCAGGATCGACTGTCATCATCCAGAAGCTTCATGGTAACTATGGGAAGATCTCCCTTTTCAAGGAGTTTAAGGTCTGTAAAAATGGCCAGGAACTCCTCGGAAGAAAGCTCAAGACGTTTTCTCATGGTCAGAATATCATAGGGGGTAAGCATTATATCAATACCCCGGCAGCAGCGTGTAAAACACTTTACACCCTTATGACAGTCAAACTTAAACCGGGATTCATAGCCCATCTGGACCGGCATTATTGCCGAAGCAGGCTCGTTCTCTTTGTTACCTTTATCCATTCTACACTCCTTCTCCTTGGGGGTTCAAATTGTTTCATGTTCTCATATAAAAATTTGGTTAAGAAGTCAATTTAAGACTTGACACTGGCAGGGCAAGGCTATACTTTTGAGCATATGCTTACCACGCTCTTAGGAACCATAAAGGATACCATAATGATTATTACCATAGCCAGTGGAAAAGGAGGAACCGGTAAAACAACCATAACCGTAAACCTTGCGGCATCGGCCCCGGCCGGTGAGGTAGAGGTTTTTGACTGTGACGTTGAAGAACCCAACTCCCACATTTTTTTAAAGCCTGGAAATCTTGTAAAAAGCCCAGTATCAACCATGATACCCAAAGTAGACATGGAAAAGTGCACCCTTTGCAAGGAGTGCGAAAAGATATGCCAGTTCTCGGCCATCACCATTATCGGCAAAAAAGTTCTGACCTTTCCAGAAATGTGCCATTCCTGCCTGGGATGTGAAATGGTCTGCCCTGAAGGCGCAATAACATCCTCTTCAAGGGAACTTGGAACACTTATCCAGGGAACCAACCCTGCCGGCATAGCCCTTACCTGGGGAGAGCTGAGGGTGGGTGAGGCCATGTCTCCTCCCCTGATCGAACAGGTCAAGAAAAAGATCAACAGTCACAAGACTGCCTTGGTGGACGCCCCTCCAGGCACCTCATGTCCGGCCATAGCGGCCCTGAGGAACTCGGATTTTGCCCTTCTGGCAGCAGAGCCCTCCCCATTCGGGCTTAACGATCTTGCCATTACCGTGGAGGCCCTTAGAATCCTCAAGGTTCCCATGGGTATTGTGATCAGCAGGGATGACGGAGAATCCAGGATCGTTGACGAGTATGCAGCCAGGGAGAACATCGAAATCCTGGGAAGGATACCATTCACCAGGGAGGCTGCGGCCGTCTGCTCCAAGGGGCTGCTCCTCAGGGATGAGATCCCTGAAATGAAATCCCTTTTTGCACAACTATACTCCACCGTGATGGAAAAGGCGGAAAAGGAAAAGGGGGAAGCAAGAAAATGAAAGAACTAACAATTATAAGCGGTAAGGGCGGAACCGGAAAAACCAGCGTTACTGCGTCCTTTGCAACCCTTGCACCCAACCGGGTTGTGGTTGATGCCGATGTGGATGCGGCCAACCTGTACCTGACCCTTGCACACAAAACCATTCACAGTGAAAACTTTATCGGCGGCAGCCTAGCCGAAATAGATCCTGCCCTTTGCACCCAATGTGGAGACTGCCTGGAACGCTGCCAGTTTGGAGCTATTTCAGAAGACTTTGTGATCGATCCAATTGCCTGCGAAGGATGCAAGGTTTGCGTCCATTTCTGCCCGGAGGATGCCATCTCGTTTGAACGCCAGGTCTGCGGAGAAAAATTCCTGTCAGAAACCGACAACGGCCCCATGGTCCATGCACGTCTTGGAATTGCCCAGGAAAATTCAGGACTTCTGGTGAGCGCACTTCGCCAGCAGGCACGGGAGATAGCCAAGAAAAAAGGTATCCCCTTGATTATACTTGACGGTCCTCCGGGAATCGGATGTCCCGTGATTGCATCCATAACCAATTCCGATGCACTTCTAATCGTAACAGAACCATCCATGTCCGGCATGCACGACATGGAAAGGGTAAAGAGTCTTGCGGACCAGATGAGGGTTCCGACCTATCTATGCATCAACAAATCGGACCTGAACCAGGAAAAAACCGACGCAATGAAGGCGTTTGCCCTTGAGCACAACATCAAGTTTGCAGGGGAGATCCCCTTTGACAGGGAGGTCACTGCCTCCATGAATGCAAACAAGAGCCTCGTGGAATTTTCCCAGGGCCCTGCGGCCCAGGCCATGAAAAAAGTGTGGCAAAACGTTTCAAAATATGTAAATGAAACCATGGATGTCTTAAAATAATCTCCATGGCCGGAGCAAGAGATATCTTGCGGCAGCAACGAACCATGAAACTCGGTAGCTGTTAGCGGTTAGCTAAAAGCTGATAGAGATGGCTCTAAAATCGAGACTCGCACAATGATGTTTCGACGGGAGTTTCATATACAGGAGAAAGGACTATGAAAATAGCAGTTTCATCATCAGGAACAACCCTGGAATCAGACATCGACCCAAGATTCGGCAGGGCGCAGAACTTCCTAGTTATTGACACGGAAACCATGGCGTTTGAGGTAAAGGAAAACACCCAGAACCTGGATCTTCCCCAGGGAGCGGGCATTCAGGCTGGAAAAACCGTGGCCGATCTTGGAGTTAAAGCCGTCATAACCGGAAATTGCGGACCAAAGGCATTTAACATACTTGAGGCTGCTGAAGTCAAGGTAGTCACCGGCATCAGCGGCACGGTCAAGGATGCCGTTGAAAAATTTAAATCCGGCGATCTGGCCTATGCCGGAGGTCCCAACGTAGAAGGCCACTGGGTGTAGAGAAAAACAATCAAAATAACGAAAGGATTTTTAAAAATGAAATTTGCAATCCCCATGGCAATGGGAAAATTAACAGCTCACTTTGGTCACTGCAAGGAATTCAGCTTTGTCACAGTTGAAAACAACGAGATAACAAAAACCGAGGTTCTTGAGCCACCGCCCCACGAGCCGGGAGTTCTGCCCAAGTGGCTCCACGACCACGGAATCAACGTTGTGATTGCAGGCGGCATGGGCCACAAGGCCCAGGAGCTTTTTACTGCAGCAGACATCAAGGTGATCACCGGAGCACCCTCTGAAACACCCGAGGTGCTTGTAAAGCAGTATCTTGATAAAAGTTTGGTCACGGGTGAAAATGTGTGCGGACATGATCCCGGATCTCCCTGCAACCATTAGAAATAACCGTCATGGCCGGTGCCTGGAACCCATCGCACCGGCCACAACCCAAAAAACACCCACTACAATCTAACTATTTACGTCCCACCCTGGCCAGCACCTGCTCAGCCGCAATTGTGATTGGCTCTAAACTTGGCTCAGACGAACAATCCGGGTTTCCCGCACACATCAGATACACCAGATCTGAAGCTGTCTTTTTGCCTGTAATAAGGGCGTTAACAGTGTCGATCTCCTTAACTGCAGAACCACTGTCACTTACGATCTGACCGCCGATCAGCCTCTGGTCTTTACTTTCAAAAACAAGCTTGAGCCGCCAGGGTTTAACCCCGGGTATCATACCGTGCTTGCTCCTGGAATCCACAGTGGCGCACACGGTCTCAATCTTATTGGCTGCGGCATCTGCCTCGGTCAGTCCCGTTGCGGCAACATACTTGTCACCGAGGCGTGTGGCGCTGTTGCCAAGAAGGCCGGGAAAGGGAATGTTAAAGCCGGCAAGACGTTTTGCTATGGCCCTGCCCTGGATCACGGCAGGTCCCCTCAGCTGAATCGGAGTTGGGTTGCCTGTTATGAAGTGGTGATTTTCAATGCAGTCACCCCCTGCAAACACATGGGGATCTGAAGTTTCAAACAGCGGATTGACCTTGATGCCAAACTTACCCATCTCAAGATCCATGGCTTTTGCCAGGCTTAAATCCGGGGTGGAACCAACGTTCATGAATACCATATCTGCACCAAGGCTCTCCCCTGTGGCGAGCTTGACTCCGGTCACCTTGCCCCCCTCACCTAGAATGGAGGCCACCTGCTTACCAAGGAGCATGGATATCCCCCGCCCTTCAAGATATTCTGTAACGGGTTTTGCCATATCAGAATCAAGCATCACCCCCAGGGGCTGCTCTAAAAGCTCGACCACCGTTACCTCATAGGCGTCTGGTGCAGATTCAACAAGCAAGGTGGCAATCTCGAGGTTGATGAAGCCTGCCCCGACAAAAACTATTTTCTTTGGTTTTTCTTCGGCAATATACTCCCGGATATCTTCGGCATCGACCAGGGTTCTAAGGGTAAATAGCCCTTTTAGATCGTTGCCGGGAATTGGCAGGACAAAGGGTTTTGAGCCGGTGGACACCACGAGTTTGTCGTAGAAAATCTCTCTTCCCCCAGCTGTCTTTAACATTTTTGACTGTCGATCAACCGACTTCACCCTGTCAACAACCAAATCGATGTTGTTGTTCGAAAACATGGTGTCTGGATTTACAATGGATTCGCCCGTGGCCAGACCGGCCACAACGTGGGGAAGTGCTCACCGGACAATGAAACGATCTTCTTCCCTGATCACCGTAATATCAATTTCAGGCATCAACTTTCTTGAAAGCATAGCCGCAGGCCCACCTACGCCCCCGCAGCCAATAATGACAAGCCGTTCTCCCTTTTCCATTCCAAACCTCCCTGTAATTTTTATTTCTGACGTCAATAAGCAAACCAGCCTCTTCATAAATAAGAGATACAGATACTTTTTTGTATTGACTCCTGCCCACTTCGTCAAGAAGAAGTTATGAGATATTGCAAATAACTCCCCCACAGATTGACAGTCAAAGTGAAAAGGGTTAGATATAATCTATATCAATACTTAAACGAAATGATCAAATTTTCGATTTAAAACACCCATAAAACCAGCATCCAGGAGATATTATGAAGATCAAAAAAGCTGTATTCCCCGTTGCAGGACTTGGCACACGATTTTTGCCCGCCACCAAGGCCATGGCCAAGGAAATGCTCCCGGTTGTGGACAAACCCATCATTCAGTATGCAGTGGAAGAGGCCCTGAGTGCGGGTATTGAACAGATCATATTTGTCACAGGCCGGGGGAAAAGAGCTCTGGAAGACCACTTTGACCACTCCTACGAACTTGAGAGAGCGCTCAAGCACAAGGAAAAAAATGATCTTCTCAAACAGATCGAAGCCCTGGTGCCTGAGACGGGAACCATCATCTACACCCGCCAGCACGAGGCCCTGGGGCTCGGCCACGCCATCTGGTGCGCAAGGGACATCGTGGGAGACGAGCCCTTTGCAGTGCTCCTTGCCGACGACATGATTCAGTCAAAACAACCGGTGCTTTCCCAGATGATCGAACGGTTTGACAGGCTCAGGGCATCTGTTGTTGCGGTGATGGAGGTGGAAAAGGATCAGACCGATAAATACGGGATCCTGGATGCCGAGGCCATTGAGGACAATCTCTTTAGAATAAGGGCGATGGTCGAAAAACCGGCCCCGGAAGAGGCCCCTTCAAACCTTGCAATCATCGGGCGTTACATCCTCACCCCTAAGATTTTTCATTTTCTAGGCAAGAAACAGACAGGGGCAGGCGGTGAGATCCAACTCACCGATGCCATGGCGAGCCTTCTTAAAACCCAGCCCATCTTTGGCTACAAGTTTGAGGGAACCAGGTTTGACTGCGGAGACAAGGCAGGCTTTCAGATGGCCAACATCGCCTTTGCCATGGAGCGCCCTGAAATCCGGTCGAAACTTCTCGCCTTTATCGAAAAGATATGCCTGAATCAGGAAGAGAGATAAAAACAGCTGCTATTGTCTGTAAAGATCGTAAAGATTCATCACCTTGTTCACATAGCGCCGGGTCTCGTTGAACGGGGGCACATTGTTGTACCGGTCAACGGCATTGGGCCCGGCATTATAGGCGGCAAGAACCAGGGGGAGTTTTCCATCGTACCTTGCCATGAGAAGCTTTAAGTAGCGGGTGCCGCCCATGATGTTCTGTCCAGGATCAAAGGGATCATTCACCTTGAGGTCTTTGTAGTTGGCCGGCATGATCTGCATGAGGCCGGCGGCTCCTTTCTTGGAAACAGCACCCGGGTCAAAATCAGACTCTGCCTTGATCACAGCCCTTACAAGGGAGGGGTCCACCTTAAAGAGGGTTGCAGCCTGCTGGATCTCCGGATGAAACCTATCGGATTTTTTGACCTTCGCCCTCGGACGCTCACGAATGTAAAGCTTGTAATCCGAGGAGGTTGGAACATTTGTAAAATGAGCAATGCCATCCTGGCCAACGTACATGTAGATGTCTGCCACGGCAGCGGTTGCAGTTAAAAGGAGAGCCAACATCACAAGGGTCTTGAATCCCATCTTCCCCACCAATATGCAGTTCCACCCTAAGTATTTACTAATATTTAATCTGAGGTCCTTATTCCCTGAACTTTTTCATCACAAGCTTTGCCGGAAAATCAGGCTTTGAAAGATAGGGTACAAGATTTCTTCTGAGGGTGTCCACAAATTTTTCAAACACGCTGTCCTTATCAACTGCCATGATGAAATTTCTTTCCGCCCGGTGTTTATAAATCACACTGTCTCCCACCTTTTTATGAACAGTTTCAAACGTAAGATCCCCGAGGATCTGGGGTGAAAAAAGATCCGGTTTCACAATAACCTCCACCGTTGCCTCCATGATCACCTGAAAGGCATCCGCACCTATCCTCCGGGACAGCTCCCTGATAAAAAGCGTGTGGCCATTTTCGAGTTTGATCTCCTGAACGGGTGCCTGGTCTTCGGCCTGATCTTTTATCGGGTCGTTTGTGCTGTCAATTGTCTTGTCTTCTGTCTCGTCCATTGTCCACATCTCTCCTGAAGCTGGTTAAACCATTGAAAATTATTGAAAGAGATCCAGCTGTCTGTCGCAGTTTTTTTTGCTTCTGCCCTGGAATTGATTCTGGTTATGTTCTTTGAGTGCCGCTTCAATGTCCTGAAGAAACACAGAAGGTCCGGTCTCTTTTGTAGTGCCGAATATCCTTCTTTTTCTGGAGTATGTCAAACAAAGAATATCCCTGGCCCGGGCCGAACATTTCCATCTCCCCCCCTGAGCCTTTGCTTTTCTTCGGGCTCAAAGATCTTGACCCGGCCATACTCGCCATCAAAGCCGGGTGAGATAAAGACCTGACCCTCCCTCATCCTGACAACAGCCTCCCTGAGGAGCGGAATACCCGCAGTCTCGATTTCGGACACCGGCATGGTTAACAGGATATCAAGCTCAGGCCCCAGGCGTTCCAAGGCAAGGTCATAGTGAGTGCCCACCTTTTTGGTTTTGGGTCCCACCTCAAAAATCTCTGAAAGGATATCGGCAAGGGGGATGATGCTTTCAAAGGGACGGCGATTGCCTGGATTGTATCCCGGGGGCCTTTGGGCAAGCTCATGGACACGGTAGAGAACCCCCAGGGTCAGGGGTTTCTTGCATTCGGGACAGATCCCCCCCAGGGCTGCGGTCTGGCCTGGTTCCAGGCAGACATTGCACTTCCTGTGGCCGTCATGGTGATATTTGCCCTCTTCCGGAAACATGTCAATGGTGCCGACAAAGGTATCATCCTGTTGAGCGAGGGCTCTTCTCACCCCGACGAACGAAAGATCCGAGTTAAACCTGGAGGCGTTCCTGCCAAGATACATTGGGGAATGGGCGTCGGAATTTGAAATCAGGGTGATGGAATCAAGATCCTTGATCCTCCAGTTCATGGGAGGATCGGAAGAGAGGCCTGTTTCAGCGGCAAATATATGGCTTGAAAGATCGCCGAAACACTCCTCGATGGAGTCAAATCCCGACTTTGACCCGAACATGGAAAACCAGGGGGTCCATATGTGGGCCGGGATCAGAAACGACTCATCCGAGGTGTCGAGGACAATCTCTAAAAGCCGTCGGGCATCAAGGCCAAGAATCGGCCGGCCGTCCGATTTCAGGTTGCCGATTTTATCAAGGGTTGCATTGAAGGCCTTAACCGTTTCAAGATCCGGCATGTAAATAAGGTTGTGGTTTTTCCTCACCCTTCCATCACGCTTGTATATGCTGCTGATCTCACACTGGAGAATAAATCTGACCTCGTTCCTGCACGATTCCGGAACGGATTGGTCAAGCTGTTTTGCAATGCTCGGTTTAAGACGATAGAGTCCGGGCTCACAAGGTTCAAGCTTTTCCCCAAGCTCGGTAAACCACCCGGGATGGGTAAAATCCCCCGTCCCCACAAGGGTCACCCCCTTGAGCTGGGCCGCCTGGTAGAGGTGTTCAAGATCAAGGTTTTTGGCGGTTGCCCTTGAAAAATGGGAATGAAGGTGAAGATCTGCTATAAATTTCATGGAAACCAACGGTAAAATAGGTTAAGGTTAATGCTTAAATATCAAATTAGGCGTCAAATTAAATATCAAAGGGGTATACGATACACCAATTTTCATCCTTTTTAAAGGAGGTTGCACAAAGGCCATGGAAAAGAACGAACTTAAGGCAGGGGTTGCACGCATGGGCGAACGTCTGAACGGAAAGCTAGAAATAACCCTTGCCCTTACGGGCAGACAGGATGACCGAATGTTCATCGATTTCTGCCTTGGCCTGGAATCACTGCTGCCCGATATAACCGTGGTCCGAAAGATGGATGGAGACAGGGCACTGCCCGCTATCCTACCCAGGTCCAACATCATCTACTCGGCCATCCCCCAGGCAGGAGCCATTGCCCCCTTTCTTGAAATTCTGGCCCTGGTTAACGAACCTGCCCCCCCTCTGGCCCAGGCCCTCCACGAAAACTTAGCCCGGATAGACATCCCCGCCAGGCTGACCCTCTACACTGCGGTTCACTGCCCCCACTGCCCCGGCATGATAAGGGCCATGGCACCGATTGCTGCAAGTTGTGAAAACATCATCCTCACCATCATCGACGGCACCCTTTTTCCTGAAGCAGCCGCAGAGGACCAGGTGATGTCGGCCCCCTGCCTCATCCTCGGCAAAGAGATGCGATGGACGGGCAATGTGGCACCCTCCGAGGTTGTTGACATGATCGTCAATCAGGATCCTTCGATGTTGAGCGTCTCTTCGCTTAAAACCATTCTTGAGGATGGGAAGGCCTCGTGGATAGCGTCAAAAATGATCGAGTCCCAGACTATCTTTCCGGCATTTGTCGAACTTCTCATCCACCCCACCTGGTCTGTCCGCCTCGGTGCCATGGTGGTTCTGGAGGAAATGGTTGAAACTGTTCCGAACCTTGCAGCCCGGATCACCGCCCCCCTGTGGGATACCTTTGAAGGGGCAGACACCACGGTAAAGGGAGATATCCTCTACGCCCTTGGACAGGCGGGTGACCGAAAAATAGAAGAAAAGATCCGAGAGATTATACCCTCCCTAGAAGATGGGGATCTCAAAGAGGCAGCCATTGACGCCCTCGAAGAATTGACAACACGTTCCTATACTCGCCACACTTTAACCAGCAGAAACAAAAAGGACAAGGACAATCCTCTATTTCCAAAGGAGCTACGGAGCTATAAAAAATGAACGTAAGAAGCTGTGTGGACAATGAAGGTCGTTTTATCGTGGGAATCCATGATCCAGGATTCAAGGTCGTAAACCTGAGGGAAAACGACCTTGTTAGGCCAATTGGAGCTCTGCCCGACGACACCCCCGTGGACAACCGCGTCAACTTCCCCCCGGGGGACGTTGAAACCCAGGCCGCCGACCGGATCTATGAGATCATGAACGCCTTTCCCTTCAGGGGTGTCTCCTACATAAACACAAGGTGGGCCGATGCTGCGGCAGCAGCCCCTGAAAGCATCGGCCTTGACCAAAAAAAAGAGGTATCTTTTCTCTCCACCCTCCATCGCTGGCTTGCCGATAACGGCATCAGGGACAGGGACCCCGGGAGCCTGCTCACTGCCATGCCCGAACCCATGCTCATGGCCCTTGCCGATGTTTCAACTGATCCAGACGAACTTGTCTGCCTTGCCCGTCAATGCTGCTCGTTTCTCTACAGCCCCGACGGAACCACCCCGATGGGTCTTGAATTCAGGCAAACCCCTTCAGGACGGCCAAGACCCTGGATCAAAAAACCTGCCCTGTTTGACATCATTGCCAACAACCCCTGCCTGCCCGACGACTATAAACGGGCCATGGTGCTGACCCCGGGAATCCAGGGCACCAGTGAAATCATGGGGGAATGGAAAAAACAAATTCAATCCAAAAAGCAGGATCTGGGCCAGAATCAGGAGGACAATCAGGAGAGTCACATATTCGAGTACCTTAGAGCCAACTCCTACATTCCCTGGGGCCACTTTGCAGCCAACATGGCCGACGACACCGTTCGGTATAGAATAAAAGACCTGACCCCGGCCGACATGGAGGGTATGCGCCATCTCTACTACCGGCGGATCTATACCATGGTGGCCCAACAGCTTGACATTGAAATTCCAGGCCCGAAACGGCAAATTTCAAAGCAGGAGCTTGAGGCCCTTCGCATCGCCATTGTGGACCACCTTAAAGGCCGGGGGCAGAAGACCAGACTCGAGTTTAACGGCTGTCTGTGGGGCTGGAACTTCGGGTTCGGGTTTGCCCAGTCAGGATACAGGCTCCACGCCTCCCACCAGCAGATTCACCATCAGTACGCCATGATCCCTGGATCAGTTCCTGCATCCTGCATGGACGGCACGGGGGGCTCCTTTGCCTCGTTTGCCTGCGGAGATATGGTGGGCGAATTCATCCGTCGCTACAGACAGGAGACGGGAAAAAATTTTTTTCACAATTACCTCAAGGCCATCCAATCCAACACCAGGACCGATGGAAACAGCTCTGGCCCTTCATCCCTGATCGTTCATGAGGATGAGAATGTCATAGTCTTTGTGCCCAAGGCCCAGACCTCCCAATGGGAACTCCAGCTGATATCCAAACGGCCCTGCGGCAACATCCTCGAGGCGGACACGGCCCTGCGCACCTCCTTAGACCGAGGCATGCTGACGGCTCTCTGGGTTCTGGAGGCTCTTGGAGCAAGAATGGTCACCAACATTGAATATTCAAAGCGGTTTGACGATCAAAATCGGGACCAGCGCCTTATCTATTCGTTTCTGCCACGGCTTCCCCATTCCCCAGGCGCTTTCAGCGAAGCCCAGCAACGCTGGATCATCGGCCATTTCCCAGAAGATTTTGCCATGGCCTGCCGCTCGCAACTTGCAACTGGAGTCTCTCCTTAAATTAATCGAGCCAGGATTATTCCAGCCCCAAGCGCACCAAAACCAAGGCCGTTCTGAAGAAAGAGGTTGAGCATGGCATAGGCCCATTCGGATGAGCGGATCAGCATGCCCGTCTCAAGGATAAATGTGGAGAATGTTGTAAAGGCCCCCATGAAACCCACAAGCACACAGGTTCTCACCTCGCCGGATACGGCCCAGCGGCTTTCAAACAGGGTCCAGAGAAATCCTGCGACAAAACAGCCGATAATATTTACAGCCAACGTGCCAAACGGAAAAAATGACGAATTAGACTGCTGAACCAACCCTGCAAGACCATACCGGGCAAGGGTTCCCAGGGCACCTGCCAGGACGATAAAAACAAGTTTATACTCCATACTTATACACCATGGAAAAATCTCCTTTCCATGTTTTTTTAAGTGTTTACAATGGGTAAGTCAAGGCAATTTCCCGGTGTCCGGTTTGACATCCGCCTTTTTTAATGGAATAATATTTTTTATATTCCCCCCTAATCAGCCCTTCCGGGCAAGGAGGTTTCCATGGAAAAGCAAAGTCGATCCATCAACAAAATGATTGAAGAACAGGTAAAAAAGTGGCAGTATGACATGGTTATCAACACGGGCAAGATTACAATAGACCACGCAGTTACGGCCATGAAGGCGATAGCGCACAAAAGGATGACAAGTGATATTACATGACACCATCTATGAATGGGACGGTAAAAGCAGTGACGGTGAAAAGCCAGTAGCCTGGTGGCCGGGGGCCTATCGCATACGAATCGTTGATCTGACGGCAGGAAGCCCCGGGATGATACATCTCAAATCCCGGGCCGTGATCTGCCGGAACCGGGACAAGGGGACTTCGATCCGAAACTGTATTGAAAACTTTGCCGGAAAGGTCTCCCAGAAGTATGACCTGGAGATCGATCGGGTGCTATGGGTCGAAGTCGGCCAAAAGGATCCGAGGGACGTCCAGATCGCAACCCTGAAAAAGGTCTCACCCATGGGAGGAAAGGACCTTTACTCGGCATCCTGGCGTTCAGCCCGGCCCAATGAACTAAAAATGCTCGATCCTTTTCTGGTTGACTTCACCGACAAATTACCCCTCGATCCCGCTGAAGATTGAGGGTATTTACCAGTCTGAGCCAACCGATCCTAATTCAACAATAAAAAAGGGAATATCCATGAAAACTTACGGCAGATTTATCGTCTTTATAACCACTCTTTGTTTCATCTTCCCCCTGACCCCTGCAGACGCTGACCTTAAAGGCCTGCTAAAAAATCTTGAGCCGCCCGTCAAATCCAACACCCAGGTGCCGTCTGAAGATCCATCGGATCTATCCGATGACACCATTATCAAAGGGTTGAAGGAGGCACTTGCCGTTGGAGCTGAAAAAGCGGTGGACCTGGTTTCACAATCCGACGGGTACTACAAAAACCCGGCGATAAAGATCCCCTTACCCCCGGCGGTTCAGAAGATAGAAACCGTACTTAGATCCATGGGACTTGCGGAACAGGTCGACCAGTTTGAAATGAGCATGAACCGGGCCGCAGAACAGGCCGCCCCCCAGGCAACAGCCCTGTTTGTGGACGCCGTAAAGGAGATGTCGTTCAGCGATGCCCGAAAGATCCTCAACGGACGACAAAACGAGGCAACACTCTACTTTAAAGAACGAACCCAGGATAAGCTGTCCGAACTCTTTAAGCCGGTTGTCCATAAGAGTATGGCCGAGGTTGGCGTCACCCGGAACTTTCAGGAACTCTCGGCAAAGGCATCAACCATCCCCTTTGCCGGCACGTTAGATCTTGACCCTGACACCTATGTCACGGCAAAAGCCCTGGACGGGCTGTTTCTCATGGTTGAAAAGGAAGAGGAAAAGATCCGTCAGAATCCAACAGCCCGTGTGACAGACCTGTTAAAAACAGTATTTAAATAAAAAAGAACAGGAATAAGAAGGAATTTTTACCATGAGTAAAATTTTAAAATGGCTCTTAATAACGGCAGGAACCTTTGCAGGCGTTATCATTCTTGCAGTCCTTATCGTTCATAGGTTTGTGGATGTAAACAACTACAAACCGCAAATAGAACAGCAGGTTACCAAAGCCACAGGAAGATCTTTTGTCCTAGGCGGAGAAATTGACCTTTCCATTTTTCCCTGGGTGGGGGTCTCCCTTTCTGACCTTACCCTGGGAAGTCCAGAGGGATTTGACCAGCGAAACTTTATAACAGTCAAAGAGTTTGAAGTAAGGGTAAAGGTGCTGCCCCTTCTTTCAAAAAACGTCCAGGTAAAAAAATTCGTGGTGGACAGCCCTGAAATATTCCTTGTAAAGGACAAAACCGGAGCAACGAACTGGGACATGGGCGGGACACAGGCTTCTACCCCGCCAAAGCAATGGGGAGACACGAACGCTTCTGCAGGAGAGCAGACCATTGGCGAATTCCCCATCAAGGCGCTGTTGGTGGACGAATTTACCATCCACAAGGGTCTTGTCCACTACAGCGACCTTGGCCTCAAGGTTAAAAAAGAGGTGTCGGACATCACCTTGACCCTTGGCAACCTTAGCCTTAAAGACCGGGTAAGTGTTGCCTTTTCCGCCGTGGCAGACGGTCAGCCCATCGCCCTTGAAGGATTTGTGGGACCCGTTGGGCCTAAACCCGGCACGGGCAAGATTCCCCTTGATCTTACCCTTAAGGCCTTGAACGAGATCACCATGAAACTCACAGGTGAGGTTATAGACCCAGTAACTACCCCTGAATTTAATCTGGACATTGCCCTCGCCTCTTTTTCCCCGAAAAAAATCCTGACGGCCCTTGGGGTTGCCCAGCCCATGGCAACGGCCGATCCCCGGGCCATGGAAAGCCTAAGCCTCAACCTGACCCTCAAGGGTACCCAAAAAAAGGTTGCCATTTCAAACGGCACCTTGGTCCTGGACGACTCGACCATGACATTCACGGCCAGGGCAGAAGATTTTTCAAAGCCGGACATCGGCTTTGACATGGCCATTGACAGCATCGATATAGATCGATACCTTCCGCCGAACCAGGAGCCGGTAAAACCCTCTGAAAAGACTCAACTCCCTTCCCAGCCGACACAACCAACGGAAAAGGCTTCTTCCAAAACCGACTACGCTCCATTGCGGACCCTGGCCATTGACGGAACGCTCAAAATCGCTTCCCTTGTGGCAAAAAGGACAAAGCTCCAGGATATTGAGGTAAAGGTAACCGGCAGAAACGGACGCTTCAGCCTTGACCCCCTATCCCTTGATCTCTACGGGGGCACCCTTGTCTCCAAAGCGGACCTTAATGTCACAACTGACACACCAAGAATAAATTTTGCCGTTGACGCAGAAAAAATCGCATCCGGCCCCCTGCTGGCAGATCTGCTTCAAAAAAAGATTGTTCAGGGTCAGCTTGACTCAAGCGTCAGACTGGCCTTTGCCGGAGATACACCAGCTGGGATCAAAAAAAGCTTAAACGGCGGGGGAAACCTCACATTCACCGATGGTGCAATTATCGGGATCGACATCCCCGGGATGGTTAGGAACGTCAAGGCAAGCTTTGGGGTCGGGGAGAGACCTGCCACCCCGCCCAGCACTGACTTTGCAGAGTTAAAGGTTCCCTTTACCATCACCGACGGCCTTGTGAACACCACAAACACTACCCTTTATTCACCGCTTCTCCGAATCATGGCAAAGGGAACCGCCGATCTTGTGGCAGAGAGTATTGACATGCGGGTGGAACCCAAGTTTGTCTCCACCCTCAAGGGTCAGGGAGACACAGAAGAACGTTCAGGCCTCATGGTCCCGATCCTTGTCACGGGAACCTTTGATCAGCCGAAATTCCGCCCGGATCTTACATCCATGGCCAAAGAAATTATTCCGGACAGAGAAGCCCTTGAATCCATGATTAAGGATGGAAAAATCGACAAAGATGCCGTTAAAAAGAAAGGAGAGGAGATCAAGGAGCTCTTTAAGGGGTTTACGCGTTAAGTTAAATAAGCCCGGCACAGAGTAAAAAAGTCCCTCAATATTCAGGAATTGCGCCAGATCAGAAGGCTCTCACGCAGGGGAAACGGACCAAAGCAGAATCGGCCCGTTTCCGTCTGTTCAAGCCATTTACGTTTAATCTTCAAGTTGGGGCTGCGGCCGTCAAAGGAATCAAGCACCTTTACGTTCCCCCCCATCCTGCGCACGGAAAACCTCCGGTAGGAGTCAAAGCAGTACACCCACTCATCATCAACGGCCATGACCATGATATAGTGCTCCTCCCGGGGGTTGAGCAGCATATTGCACAGAACCACCCCTCCCTCGTCGAGGCAGGCCATGATCCGGTCGTCCTCTCCCAGGGAAACCTCTTCTCTTTCAAGAAACTGCGTCTGAACCGAAAACTTCTTCATTTTGTAGGAACTCAGCCAGTGGCCCAGAAGCCGAACCGCATGCCTGCTGGTTCCACCGATACCAAAACGGGCGTCCCTGCTAACGGTATCCAAACAGTAGAGATAAATGTGCTGAATGACCATGGGGGGAATCTCTTTTCGCTGGAACAGATAGCTCACGCCATTAATGAGGGCTGTAGGAACACAGTCATACTCTGACACCTGATAGTGGAACGGTATAAACATCGGTAATTTCCAAGGGTTGATCTGGGGAACTTATTTTTACATTGCCTATTTTACTGTATTCTTACTCTCCAAACAAGTTTGAATAGAAGCTGTGGTCTGTGATGGTTCAAGATCGACTGAATCCGATTGCTCCAGGGTGCAATCACCCCTTTGTGAACACCCCCCGCAACCTGCACAACCTCCACAACCGTCGGAGCCCTTTTTCCCCAATGAAGCAACAACACTTTTAACAGTATAGGCAACGGCTATTGCAACTATAACCCAAACAATGATCTCATCCATTTGCCCCTCCCTTTTAAACAGCATTAAATTCCATTGCTGCACAATGTTATATAAGCACGACTTTTAACTGTGTCAACGACACGACAAGACCGACTGGGCGTCACTCCAGCCCTGTGAATTCTCCATTCTTTCAGATCTTTCCGGATAGATTTGGACAATCAGGTTACATTGGCCAGCTCCATATACTGGCAAACCTGCCAGTGGGGTCATGCCGGCTTGAGTTTATTCTTCTTCGTACTTGAATGAAAGCATGCCTTGTGGCATAATTTGTTTCACCTCGTTGATGATAAGTTTCTGCTTGTCCAGACAACGAGGTTTTTGTTTTTCAGGCGATGGATCCGGACAAACCAATGGAGATCCGGGATGTCAAAAACTCAGAAAACAATAGTTTTCTGGCAAACAACAGATAAGAGTTTCTACACATGAACTGGTTAAATGAATTGGTTTTTGGATTGGGAATAGCCCATTCCATGTTTGTTTTTGCACTGGTAATTTCACTAGGAATTGTTTTGGGCAGAATCAAAATTTTTGGTGTCTCTTTGGGAATCACCTGGATACTTTTTGTAGGTATCGTTTTTGGGCATTTTGGATTGCTCATTGATCAGGACATTCTTCATTTTATGAAAGAATTTGGCCTTGTTATATTTATATATTCCATCGGGATGCAAGTAGGTCCGAGCTTTTTTTCGTCTTTCAAAAAGGGGGGGCTCACGCTTAACCTGCTTGCAACCTCCATAATAGTTTTGGGCGCTGCTACAGCATACGTAATTCATTTAATTACCAACTTGCCTATTTCTACTATGGTGGGCATTCTATCCGGTGCCGTAACAAATACTCCCGGACTTGGCGCTGCGCAACAAACCTTTCAGGATATTTCCGGGACGACGGATCCGACCATGTCCATGGGATATGCAGTAGCATACCCATTGGGTGTTGTAGGCGTTATAACGTCCTTGATTTTGCTTCGATATATCTTTAAGATTAATCTTGACAAAGAGACTGGGGAGCTGGAGAGTCAAAATGAATCCGAACTAACAAAAGCTCAGATGTTTTCGCTGGAAATAAACAACCCGGCGATTTTTGGGAAAACCCTTTCCGCCACTAAACCGCTTATCAACAAAGAATTTGTAATTTCACGGATCCAGCATGCTGCTGATAACAAATTAGAAGTTGCAAATCCTGAAACGATTTTAAATAAAGGAGACAAAGTATTGGTTGTCTCAAATCTTCAAAACATTGGTACCGTATCCGCCCTGCTGGGTAAAAATATTGATATGGACCAGAAAGAATGGGCAAAATTGGGTTCTGAACTCATTTCTCGACGCATAATTATTACTAAGCCCGATATTAACGGACGGACGATTGACAATCTCAACCTTAGAAAGATATACGACATTAACGTAACACGTGTAAACCGGGCCGGGTTAGACCTAATTGCCGACCCCCAACTCCAGCTGCAGTTAGGTGATCGTTTGACAGTGGTTGGTTCGAAAAACTCTGTATCAAACATTGAAAAGTTACTTGGCAACTCATTAAAACGACTGCACGAACCCAACCTTGTTTCAATTTTCATTGGAATAGCCCTGGGCGTGTTATTGGGCAGCATCCCATTTATGATTCCCGGAATGCCGCAGCCTGTAAAACTTGGTTTAGCCGGCGGACCATTAATCGTCTCTATTTTGATGAGCAAATTCGGACCACGCTACAAACTGGTAACATACACCACAATGAGTGCCAATCTTATGTTACGGGAAATAGGTATTTCACTTTTCCTAGCATGTGTTGGTTTAGAAGCTGGAGAAGGGTTTGTACGAACCATCATGAATGGAGGTTATTTATGGGTTGGGTACGGTGCCGTAATCACAATTTTACCGGTGCTGATAGTTGGAGCAATAGGACGATACGTCTTTAAAATTAATTATTTTACTTTAATGGGACTTATTTCGGGAAGTATGACAGACCCACCAGCATTGGCATTTGCCAATACTACAGCCGGTAACGACACCCCTGCTGCAAGTTATGCAACAGTATATCCGTTAACAATGTTTTTGCGGGTGGTAACGGCTCAAATTCTTATTCTCCTATACATTTAAATGGCGGAGCTCCAGGATGAAGAAAACAGACTAATGACTTTGATAAAGCCATGACACCTGACCAATCAAATCCAAGCATTGTGCAGCACCTGGGCAGGACCCACAGCCTGACAATTTTAACCCTGTCCGACTTTGTTGACAAGGACCTGACCCACAGGGTGGAAAAAAAGCAGCTGCCCCCCATTGACCTGATCATCTCCTGCGGGGATATGGCCCCGGAATACCTTACATTTCTGCGCAACCGCCTCGAATGTCCGCTCTTTTATGTAAAGGGCAACCACGACATAAGGTATACTCAATCAAACCTCCTGGGGTGTGAAGATATCCATGCCAGGGTGGTTTCAGTGGGTTCCCTCAACATTCTGGGACTGGAAGGCTCCATGTGGTATAATGGCGGCCCTAACCAGTACACGGACAAGATGATGAAAAAAATCATATTCTGGATGGGATTTCAAATTCGCCGGAAAAGGCCGATCCACATGGTTGTCACCCACGCACCTCCCCGTAACATCCATGACGGAAAAGACCTCTGCCACATGGGATTTGAAAGCTTTGGCCGCTTAATGGAAAAACAGCGGCCGGACTATTTAATCCACGGCCATATCCACCGGTCGTTTAACACCTTTGACAAACGGGTGACCCGGGTTCTTGACACAAGGGTAATCAACACCTGCGGATATACAATTATAGGGGTATGAGAATGATAAATTCGTTCAAACGTCTGCTGGGCATCCGGTCAAAGGATGAATCCAACGACCATGTATCCTCCTTTCATGAGCAGATAGCCCAGGAAGAGGATGTGGAGATAATAGAGCACGGAGTTAAAACCATAGATATTGAAAACATCATCGGCAGTGTGGGAAAGTACCATGACTTTGACTCCAAGTTCCGTCCCAAAAGCCATGTATCAGAAGAACGGTTCAGCGATATCAAGCGGATCATGCGCAGGGGAGACCCATTGCCCCCGATAACCCTCTATCAGATCCGGAACGATTATTATGTAATCGACGGGAATCACCGGGTGGCTGCGGCCAAGGAACTTGGATGGTCAGAGATCCGGGCACAGGTAGTGGAACTTTTGTCCGCCAGTAACACCATGGAAAATCTTCTCTATATCGAGAGGAGGATTTTTTACAGAATGACAGGCCTGACCGGTAAAATAGATCTCACCGAAGTGGGGAAATACAAATTCCTGGAAAAACAGATCAAGAAACACCAGGCATACCTGGAAGAAGTTTCGGGCAGGGGATGCGACTTTAAAAAGGCTGCCGGGGACTGGTACAACACTATTTTCATCCCCATGACCGCCATCATTGCAAGCGGCGGCCTGGACAAATATTTCCCCGAAAGAACCGTTTCAGACCTCTATGCCTATATCTCGTTCAATCGCTGGGAAAGAACATCCAACTACAGATACGGCATCGGGATAGATGATCTCATTCCTAAGACCATGGAAGAATTCCGAAGAAAAATGCTGGAGAAAAATACCCCTGACTACCCCGAGATGAAGCGCAGCATTACGGCCTTTGTTCTGATCAATATCAACACATCTACCCAGAGCCAGGTCGAGGAGAAGCTGTTTGCAAAAGAAGGCATCCAGGAGGTTCACTCGGTTCACGGCAGCTACGACATACTGGTCAAGATGGTTCTAAAGCGAGACTTTCTTGCCTCGGATGCAGAGACCATCTCAGAATATGTGGACCATAACATCCGGAACATTGAAGGAATCAACAGAACCCAGACCATCATCCCGGGCATGTCCAAGGTAAAGGATGTTTTCATGTCTTGACATGCAATACTTTGGCTTTTACACTTTTCAATCTCCCGGTATTGTGATTTAATCTCCCGAAATATCAACCCAAACAGGAGGAAAGATATTGAACCCCACCGACATCAATGATCCTGAATATTTTCACAAGGTGATCGACTGCCAGTATGCCTGCCCGTCCCACACCCCTGTGCCGGAATACATAAGGCTGATTGCCGAAAAAAGATACACCGATGCGTATATGATCAACTGGGAGTCAAATGTCTTTCCCGGAATTCTCGGCAGGGTGTGCGATCGACCCTGCGAACCTGCATGCCGGCGAATCCGGGTGGAAAACAAGGCCGTAGCCATCTGCCGCTTGAAAAGGGTATGCGCGGACAACAGGGACGAGATACGAGAGAGGCTGCCCAAAATCCCCTCCCAAAAAAACGGCAAAAAAATAGCCCTGATAGGAGGCGGCCCTGCCTCACTTACCGTGGCCCGGGACCTCTTGCCCCTGGGATATTCAATTGATCTCTACGACGACCAGGAGGCGGGCGGCGGGTTTATAAGAAGCCAGGTACCCTCGTTCCGGCTGCCCAAAAAAGTTCTGGATGAAGAGGTCGGTTATATCCTAGATCTGGGGGTAAACACCCATTTCAACACCTATATCTCAAGCATGAAGGATTTTCTCAAAAAGGATTATGATGCCATCTTCATCGGCACGGGGGCCCCAAGAGGCAAGGATCTTGATCTTCCGGGCAGAAAAGAGGGTGATTCATCCATCCACATCGGCATTCTATGGCTGGCAGGCGTTCAGTACGGTCACAACAAAAAGGCAGGCCGCACCACTCTGGTCATTGGCGGCGGCAACACAGCCATGGACTGCTGCAGAACGGCCCGCAGGCTGGGTGGGGAAAACGTCAAGGTGATCATCCGTGGAAGCCGTGACAGGATGAAGGCATCGGAATGGGAAGTAGAAGATGCGCTAAGGGAAGATATCCCCATTATCGAGCACCTCTCACCCGTTGGTTTTGTGGTGGAGAACGGCAGGTTGACGGGTATGAACTTCCAGGATCTCTCCAGAGAGGAGAAGCCCGAGGTTTTCATGGCCTGCGATGAGGTTCTGCTGGCCATCGGCCAGGAAAACGCCTTCCCCTGGATTGAGCCCGAAGTGGGACTGATCTTTGACACCAAGGGCCGTCCCCAGGTCGATAAGACAACCTTCCAGTCAAACATCGACCGGATCTTTTTTGGTGGCGACGCAGCCTTTGGCCCTAAAAACGTCATCACAGCCGTGGCCCACGGCCATGGGGCTGCCATATCCATCGATCTCTTCTGCCGGGGGAAAAACCTCAACGACCGCCCCGGGCCCAAGATCTTCCTTGACGGCCAGAGAATGGGTTACAAAGACTGGATCTATAACAGCTCCGTATCCTCCGACCAGCGCCAGGATGTGCCCATGGTTTCAACGGTGAAATCCATCAAGGACCGCCTCATGGAGGTGGAGCTTGGTTTTGATCAAAAGCTTGGCAAAAAAGAAGCCCTGCGCTGCCTTAACTGCGACGTTCAGACGGTCTTCACCGTTGCTGAGTGCATCGAGTGTGACGCCTGTGTTGATGTCTGCCCCACCACCTGCATCAACTTTCTTACAAACATGGACGAGGCAAATCTGCGCCAGGCCCTTTCTATTCCGGCTAAGAATCAGTCCCAGGCCCTCTATGTGTCAGCCCCGCTTCCCACGGGCAGAGTCATGGCCAAGGACGAAAACCTCTGCCTCCACTGCGGCCTTTGCGCCGAAAGATGTCCAACAACGGCCTGGGATATGCTAAAGTTTTCCTACAACTCTGCCAGGGCAGGTGAAAAATGATCAAGATCAAAAGCGTGAACGACTTTGTTATCCGTTTTGCCAATGTTAACGGTTCAGGTTCTGCAAGCGCCAACAACCTCTTTGCCAAGGCGGTTTTCCGCCTGGGGGTTCCGGTGTCTCCAAAGAACATCTTCCCGTCCAACATCCAGGGGCTTCCAACCTGGTACGAGGTCAGGGTCAACGACCAGGGCCACCTCGGCCGCCGGGGCGGTTACGACTTTATTGTAGCCATCAACAATCGGACCCTGAAAAAAGACTACGACGCCCTTGAGTCGGGCGGGTATTTTCTTTACGACTCCACAAGGGCCCTTGACGACAACTTTGACCGCAATGATATAATCCTCGTCCCCATCCCATTGACCGAGATATGCAACAGGGAGATCGAAAGCCCGAAACTCAGGCAGCTCCTCAAAAACATCGTCTATGTGGGGGCCGTTGCCTATCTTCTGGACATGGATCTTTCCGTTCTAAAGGATTCCATCACCCGTCAGTTCAGCAAAAAGCCAAAACTTGCAGAACCCAACATCAATGCCCTGGACCTCGGATTTGACTACGCAGCCCAGCATTTTAAGGGCCTGTGCGAGCTTTCCATCGAGCCCTGTGACAGACTCACCAACCACATCATGATCGACGGCAACACGGCCACCGGCCTCGGGGCCCTGTATGGAGGGGCCACGGTTGCAGGCTGGTATCCCATCACCCCCTCCACCTCTGTGGTCGATGCCTTTGACAAGTTCACCCGGCGGTACCGTCTGGATGAAGAGGGCAAGTGCCGGGCCGCGATCATCCAGGCCGAGGACGAACTTGCGGCTCTGGGAATCGCCATTGGTGCCGGGTGGAACGGTGCCAGGGCCTTTACCGCAACCTCGGGGCCGGGGCTCTCCCTGATGAGCGAGTTTCTGGGGCTTGCCTACTTTGCCGAGATACCCGTGGTGCTCGTCGATGTCCAACGCACCGGACCGAGCACTGGCATGCCCACAAGGAGCCAGCAGTCCGACATTCTTGCCGCAGCCTATGCATCCCACGGTGATACCCGCCATGTCCTTCTCTTTCCCGGCAATCCCAACGAGTGCTTTGAAATGACGGCCCAGAGCTTTGATCTTGCCGAAAGGCTCCAGACCCCTGTGATCATTATGAGCGACCTCGACCTTGGCATGAACGACCATGTGTGCACACCCATGCAGTGGGACGACGGCCGCACCTTTGACCGGGGAAAAGTGCTCGACCATGATCAACTGGAAGCCATGACCGAAAAATTCGGCCGTTATCTTGACAAAGACGGGGACGGCATCTGCTACAGAACCTATCCTGCCGCCCACCCTACAAAGGGTTCCTACTTTACCAGAGGATCGTCCCACGACGAATATGCCGCCTATACTGAGGATGAACAGGCCTATAAGCGATGCATGCTGCGCCTTACCCGGAAATGGGAGACTGCAAAATCCCTGGTGCCGAAACCCCACACCGAGATAAACGACGACACCACCGCCTGGGGAGCTGTTTTTTTCGGCACAACAACCCAGTCCGCCCAGGAGGCGTTTGAACGCCTTGCCGACCGGGGCATTGTCATCAACACCCTCAGGATCAGAAGCTTTCCCTTCCAGGACGAGGTGGCTGACTTTATCAACCGCCACCAGACTACCTTTGTCATCGAGCAGAACCGGGACGGTCAGATGCGGTCGCTCATAATCAACGAGTGCGGTATCAACCCGGACCGCCTGGTGCCCATAACCAACATTGACAGCATGCCTGTCACTGCCGGACATATCATCCAGGCCATGGAACAGACGATCGATTCGTCCAAAGCCCCTGCAACCAAGCCCGATAGAGGAGAAGAGCGATGAGTACACGCCGCCCAATTTTCCGTCATCCAGATCTTCCCAAGAATGATCTCGGTCACACCCGGAAAGATTACGAAGGTGCCGATTCAACCCTGTGCGCAGGGTGCGGTCACGATTCAATCACCAACGCCATCATCCAGGCCTGCTTTGAGCTCTCCATCCCGCCCCACGGGGTGGTCAAGATGTCCGGCATTGGATGCTCGTCCAAGACCCCGGCCTATTTCCTCGGCAAATCCCATGGATTCAACTCGGTCCACGGCCGCATGCCCTCCATTGCAACCGGTGCCAACATGGCCAACAGGGATCTTGTCTATATCGGCGTGTCAGGAGACGGGGATACGGCCTCCATCGGCATGGGGCAGTTTGCCCACGTGGTCAGGCGCAACCTCAACATGACCTATATCGTCATGAACAACGGCTGCTACGGGCTGACCAAGGGCCAGGATTCGGCAACGGCTGACAGGGGATCATCCAGCAGAAAAGGGCACCCAAACCCCTTTGAGGCCATTGATCTTTGTGCCCTTGCCATCCAGCTTGGTGCAGGATATGTCGCCCGGGGATTTTCAGGAGACAAGGAGCAACTGATACCCCTTTTAAAGGGGGCGCTTCAGCACAATGGATTTGCCCTTGTGGATGTGATCTCACCCTGCGTCACATTCAACAACACAGCAACTTCGACCAAAAGCTACCAATGGGTGCGGGATCATATGGAGGCCACGGGCACTATTGACTTCATACCGCCCAGGCATGAAATCACCGCCTGCTATGAGCCGGGAATCACCCAGAATGTGACCATGCACGACGGCGGAATCATCCAGCTCTGCAAGGATGATGACACCGTTGACATCACCAGCCGGAGATCGGCCCTTGACGCCCTGGAGCACCACCGGGAAAAGGGGCACCTTCTCACCGGCCTCTTCCATGCCAGCGACCAGGAAGAGGAGGAGACCCACACGATTCTCAAGACAACGGCCAAATCGCTCAATTCATTAGCAGAAGAACAGCTCTGCCCGGGAAACAGCATCCTAGAAAAGATCCTTGATGATTACAGGTGATCTCACTATAAGGTTTTTATGGTCTGTTAATGGGGGAAGGGGAAAAGTGCCGGCATTCTTCATAATGCCGGCATCCTTTCTACTGGTTTTTTTATACCTGGTCAGCAACAATATGTGGTTTTATAAAACGCCATAAAATAAAAGATATAAGTCCGCACAAGGATGCAAGGGAGCCGATATAGACTATTTTGTCCTGC